>OLFV01000995.1_pt1 | contig 29645 bp, 29 predicted proteins | sample 1605551 | NCBI WGS metagenome assembly OLFV01 (sample SAMEA3888922, study PRJEB22519) | human gut metagenome | biome: human gut; feature: human-associated habitat; material: faeces | place: Denmark | collected 2011 | reverse complement strand
TAAATTTCATTTAGTTAATCTAATATCAACATCTTTAAATAAGACTAGAATTAAAATAATGAAAAAAGATAAAAAGAATTATAATAAGTTCAAAAGATATTGGCGTTTATTATTAAAATCACAAGATGATTTAAATAATACTAAATGGAAAAAATATTGGTGCTTTGATAATTTGATGACACAATCTGATGTAGTTGATTATTTAATAAATACAAATCAAGAATTAAAAGAAACTTATGGTGTTTATCAAAATATACTATATTCATTAAAATATAATAAATATAAAGAGTTAAAAACTATTTTAAATAATAAATATAATAATATTTCAGAATATATGAAAACATCAATTAAAACATTAAATCAATATCTTCCTTACATAGAAAATACATTATCCAATCCATATCACAATGGGTTTGTAGAAGGTAATAATAATTTTATTAAAGTGTTAAAAAGAATAGCATTTGGTTTTAGATCATTTAGAAGATTCAAAGCAAGAATTATGATATGTAAAAATCTATTATATATCAAAAAAGCCAATGCTTATTAAGCATCAGCTTTATTCAAATTTCTTTATCATTTTTGGTTTTCACCCATCATTTGACAAAGAGCCCTTTTTTTATTCCCAAATAGCTTCAAAATACATACCATATTTAACTTTAACTTTATCACCTATTTGATAATAAATATTATCCGATGTACTATACCAACCAATAAATTTCTTATCCTCTTTTTTTATAGGATTAGGTAAAGTATAATAACTACCCTCTTCATAATAAGAACCAGTTCCATTATTATTTAATTCATCACTAGTAATAACCATCCATATATTTTTACCATAACTATTTTTAGGAACCTCTTTAACTCCTGCTGAGCCAAGTGTATTAACATATTTATTAACATCAATAGTTCCATTTAAAACTAAGAATTTAGCTTCTTCAAGCCTCAAACCATTAAATAAATATTCAGGAAAGAATAAACTAAGATCATTATATACAAACAAATCACCATTAGTTAAATTATTAATTCTTTCACTACTCCAAGTCAAATCATTATTAAAAGTATACATATTAGAAAGATCAGTGAAACCATCAGCTGTTAAAAAATCATTAGCAATAGTATTCAAATAATGTGTAGCTTCTACATGATAATAATAAGTATCTTCATATATAGTTTCAATATTAATAACACTTACTGTAGAAATATTACCATTTTCTATTTTAACAACATTAGTACCAATATGAAAATTATCTCTATCAAGAACAGATACATATTTATTTAAATCCTTACTAAATATACCATGATCATTAACAGTCTCAAGAATAGTACCATCAGAAAAAGTAGCTCTCTGATAATAATTACTCTCAGTAGGTTCCTTTATCCATATTGGATAAACATATACTTCTTTACCCAAATCATAACTAAATGTAGCAATTAAATCATCATAACCAACGTCTTCAACATTTTTTAAACCTTTAGCGGTTTTTACTTTTGTACCCTTTACTAAACAACCACCACCATTATAAGTAGCTTGACCAGATATCACAATATCTCCAGTAACAGGCTTTGTAATTACCAAATGATTAGTACTAGCAGCAGAACTATATGTATAATCTGTACCAGATACAAGTTCAGTACCACCCATAGTAACAGTTATTTCCGAAGGAAGCTCATAATTATTATCAGCAGTAAAAGTAGCAGTATAAGTATTGCTTAAATAAGCGTTAGTAGGAGTTCCACTAGCAAGTGACATACGAGTAAAATTAGTAGTAACATTATATTTCCATTTAAAACTAACACCAGGTGATTTAACACAATATCTATTAGTAGTTCCAGTTTGACAATAGTTAGTACCACCTTTAGAACCATCACCAGCACCACTATTACCTGCTTCATCTTTACCATAAACTATAGCATAAAAATTATGGTTATCAACATTAATATTATTATCATTACTAGCAAGATGCGCACTAGTAAGAGCTACGTTATAACTAGTAACTGCTGAACCTGTATCAAATTTCAAACATGTAGTAGTTCCAGGATAAGCAACACACTCACCATTATTTTCATCATAAACCATTATATAATAATTGGTAATATTAGTACCACCACTATCAAGTCTATCCCAACTAATATTAACAGGAAGAGATCCATCACTTTGATTATAAGTACCAACTGTCATTTTTACATTACCAACTTCAGGTATACCATCATCAGCAGCAGCAGATAAATCAACAGCAACATTAATAGAACCCAAATTCTTATCAACTATTCCACTAGAACTCAAAATTATATCAGTAGAAGCACTCTCTTTTAAGAAAACAGCACCTTCCGATTCTTGAAGACAAACATTATAAGTCTGAACATTACTTTCAGAATTAGTTTCACTAGGAGCACCTATATCAAATATAGGCAAAGGATTTCCATTACTATCAACTAGTTTAAAATTAGTATTACTTGAAGAAAGATTAAAGTTTCTAGCATAAGAAAAAGTATTCATAACTTCAACATCAAAACAATCTCTAGCTTTATGATTTCTCAAATCAAGATTTGTAGTTTTTACATTACCAGTCATATCACCAGTATTATCTAATATTGTACTAGATGTTCCCTCACCACTAACACCAATTTCAGCACCACTACTATTATTAGTACTCAAAGTAATAGTTAATTTAATAGCCACTATTTTAGTTTCATAAGCTTTTATTGTATCTCCAATATTTATTTGATTTTGTCTATTATTAGTATCAATAATAAACTTTACTGCAGCACTAGTATCATCAGAACTACCTTTAGTAATATTAATATCAGGTGAAATCGCAAGTCCAGTAAACGTATAATCAAATGGTGTTGGATTATCAACATAAACTAAATAAGTAGAAGTATAATCAGTGCTATCCTGCCTCTTTATAGAAAAATTGTAATTAAGTGACATATTACCTTCACCATCTACATCCAATGTACCATATTTACTAAGAGTATTCGGAGAAGCACTACTATCCAAATCAACTCTAATTACTTGTACTTTACCCACTTTTTTTAATGTAACAGCACCATTAAATCCTAAATCTTTATAAAAAGTAGCATAACCAACGGTAATAAATGTTACCATTATTACCATCATTATGCTTAATATTAAATCCTTATATTTTTTAATTGTATTCATATTAATCATTCCTCAATAATTTATATCTCCATGCCATTTTGTCATTAATTAAAACAAATTGTGCACCATCCTCATTTTCAAAGAAATTAATAGGTTGTCTAACTTCACTATGTGCATCTATAAGTTCATCAAAAGTATTAACATCTACTACAGTAATATTAGATACATCAATTTTACTCTTAAGATTAACTATAATAGCATCATATTCTTTTAAAATTTTCTTTATTTGTTTTTTATAAATACTAAGTTTTTCCTTATTTTTAACTATTCGTAAAACAACATTTAAAATAAGAATACAAGCAATAACAAATAATACTATACTAACAATCTTATAAATTGTACAACTATTATCATCTTTATAAATCATATCAGATCTAAGAACATCACTTTTGTTATCAGCGGTAATACTAATAGGAACCTCAATAGTAGCTTTTGTAAGAGGTATAGATAAAATTGAATATGAATTTTTAACTACATTTGCCCTAGTATCACCATTTACAGTATTTTCAACATACATAACAATCTTTAATGTACCATCTAAAGACAAATTATATATTTTCTTAAATTCTAACAAGAGATCATTGTATTTTTGATAATCAACCTTTACATTTTCTTTGAAATCAATAACATCAGTATCACTATAATCAACCGTTTTTTCATTAATTAATTCATATTCTTTTTGCCAAAAATTACTAGATTCATCATTAACTTTACTAGCACTAACAATTGCTTTTATATTATACTTATAAGTTCCATTAATATTTTTATCAAATTTAATATTGTTATTAAAATCAATATCCAAATAATCAATTAAACTAGTAATATATATACTATCTTTTCCTAAATAAGGAACTTCAAAGAAATCATTTTCTTTCAAATATACTTTATAATCAATAGAATTACTCTCAGTATAGTTAAATGTTTCTTGACTATAATTAATAAGACTCTTTTTAAAAAGTAAAAAACTAATAGTAAAGAGAATAATACTAAAAATAAATATTATTGTACACTTAATATACATCTTTTTATTTTTCACACTATCACCTCTTTACTATTTTAATTTTTATTTTTTATTAAACCATACAGTTGGAAATCCCATATATTTTACTATGTATTTTACTACTCCTATAACATCATCGTCTTTAACAAAATTAGCATCAACAGTTTCATTATTATCACCTTTTGTAGTAAATGAATAATGTCCTCCACTTTTACTTATATCAACAACTCTATGAGTTATAACCATATTATTAGATTTAAACACCAAAATATCCCCTTCACTTATATTTTCAGCAGTTTCTTTAATTAGAATAACTGCATCTCCTCTATAATAAACAGGATTCATTGAATCAGATGCTATTGCAACCATTTGATATTTAAAAAATCCTGATACCAATCCAGTAAGAATTAGCATAACAATTAATATAAAGGTTAATGTAAACTTCTTAAAATACTTTTTACCATATAAATTATATTTTTCCTTATATGAAATATTTTTACTAACTTGCTTATATATCATATAAGGTAATACAATTCCAATAACTGCAGTAATATAATTACCAAAATCAGGAACAATAGGAAGTATATAAACATATAAATCAATAACAAGATGCAAAATCAAAGTTGGAACAAAACTAACATTATGAGTTATATATGTATATAAAAATTCCCTTGCCGCAATTGGTAATACTACAGCAGTTAAAATCATAAATACCTTTTCAATAGAATCAAATGTTGTATTATTAATTGTCATTATTATATTTAAGCTTATCATAAGAAGCGTAATAATAATCATCTGTAATTTATTAGGTTCTTTTTTTAGTATTAAATATCTACATAATTCCATAAAAATAATAATCAATCCAAGTGGAACAATATTTTTCATAATACCAATAAAACTTTTGCTATAAATAGTATTATTAAATCCCGTAAATAATCCTAAAAAGTAACTAACAAAAAAGTAAATAAGTAAAATAATTAAAGCAATTCTTATTGTACTATTTTTAAGATAATTCTTATCCTTAATAAAGCCTCCAGTTAATATTAAAAATACTAATAACAAAAACCAAAAGATTCCATTAACCCAATTTGCATAAAAAGCAAAATGATCCATGATCAAAAACTTAAATATAATAACAAAAATAAATATAATAATTTCTGTCAGATATATTTTTTTAATATTTTGTTTCATAACATCACCTAAATCATAGTAGGATTTTCTACCACCAATAAAGGTGGTAGAAATCCAATTAACATTAACTAGTTAGTTTCATCTTGAGCATAGTTAAATGTTGCATTTAAAGTCATAGTAACATCTTCTTTAAGTAAATCAGAATCTGATGCTGGCATAGGATAATCAATTCTAACTTTTACTGCAGCAGTACCATTAGCTGCTAAAGGAATAGTTAAATCAGAAGCAGATGCTGTATATTCAGTACCAGCATAAGTAACTTTATAAGTAACTTTATCAGTAGTTGGTGTACTTAATGTAATTGATTTTAAATTTGCTGGAATAGTACCTGCATTTATAGCATTAACTGATAATTCATAATAAGTACCTGGTTTTTCTAATTTAACATTATAAGTGATTGTAGTATTAGCTGAATCAACAAAATATTGATTTTCACCTACTGTTGCAGATGATGCTTCAGTTAAAGTTTTACCAGCTTGTGCAATACTAGCCTTATCCCAAATAATATTCCAACTAGAAGCTACCGCTTTAGCAGTACCATTAATTTGAAGATTTTGAGTATAACCGGCATAACCTACTGCCATTACTAGTAATGCTACTGCTAAAATAGCAATTACAACTGTTTGTGTGTTTTTTTCCTTATTCATTTTTTAATCCTCCTTATCATAAATAATTTTATCATATATATTTTTTTTATGCAATACCTTTTTTTAAATAAACAACATTTTAAAAAAACGTGTAAATGTCAATATCAAAACTTAAAAAAATGTCAAAGTTAAAAACTTATAGTTTTTCCTACCGGTAGTTTCACTTCTTTTATGAAAAAGAAGTGAAATAAGAAATCAGAAATGTTTTATTAGTCCATTAACAAATGGGCTTTCTTTCTTATAAGAAAGAAACAAAGAATCTTTATTCATTATACTCATTTGTTCGTGAATCTGTTTCAACTATTTTATCTTTTATTCGATACGAATTACCGGTAATTCGTATAATATATGAATAATGCAATAATCTATCTAATACAGCACTTGCTAATGTATTATCGCTGAAAACTTCTCCCCATCTAGAAAATGGCATATTTGTTGTTACTATTGTTGACTTGGTCATATATCTTCTTGCTATTAATTGAAAAAATAAATTTGAACCTTGATGATCTACTGGCAAATACCCAATTTCATCAATTATTAATAATTTATATTGTGCTAAATGTTGTAACTGTTTATCCAGTCTGTTTTCCTTTTGGGCTTTATTTAATTTTTGCATAAGATTATGACAAGTAATAAAGTATACGCTATTTCTATGTTTCGCTGCTTCTATCCCTAATGCAACCGCTAAATGAGTCTTGCCTGTTCCTGGATTACCTACAAATATAATATTCTCGTTATTACTAATAAAACTTAAATTAGCAAGTTCTCTTATTTGATTTTCACTAACTGATGGTTGAAACGAAAAATCATAATCATTTATTGTTTTTCTAAACGGAAAGTTAGATGATTTAATTATTCCTTCAGCTGCACGGTCATCTTTAAACTTTATTTCTTCACTTAATAGGTAATCAAGTGATTTACTAATTGGTGGATTATTCTTACTTGTTTTATGAATATAATCCGGTAATATTTCTTTTATTCTTTCTAATTCTAATATATCTAATTTTTTATTAATTTCTTCTATCATTTTTATCATTTCTTTCTATATTTATACCATCTAATGAATATATATTTTTCTTAATAAATTCATTTATTTGGTTTTCTGTTTGATTATTAAAACTACTATTTTTTAAAATATTAATATAATCATCTTCTTTATAATTAAACTTAAATTTTGTATTTTTTTTATACGAATATATTAATTCTTTGTTATAATATAAATGTATGACAGTATTGTCATCAATTACAGTTATGTTTTTGCCAACATACTGTATTGGAACTGAATATTTAACACCATGATAATTTATCATTGATTCATTAGACACCTTATATGTTTTTTCAGGTAAACTATAGTTTTCTAATAATTGATAATTAACAGGTTTTAAATGTTCTTTTTCTTTTATGAATAATGTAATTGGTTTCTCATTCGTTCCTTGAGATTTTTCATTATTATTTAATTCATAATTTAATTTTATAACAATTTCTTTTAATTTATTGATATCATTAAATTCATAATCAAATGCTTTTAATCTATTCATAATTTTAGCTAAAGTTTCTACTTTGCCTTTAGTTCTTGGACAATATGGTCTACATGTTACGATTTTAAATCCAGCATCTTTTGAAAATTGCATTGCTTTTGAATTTATAACAACATCAGTAAAATCGCTTTTTGCTCTATCTACAATGGTTTTCATATTATCAAATAGTATTTCTTCAGTTGTTCCACCAAAATATTTAAATGCATTAGTCATACATTTAAATAATGTTGCTTGTGTTTGATCAAAAGTTAATTCAATATATTTATATCTTGAATTACCAAGTACTATAAGAAATATACTTACCACATATTCATTACCTTTATTATCTTGTAATCTTAATTTTTCTTTCCAATCCACTTGCGATTGATAGCCTTTTATTGTTTCAAATCTTATTGTTAAATTAGAAATAATATTTTGCTTTTTAGAACTTACATATTTTCTTACAATACCATATTTCCCACTAAAGCCATATTTATTTTTTAACAAAAAATAAATGCCTGTTGCTGGAATATTATTATTTTCAATCTTTTCATCTATAATATTTTTATATGAGTCTAACATTGAAGTATATATTCTTATTTTTTTCTCTTTTTTATACTTATCTGGATTTAATCTACGATCAATAGTTTCCCAACAGCATCCATATTATCTAGCTAAAGCTGACTTATTCAATTTGTCACCTCCTAACATTAGTTTTTCAAATGTAATATCTTTTCTCATAAATTATACCAACTCCTTTACTATGAGATAGTATAATTATAACAAAAAACTGATAATAATTATCAACTTTTAACATTGACAAATTTATCAGTTTTTATTTTAACATTTATATAAAGCAAAATTATGCTAGATTAGTTTCCCGCTTACGCGGGACTGGATTTGCATGACGACAAGCTCTGCTTGCCGGGCCTTTAGGAGACTTCGCCTCCTTAGGGCCATTTTTGCCACGTTTTTCCTACCATTGTTTGCCCAGTTAGCTATTAGCTAACTGGTATGGATTACTTTGCGAACCATCCCCCGACACTATATCTTGGTTAGAACCCAGATAAAGGACTGGGGCGACCCCAAGCGCATAGTAGACGCGGTCGTAGTAGTTGACATAGCCCGCCGAGCCCACGCTGAACGCAATGTCCGCATTGCCTGAGTTAGGGGTTAATAACCATCCATAAGTTTTACCAGAATTAGTAATTATAGGATACATCCAGTCATTTGTGCGACAAGCATATGAATCTGTACTGTTATTATAGTTGTATAGTGTTTGTGAACATTTGCTTAGATCAGTAGCATAGCCATAATCAGAAGGATATGGAAGAGCTATTTTACCAGTCCATGTAGTAGTTCTAGTTATACCATCACTAGGATTAGATACTGTAGTTATACCTCTTTCTTTTTCATACATTACATTAGAAAATACATTTGATGTGGTATGGCCGCCAGTATTATAAGTTATATCTGCTATCATATTTCTTGTTGTATCATTTTTTATACCTGTACTAGTAAAGTTACATGATGTAGTGGCATTATTATTTCCATTATAGCATGTTCCCGACTTGCTATTATAATAGAGACTTCCTCCTACTGATTCCGATTCGTGACCTGGATTTAATAATTTCATTAAATCAGCTTGTGACCATTCATTTACACCATATCCAGAATTTACTGATGATGCGGATGTATCCCAGGAATAATTACCTATTGATTCATTTCTCATTAGTTTTATTTTACCATCGAATACTCCTATTATTCTCCATAGTTCACAGTTAGTAGATGGATAACTATCACAATTAAAATACACATAGTTTTTAGGAGTGGCTCCGTAATATCTTATATTACCTGCAGTATCTTGCATTAAATTATTTGTAGTATCATACTGATATGTAATACTGTTATTTGTTACTGGTGTCTTGGTACTATTATTAAATAAAGTATTAATATAAGTTAATTTCTCTTCAATATTTATCTTACCTACTAATGATTTATTCATCATATTAGAATTATTTTCCATATTACCATCTAACCAAAAATATAACTTAAAATTAGATATTTTAGGACTAGAAGTACTACCTTTAGCTAATAAGCCAGTATTTAATACTAAAGATTTACCATTTATAGCATCTTTAAGATTACCTTCTCCTACTACTATATTATCTTTTAATAAAGTATATTTAAATGATTCACTCTTAAGTTCATTAGAAATACTAGTTACATCTAATTTTATTTCATAATTAATATTATTAGTGGTACTATTATTTTTAATAACAAAAGTAGTACTTACTCCATCAGTATAATTATATACAGGAGCTAAATTAGATATATTAATATCTGGACCACTAGTAAAAGTTACATCAGCTAAATTACCTATCGATAAAGTAACATTAGTATTACTAGAACTTTTCCAAGTAAACCAAGCATAAGTACCCATTAAACCTACTAAAGATATTAATACAATCAATATACCAATTTGTATATATCTTTTACTCATTATTTCCTTTATATTTTTCTTAGTACTCATAATGTCACCTACTTTATATTACATTATAATTTTATCATTAATAACTATCTGTGTCAATAAAAAGAAGCAGACTTAACTACTTCTTACACTAGCATTATATTTCTTTTCAATCTCAGTAATAATCTTTTCAAATATAGGCATAACCTCATCTAAAGTCAAAGTCTTATTAGGATCTTCAAAATATAACTTAAATGCTAAAGATTTCATATTTTCAGGAGTACCTATACCTTTATATAAATCAAATACCTCTATCTTAGTAAGTAATCTACCTCCAGCTTTCTTAATAGCCTTAATTACCTCTTCTGAAGTAATATCATCTCTAAGTAAGAAAGCAACATCTTTAGATATAGAAGGATATTTACTAATCTCTTTATATTTCATTTTAGAAGTTCTAATACTCTTAAGTAATGATAAATTAATCTCACTAACAAAAATATTATCTTTTGTCACATTAGGATGTATCTTACCAATAATTCCTATTTTTTTATTATCAATATATATAGAAGCACTAACACCAGGATGTAATTCACTAGGAAGATCCATTACTTTAAAATAATATCTACCATTATAGCCTAAATAATTAAGTAATCTTTCTACTATTCCCTTAATAACATAAAAATCTACTTTCCTAATATTACCCAAAGTATGATAATAATTACCACTCATAAGAATAGATAATCTCTCTTCTTCCCCATATATATTATTCTTATTATAAAAGCCCTTACCTATTTCAAATAAATTAATATCAGTAATACCCCTTTTAATATTATAATCATATACAGATAAAAGTGAAGGAATAAGACTATATCTTAAAGTACATCTATCTAAAGTCATAGGATCCAATATCTTAACCATATCAAAACTATCAGTAGTATATTTATATACATCATCTTCTTTAATAAGAGTATAAGTAAGAGTCTCATTAAGTCCTAAATCACAAAGCAAATGTCTAATACTTCTATTAGTTTTATCTACATGACCACTTCTTACCGAAAGATTCATGTTTCTACCTTGAATATTATCAATACCATATATCCTTCCAACTTCTTCAATAATATCCTCTTCGATATTAACGTCAATTCTTCTAGAAGGAACTCTAATAGTTACTTCTTCTTTATTAGTTATATAAGTAAATTCTAATCTATCTAAAGTATCAAGTATTGTATCTTTATCCAAATCAGTACCAAGTACTTTATTAATCTTATCATAAGTAATAGTTATTTCCTTATCATTAATATCTATATCCTTATATTCTAATAATCCCCCAATAATAGTAGCACCAGCATATTTCTCAAGTAAATGCATACTTCTTTCAATAGCCATATAAGTTCTATTAGGATCAAGACCCTTTTCAAATCTATTAGAAGCTTCACTTCTAAGTATCTTCTTCGAAGTCTTTCTAATTAATGTCGGATTAAATATAGCACTCTCTATTACTATATTCTTAGTATCACTCTCTACTTCAGTAGATAAACCACCCATAACTCCCGCTAATCCAATAGGAGTATTCATATCATTAATAATAACCAAAACATTATCATTAAGAATTCTCTTTTCACCATCTAAAGTAGTTATTTCCTCATCATTATTTGCCATTCTTACCCCAATAGAACTACCAAGCTTATCAGCATCATAAAAATGAAGCGGTTGTCCAGTTTCAAGCATTACATAATTAGAAATATCTACAACATTATTAATAGGTCTAATACCAGAAGCAATAAGCCTATTCTTAATAAAATCAGGGCTCTCACCAATAGTAACATTAATAGCCTTTTTAACTAAGAATAAAGAGCATTCATTAGTTTTAACATTCAAAGATAATAAATCTTTAATATTATTATTATTCTCTTTATAAGATAAATCAATATCTTTAACCTTAGTATTATATATAGCACCAAGTTCATATGCCATACCTAATATACTAAGTAAATCACCCCTATTAGAAGTAAGTTCAAAATCAATAACTTCATCATCAAGTTTCAAATACTTAATAGGGTCCTCCCCAATAGGAGCATCATTATCAAGTTCACAAATACCATCCAAATCACTTTGTTTTAAATACTTATGATCAAGTCCAAGTTCTCCTAAAGAACATAACATACCATTACTCTCATATCCCGCTAAAAGAGATTTCCTAATAGTTTTATCAGGAAGAGTTGCACCATCCATTGCTACTATTACCTTAATACCACATCTAGCATTAGGGGCCCCACATACAATCTGAAGTACCTTATTACCAACATCAACCTTACATATATGTAATTTAGTAGAATCAGGATGCATCTCACACTCAATAATCTTACCAATAACCAAACCACTACAAGGTATTAACTTACCTTCATAATCATATTCATTACCTATACTAGTCATCTTTTCAGCAATATCATGAATATTCTCGTCTTTAGGCAAATCAATATAATCACTTACAAACTTTCTACTTAATAACATTATTCCTCATCCTTTCTATCAAATTGTTTAAGCATTCTAATATCATTAGTATATAAATACCTAATATCAGGAATATTATATTTAAACATAGCAAGCCTATCAAGACCAGTACCAAAAGCAAACCCAGTATATACCTTAGGATCATAACCACCCATTCTAAGTACATCAGGATGCACCATACCAGCTCCTAATACCTCAATAAAGCCAGTACCCTTACATAAATTACATCCCTTACCACCACATTTAAAGCATGATAAATCAACCTCAACACTAGGCTCAGTAAAAGGAAAATAACTAGGTCTAAATCTTACTTTAGTATTCTCTCCTATTAATTTCTTAGCAAATATTTCAAGTGTTCCCTTAAGATCAGCAAGAGAAATATCCTTATCAACTACAAGTCCTTCAACCTGTCCAAATTGATGAGAATGCGTAGCATCATCATCTCTTCTATATACCTTACCAGGACATATCATTCTAATAGGTTCTTTAGAAATACTATCTTCCATAGTATGAGCCTGACTAGAACTAGTCTGTGTTCTAAGTAAATACTCATTAGTAATATAAAAAGTATCTTGCATATCCCTAGCGGGATGTCCCTCCGGAACATTAAGCCTCTTAAAACAATACTCATCAGTCTCAAGTTCAGGACCATCAACCACATCATATCCCATAGAAACAAACAAATCCTCTACTTCTTCAATAATTCTATTAAAAGGATGTAAAGAACCAGTACAAATACCATCACTAGGAAGAGTAACATCAATAGCCTCTTCTTCCAATCTTTTATTAATAATATCCTCTTCTATTTTACTTTTAATTTCTTCATACTTAGAATTAAATAAAGATTTAACCTCATTTAATTTCATACCAAATTCCTTTTTCTTATCATTTTCTACTTCTTTAATCAAACCCTGAAGTTCAGTAATAAATCCCTTCTTACCCAAAAACTCACTCCTAATAGCATTTAATTCTTCCATACTATTAATACCAATTAACTTCTCTTCAATTAATTTTTTAACATCATCAATCTTATTCATCATATCCTCCTATTTATTTTCATATAACATTATAATTTCATCTTTAGATAAACTCTTCTCATAATTCTTAATAACATTAATAAATTCACTATGACTAACAATAAAATCATTAATATTATTATAAACAATCTTATCTATATTAGATACCCCATATTTAATTAAATATTTAATATTAAGATTAACATCAATATAATTATCACTAAGTAATCCTAATACATAATCATTATTACTATTTATAATTTTATTATATGTATCCATAGATACATATCTAAGTAAATAATCAATATTATATCCCATATTCCTCCTAAAAATAAAAAGATAGTACCATAAAAGGACGAATAATATCCGTGGTACCACCTTTCTTTATAACAATTGTTATACACTCAAATCTATAACCAGATAAACGGTTAAAACTAAAGGGTGAATTCATATTAAATATCATGTCAAGCTTCCACCATTCTTAACTCTCTATAAAGCATCTTTAATATTACTATTTCCTTATCATCGTCTTATTTTCTATCAATACATCTAAATAATCTTTTAACCTCTATAGTTTGATTAGTTAATATATCCTTATTATTAGACATATAATCAATACCATATCTATTCACATAACGTTCCATCATATTAGATAACATATCACTATCTAAACCATAATATGGTTCAATATAACCAAGCTGTTTTTTAGTAATATCATCTAAAAATAATGTTGTATTAAATCTTCCCATAAAAATATCATCTAAAATATTACTATTCTTATACTCAAAACGATACTTAGGATTACTATAAATCTCATTATATAATATTCTTATAACTTCTTTTTGAATTAATAAATTACTATCCAAATTATTACCAAAATAAGAAATATTATCCAATCTATAAATATCATTATTCTTAGGTTCACTAATTAATTTCATAGCTAAACCAGCATCATATTTAACAATATCAGAATACATAATCTCACTAGGATACATCATACATATAGCCTTAGCAATAACCGGATCTTCACGTAAATATTTATATTCATTTCTTAGTATACTCCCCATCTTAGGATAATTATTATACTCAATACATAATCTTTCAATAGCCTTAGCATATAAATATGGTAATATATTTATATGCATATCCTGCATTTTATATAAATCATCCATTGAAGGAATAAAAATCTTCTTCATAACCAAACACCCCCACATAACTATATAGTCATCAAATCTTTTTCTTTTTCCTTTAATTTCTCATCAATAATTTTATTATATTCATTAATCAACTCTTGTACCTTTTCATTACCTCTTTTTTCTTCATCTTCAGGTAATTCTAAGTTTTCAAGTGCCTTATTAGCATCCTGCCTAATATTTCTAAGAGCAATCTTACCCTCTTCAGCAATTTGTTTAACCTGTTTAACAAGTTCACGTCTCCTATCCTCAGTAAGAGGAGGAATAACAATAAATATAACCTCTCCATTATTATTAGGAGTAACACCTAAATTAGCCTCAAAAATAGCCTTCTCAATAGCACCCAAACAAGATCTATCAAAAGGTTTAATAGATAATTGTCTAGCCTCCGGTATAGAGATATTTGCTAAACTCTTAATAGGAGTAGGAGTACCATAATACTCTACCATAACCCCATCAAGCATATTAGGATTAGCTCTACCCGCTCTAACATTTAAAAATCTATTTTCTAATGCCTCAATCGATAACATCATCTTCTCTTCAGTACTTAATATAATATCTTCCATAAAATCTCCTTTTTTTACAACTAATATTCTAACATAAAATCAATAAAAATACAAGACTTAAACATTAACACCAGGAATACTACCCCCATGAATAACAATTCCTATAAAAGTAATCACAAATATAAGAATATTCACAATAAAACCAAACAAAGCAAATTTACCACATAAACATGCCCTATTAGGCTTACTATTATTCAAAGACAAATACATAATAAGACCAAATAAAGGAACAAAGAAAGAAAAGAATTCTAATATAAAACTAGGTTTATCATCTTTATTCTTAATATAATCATCAGTATAAATACCACATTTAGAACAAAATATAGCCCCATCATCTAACTTATTACCACAATTAATACAATACATATCATCACTTTCCTTACAATAATAATTGTATCAAATTTATATAAAAAAGTCTATCATAATAACAAATTAAATAGATTTAATAAGCTTATTATTACCCTTAGTAGGAACAAATCTATTAATAAAAGAATTACTTCTATTATGTTTCAAATCAAAAAAAGCAAAACAACTAAATACAATAGCACCAATAAAATTAACAAATAAATCTTCAATCGTATCATTTAAACCAATATCTAAATAACCATTATCAATTACCTGAAGCACATCACCATTAGTATCATAAATAATAGTTTTACCAATATCATCAACCACAACAGCCTTATTCTCACCATCAGGATTCAAAGCAACCGAAGAAATCTTCTGTATAACCGTATCCTTTTGCATATCAACATTTAAAAACTTATCACAACCATATTCAAAAAATTCCCATAACACACCAATAGTCATAGAAAAACAAAAAGCAACCAAACACAAATAAAATGGTGACAAATTAATATTCTTACTATTTTTATTTAATAAATCAACTAAAGAAAAACCAACTGCAGTAGCTAAAAAACCATTAATAGTATGTAATATAATATCCCAATAAGGAATTATACCAAAAAAATTATCAATTTCCCCTAATATTTCAGCAGAAAAAATAAATAAATAAATAGCAATTTCTAAATCATTAGGCAAAGTAATCTCAAACTTATTTTGAATAAATAAAGGAGCAAATAATAATATAAGAGACAACAAACATAATAAAGCATTATTAAAATCCCCTCTTAATATTTGTAATATCATACATATAATAACCAAAAATCTCAAAATAAAATAAATAACCAAAGAACTTCTCTTATTTTCCTCATAAGTCATTTTAATTGCTTTTTGAACATTAATCTTCTTATTTTTCACTATATCCACCTCTAAATTCATCAAAAATAAATATTTATATTACTTATTATATATTCTAACCTTATTATTCTTAGTACCAAGAACATCATCAAATTCTCTGCAAACACAATCCCTATCATTAATAAAATCATATACACCAGATATAATATCAAAATCATTAATATCAGGTATAATATTCATATCAGAAACAAATATATATTCATTATCCTTATCAAATTCATAACCAAAAGTAATATCAGTATATATAGTTTTATCTATATTATCAATTCTCTTTAAAGGCATAATATAACTTTTAACTTCTTCTAAGTCATTATTATAAATATATACTCTTCTAAAAGAAATAGCTTTATCTTTATCCAATATATCATTCATATACTTAATAATAAGAGAATCATTACTCATAACATCAAAAGTATATTCTTTAACTTGACGGTCAACATTATTTTTTCTATTTTTACACATATCAAAGAAAGTAATAATACCCTTATCATCATTACTAACCTCTAAAGAACTACTTTTAATAGCAATAAAACCATCTTTAATACTATCAATACCATTCAAAGATATTTCCCTATTAGTCATCTTTTCATATAATCTATCGTCTTTCTCTATAGCACATACATTAATACCATCAGAAAAGCAAAAATTAAACACTGAAAAATCTTTACTAGAAATAAATAAATTACCATTTTCATAACAATTCTTAGCAAGTTTTCTCAAATCAAGAAAACCAATATTATTCATAGGTATCAATTTAACAAAACACTCATTATTTTTCATTATTATCACCCTTATAGTTCTTATAAAAATCTTCTTTTAATTCTAGGAATCTATCTTCCTTTATAGCCTCTCTAATATTCTCCATTATTCTAATTAAAAATCTCAAATTATGAATAGATAAAAGTCTTTGACCTAAAGTTTCATTAGCCACTAATAAATGTCTAATATAAGCTTTAGTATAATTCTTACAACATTTACAATCACAATCACTATCTACTGGTGTAAAATCTTCTTTATATTTAGCATTTTTCAAATTAATCTTGCCATATTTAGTAAAAGCATGTCCATGTCTAGCAAGTCTAGTAGGAAGAACACAATCAAACATATCAACGCCTCTTTCTACTCCCTCAAACAAATCAGTAGGTTCTCCTACACCCATTAAATATCTAGGTTTATTATCAGGTAAATACTTAATACCATATTCAATCATCTTATACATCGTAGGTTTATCTTCACCAACTGAAGTACCACCTATAGAATAACCATCAAAACCAAGCTTAACCGTCTCCTTACAAGACCATTCTCTTAAATCTTCAAATTCTCCACCTTGAACAATACCAAATAAACTTTGATTAGGATTATCAAAAACATCTTTACCCCTCTTAGCCCATCTAAGAGTTCTTTCAACACTATTCTTCATATATTCATAAGTAGCAGGATAAGGAGGACATTCATCAAAACTCATAGCTATATCACTATCTAATTTATTCTGAATTTCAATACTTTTTTCCGGAGTCAAAAATAACTTTTCACCATTCAAATGACTCTTAAAAATAACTCCTTCTTCACTAATATCTTTCTTCTTAGCCAAACTAAATACTTGAAAGCCACCACTATCAGTTAATATAGGACCATCATAGTTCATAAATTTATGTAATCCTCCAGCCTTTTTAACAATATCAGCACCCGGTCTAAGCCATAAATGATAAGTATTAGACAAAATTACCGCAGATCCAATTTCCTTAAGTTCTGACGTATCTAAAGTTTTAACAGTAGCCTGTGTTCCAACTGGCATAAACATAGGAGTTTCAAACTTACCATAATTAGTCTCAAGAGTACCATATCTAGCTTTAGTATTCTTATCATTATGTAATAAAGTATATTTAACTTTCATACAATACCTCCTCTTTTTCATCATAATATTATAACAAAATAACTAAATAAAGTCAAAAAAAAAGATACTCATTCGAGTATCCTTAATTCAATTATTCAATAATTTCAGTAACTGATCCAGCACCAACAGTGTGTCCACCTTCTCTAATAGAGAATTTAGTACCATTTTCAACTGCGATTGGAGCAATTAATTCAACTGTCATAGTAACGTTATCACCAGGCATAACCATTTCAGTTCCTTCAGGTAATGTAACTACACCAGTAACATCTGTAGTTCTGAAATAGAATTGAGGTCTGTAGTTTGTAAAGAATGGAGTATGTCTTCCACCTTCTTCTTTAGAAAGTACATAAACTTGTGCTTTAAATTTCTTATGTGGATGAACTGATCCAGGTTTAGCAAGAACTTGTCCTCTTTCAACTTCACTTCTATCAATACCTCTTAATAATACACCAGCATTATCTCCAGCTTCAGCGAAATCAAGTTGTTTTCTAAACATTTCAATACCAGTAACAACTGTCTTTTTAGTAGGTTTTAATCCAACGATTTCAACTTCATCATTAAGTTTTAATTGTCCTCTTTCAACTCTACCAGTAACAACTGTTCCTCTACCAGTAATAGTAAATACGTCTTCAATAGACATTAAGAATGGTTTGTCATTATCTCTTTCTGGAGTTGGAATCCACTCATCAACAGCATCCATTAAGTCTTCAATAGCCTTAACATACTTAGGATCTCCTTCAAGAGCTTTAAGAGCAGAACCTCTAATAATTGGAGTATTATCTCCATCAAATCCATATTCAGTAAGTAATTCTCTTACTTCCATTTCAACTAGGTCTAATAATTCCTCATCATCAACCATATCACATTTGTTTAAGAATACAACCATTCTAGGTACACCAACTTGTCTAGCAAGTAAGATGTGCTCTCTAGTTTGAGCCATAGGACCATCAGTTGCAGCAATAACAAGGATAGCACCATCCATTTGAGCAGCACCAGTAATCATGTTTTTAACATAGTCAGCATGTCCTGGACAGTCAACGTGAGCATAGTGTCTCTTTGCAGTTTGATATTCAACGTGTGCAGTGTTGATTGTGATTCCTCTTTCTCTTTCTTCTGGAGCTTTATCGATATTAGCATAATCCATAAATTCAGCTCCACCTTTATCAGCTAATACTTTAGTAATAGCAGCTGTTAAAGTAGTTTTACCATGGTCAACATGTCCAATAGTACCAATGTTAACGTGTGGTTTTGAACGATCAAATTTTTCTTTTGCCATTATAATTTCCTCTCTTTCTTAATATTACATATTCTATTTTATCATATTATGATATTTTTTCAAGTATTTTTACTAATTTCCACCATTTTTTTTGATGATTTCATCAGCAATTGATTTAGGAACTTCTTCGTAATGATCAAGTTCCATTACATAGTTACCTCTACCTTGAGTAGAGCTTCTTAAACTAGTAGCATAACCAAACATTTCAGCAAGTGGTACCATCGCAGTAAATGCAATAGCATTACCTCTTGATTCTTGTCCTTGTGGTTTACCACGTCTAGCAGTTAAGTCACCAATTACCGCACCAGTATATTCATCAGGAGCAGTAACTACTACTTTCATTATTGGTTCAAGTAATACTGGTTTACATTTATTTTTAGCTTCTTTTAAAGCAAGTGAAGCCGCAATTTTAAATGCCATTTCAGATGAGTCTACATCATGGTAAGAACCATCAAATAATGTAGCCTTAACGTCTACCATAGGATATCCAGCTAGAATACCAGTTTGCATAGCATCTTGTAATCCTTTATCAATAACAGAGATGTATTCACGAGGAACAACACCACCAACAATATTATCAACAAATTCATAACCTTTTTCAGGATTTGGTTCAAATCTAATCCAAACATGACCATATTGACCACGTCCACCAGATTGTTTAATATGCTTACCTTCACACTCACCCATTTGAGTAATAGTTTCTCTATAAGCAACCATTGGAGCACCAACAGTAGCTTCAACATTAAATTCTCTTCTCATTCTATCTACAATGATATCAAGGTGTAACTCACCCATACCAGAGATAGTAGTTTGACCAGTTTCTGGATCAGTATGCATTCTAAATGTAGGATCCTCTTCAGCAAGTTTTTGAAGAGCAATACCCATCTTTTCTTGGTCAGCCTTAGTCTTAGGTTCAACAGCCTGAGTAATAACAGGTTCAGGAAATTCCATACCTTTCATTATTACAGGTTTCTTTTCATCACATAAAGTATCAGCAGTAGTAGTATTCTTAAGACCTACAGCAGCACCAATTTCACCAGCATAAATCTCAGGAATCTCTTCTCTGTGATTAGCATGCATAAGTAGTATTCTACCAATTCTTTCCTTAACATTCTTAGTAGAGTTAAGTACATAAGAACCACTCTTTAAAGTACCAGAATATACTCTAAAGAAAGTAAGTCTTCCTACAAATGGATCAGTAGCAATCTTAAATGCTAAAGCAGTAAAAGGTTCAGAATCAGATGGATGTCTAAGAACAACATTACCCTTAGGATCAGTACATTCAATAGAAGCAACATCTGTAGGAGCAGGTAAATAATCAACTACAGCATCAAGTAATAACTTAACACCCATATTACCCAAAGCAGTTCCACACATAACAGGGAAGAATTCTGCTTTTAATACACCTTTTCTGATAGCTTTCTTAAGTTCATCTACGCCAATTTCCTCACCATCAAGATATTTCATCATTAATTCTTCATCAAAATCAGCAGCAGCTTCAATTAACATATTTCTATATTCCAAAGCCTTATCTTTCATATCCTCTGGAATATCAATTTCAGTATAATTTTCTTCTTGTTTACCATCAAAATGGTATGCTTTCATAGTAACAAGATCAATTACACCATTAAAATCAGATTCAGCACCAATAGGTAATTGCATAGCAGCACTATTAGCCCCTAATCTATCTTTAATAGTACCTAAACTAAAATAGAAGTCAGCTCCCATTTTATCCATCTTATTAGCAAAGATAATTCTAGGTACAGCATATTCATTTGCTTGTCTCCATACAGTTTCACTTTGAGGTTCAACACCAGCTTGAGCATCAATAAGTAAAACAGCACCATCAAGTACTCTTAAACTTCTTTGAACTTCAATAGTAAAGTCAACGTGTCCTGGAGTATCAATAATATTAAATCTATAACCCTTCCAAAATGCAGTAGTAGCGGCACTAGTAATAGTAATACCTCTCTCTTGCTCTTGAGCCATCCAGTCCATTTGCGATTCACCATCATGAGTTTCACCAATCTTATGAATCTTATGAGTATGGAACAAAATTCTCTCAGTACAAGTAGTCTTACCAGCATCAATATGAGCCATAATTCCAATATTTCTTGTATGATCTAAGCTTATTTCACGAGCCATAATTCTTTTTTCCTTTCTATTACCATCTATAATGAGCAAATGCCTTATTAGCTTCTGCCATCTTATGAGTATCATCTTTCTTCTTAACAGATGCACCAGTTCCATTAGATGCATCAATAATTTCATTAGCAAGATTTTCAGCCATTGAATGACCTCCTCTTAATCTTGCATATTGAGCTAACCATCTAAAAGCTAAAGCTTGAGCTCTTTCAGGTTTAACTTCAACTGGTACTTGATAAGTAGCTCCACCAACTCTTCTAGACTTAACTTCAAGACCTGGTTTAATATTATCCATAGCTTTATTAAATACTACCATAGGATCTTCACCAGTTTTTTCTTTAACTATATCAAAAGCATTATATATAATCTTTTGAGCAGTACCTTTTTTACCATCTTTCATAATATGATTAACTAACTTAGTAACCACCTTAGAATTATAAATAGGATCTGCTAAAACATCTCTTTTAGTAGCTTGTCTCTTTCTCATAGTTTATCCTCCTTCCAATATTATTAATAATTATTATTTCTTATCTTTTTTAGCACCGTACTTACTTCTACCTTGCTTTCTGTTTTGAACTCCAGCAGTATCTAAAGTACCTCTAATAATATGGTATCTAACACCGATTAAGTCTTTAACTCTTCCGCCTCTTATAAGAACAACACTATGTTCTTGTAAGTTGTGTCCGATACCTGGAATATAACAAGTAACTTCCATACCATTAGATAATCTTACTCTCGCATATTTTCTTAAAGCTGAGTTAGGTTTCTTAGGTGTAGTAGTACCAACCCTAGTACAAACTCCTCTCTTTTGAGGTGAAACTTGTACAGTTTGTTTCTTTTGGATACTATTCTTTCCTACTAATAATACTGGAGATTTACTCTTTCTTACTTTCTTAGTTCTAGGTTTTCTAGTTAACTGATTAATTGTAGGCATTATATCACTCCTTTCTTACACATATCCTGGTGTTTCATTTTCAATCTTAAATATAAGTTTTACCCATAGTAAAACCTAAATTCACGAACGAATTAATAATAACATTTTTATATAAATTAGTCAAGTACTTTTTAAACATTTCTTTACATACAACCATAATATATGCAAATATAAAGAAAAAAGACTATTTACTAGTCTCTTCTCTAACCATTAAGTTCAAAATATTTATTTACAACTTGTGCAGATATATTTCTAGTAACACCATAAGTAGTAGAATCCGGAACACTAATATCAGGAGATACCACTACTATACTCATTTTAGGATTATCACTAGGAGAATATCCGACAAATGAAGAAGTAATAGTTTCAGTGTCTACTTTACCATCACCATCAGTATCAATAAAGCTTTGACTAGTACCAGTCTTACCAGCAGAATTAGTATAGTTACCCATATAACCATAACCAAGTCCCCTAGTAACAACAGCAGAAAATCCTTCTCTTACCCTATCTATATATTTCTTCTCTACAGATAATTTACCAAGTTCCGTAACATTAGCCTTATATATTAGAGAACCAAAAGTATCACCACTATCACTAGGTTTATATACTTCTTTTAATAAATATGGTTTAAGTCTAACACCATTATTTGCAATAGTATTAATATATTGCGATAACTGTATTGGTGTATAAGTATCATACTGTCCAATAGAGAAATCAAGTAAATGACCAGGAAGTCTACTCTTACCCATGAATCCCAAACTTTCTACCGGAAGATCAATTCCCGTTTTTTCTCCCAAACCAAACTCAGCATACATTTCTCTATATTTATCAAATGCACTCTCATCTAATGCTAATCCTTGATTATATTCATAACTACCATTACCAACCTTAATAGCAATCTTATATTGATATACATTCGAAGAATTTTGAAGTGCATAAACATCATCAATAGGTCCCATAGTCTGCCAAGAACACTTAAGAGGCGTATCCTTAATCTTAATACATTCATCATTAAGTACAGTACCAATATCAATTGCCCCATACTTATATCCCACCATCATCGAAGCACCCTTAACAACACTACCAGGAGTAACAGGAAGAGTAACAATACCAGGAGTATAATCAACAATTTGATAATAACCATCTTTCAAAACAGCTTGTTTACCTGCCATAGCTAATATCTCCCCAGTATTAGGATCAGATACAATAGCAAAAGAACGATTATAATACTGAGTACCAGGTTCACCCTTAGCATTTAATACCTCATTACTAAGAACTTCTTCTAAGTACTTTTGAAGTTCAATATCAATAGTAAGAACAATATCATTACCCCTCTTACCTTCACTAACAAGCTCATAACTATTATCCGATAGCAGCCTATACTTAGCCTTAGTTCCTCTCAAATAATCCTCATATTGATATTCAAGATAAGAAATACCAACCCTATCATCTAAAGTATATCCCCTCTTCAAATACTCCTCAGATAATTCCGAAGGAATACCCTGCGTATTAGAAGAAACATTTCCAAGAATAGATTTAAAAGTATCACCATACAAATAAACCCTTTCCCAATCAAGTTTAGTATTAAATCCCTTTAAATTATCAATATTCTCACTAATATAAGCATACTCAGCATCAGTAACATCACTATTCTTAATAACCTTCTCTGCATAAGAATACCCCTTATTCATCAAATAATAAATATACGCAGCCTTCTTATCACTATCAGTATATTCACTAATTTCATCATCAAGTCTCTCATATATAAGTTTATCAATATCCTTATCATTAAGTTTTCTCTTATTATATAAATCCCATTCCTCATCAGTAATCTTTTTTCTACATTCCTTATAATGAGACTTATAATAAAAATCTTTAAGTTTATTATCATCTATTTTAGAATAATCAATATCAATATTATTAGAAACCTCATAAGCAAGTTCAATCTCTTCCTTAGTAGTAATACCATTTTGTTTCTTATAATAAATAGTTTTAATACCCTCATTATCTACAAGTAACTTATGATTCCTATCATAAATTCTACCCCTTGGAGCACTAGTACTTTCAATCGTCTTTTCAGTGGCCATAGCAAGTTTATCATTATACTCACTATTCTTAAGTATCTGAAGATTAAAAAGTCTACATCCAATAACTAAATATATAGAAATAAGTAAAACAATAATCAAACCAAATCTCCTATTCATAATCTCATCAAGATGTTTATCATTACACTTATGTTTCTTATTAATAGGTCCTGTTTTTTTCTTAATTTCAAGTTTACTTTTCTTTCTTTTCTTACTAGTTTTATTAATTTTCTTACTTCTAAATGTAAATAAATCACCTAAAGAAAACACCTTTTTTCCAAACTTTCTTGCCATACAAAGCCTCCATTTATTATTATATCATAAAAAGTAAAAATATACATATAGTTAATTAGGTGAAATAATGAATATTTATATGATAACAGAATACATAAACAAATTAAAAAAAGAAGATATTAATAACTATGCCCAAAAACAAGGAATAAAATTAGATAAAGAAGAATTAGACATAGTATATAATTATATCAAAACAAACTATAAAAATATTATCTATTACCCCATAGAAAAAACACTATCTGAAATAAAATATAAAGTAAAACCATTAACATATACCAAAATAGAAGAACTAATAACAAAATATAAAAACATAATAGATAATTTTACAAATAAGATAAGAGAAGATTAACCTTCTCTTATCTTATTTATCATTTCACTATCAAATTTCTTATTTCTTATCATTTCAATTTCATATTTATAAGGAGGAAATATCTTCTCTTTAGAATTATCGTCCTTAGTAACATAAGGAGTCTCTAATATCATAGGTATATCACTAAGTCTCTTATTATAAATAACACTAAGTAAATTATCAAAACCAATAGTACCAAAACCTATATTAGCATGTCTATCCTTATGACTATTAATAACATTCATACTATCATTAATATGTACACAATATATTTTATCAATACCAACAATATTATCAAATAAATCAAGAACATTATCAAAATTACCAATATCATATCCCGCATCATTAAGATGACAAGTATCCAAACATACCCCTATTTTATCAGGAAAGTTAATTTTATCAATAATATCCCTAATCTCCTCAAAAGATCTACCAATTTCATTACCTTTACCCGCCATAGTCTCAAGTAATATTTTAACATCATAATCATTATCAAGTATCAAATTAAGACCCTTAGATATATTTTCAATAGCCTCTATTCTAGATACATTAACAGCTGATCCAGGATGAAGAACCATATATTTAATTCCCAAAGTACTACATCTTTTTACCTCTTCTTTTAAGAAAGAAACAGAAAAATTAAAATTATTCATATTAGCTAAATTTACTATATAAGGAGCATGAACAATAACATTATTAATATCAATATTATTATCATCCATTAACTTCTTAGCCTCATCCGTAAATTCAGACCTAATATCTCCCCTATTAGTATTTTGTGGAGCACCAGTATAAAACATAAACGTATTAGCCCCATACCCAATAGCCTCACGAGCACTCCCCACTAACTGATTATTACTCTTATAAGAAACATGACTTCCTATTATCAAACTCATTCTTATCACCCTAAATATATTATACTATATTTTAATAAAAATAAAAAGAGGATTTCTCCTCTTAATTAGCTATTAGCAACCTGAGCCTGAAACACTGTTTTTAGTAGAATCAGCATTATTATAGAATTGGCTACCATCTTTAGCAGTAAGTTTTATACATATTTTATTACCATTCAAATATACTGTTCCATCTATATTATTTGCATCAGTTAGACCAGCAGCCTTTAAAACCGCAGGAGTCATATTTGCAGCACTAGGATCACTAGTTGGTAACTTTTTATCAGTAAGAGTATTTACAAAAGTTGTATAAGCAGCATCTGGAGTTCCAACCATATCAGAACCTAAAGTAGCTAATTCATATTGCTTAGTAAACCATTCTGTTATACTATCAGCAGAATTCTTAAGTTGTTTTCCCTTAGCAGTATTCATCGAAGATATTACTGACGGTATAGTTACTACTAATACTACAGCAAGTATTACGATAACTGCTAGTAGTTCTATTAAAGTAAATCCTTTTCTATTTAATTTTTTCATATATTTAATCCTCCTCTATCCTATAAGATAATATTAACATAAAATAAAATATTAGTCAATTACCTTAAGATAAATATTTACATATTTATCACCATATTTTTTACTTTTAAGTAATCTAAGATTACTATAATTATCTTTTAATATATCAGTACTATATTCTAATACCAATATTCCATCATCTTCTAGTAGATTATATTTATTTACTAATTCTATAACCTCATTCATAGCTTCCATCTTATAAGGAGCATCCACTAAAATAATATTAAACTTAATATTATTATTTTTAAAATATAATAAAGCTTCTCTATAATCTTTACTAATAATAGTGGATTTCTCTTCAATATTAAGATTATTAATATTTTTCCTTAATATATTTAATATCTCCCTACCATTATCAACAAAATAACACTTCTTAGCTCCCATAGATATAGCTTCAATTCCAAGGCTGCCACTACCAGAAAATAAATCAAGTACTAAGCTATCATTTATATATTCTTGAATACTTGCAAACATAGATTCTTTTACCCTATTCATCGTAGGTCTAGTACCTATAGTATCATAACCATCAATATTTCTACCTTTTAAATAGCCACTTATTACTCTCATTTAGTGCACCCTCTTACATCAGTATATTTTTTAAATCTATTATTTATATTCATAACATAGTAAAAAAGTTCATTATAATATTTCATATATTCCTTATATTCTGGATATGTATATATTTCCTTTTTAAGAGATATCTTTTCATAGTCATCAGTACTATTATTATACTTATCTATTAATTCTAACAGTTTCTTATTATTAACTACTAAAGTTTTATAATGATCTAAATTTCTTATAATATCACTATCTTCAAAAGCCTTAATAAGTAGTTTCGTTTTATCTATTACTCTATCCATTATCTATATTTCAAACTCTTTTCCATTTCTCTTTGAATATCTCTCTCTTTAATTGTCTCTTTTTTATTATAATTCTTCTTACCTTTAGCTACTCCAATTAAAACCTTAGCCTTATTCTTAACAAAATATATTTTAAGTGGTACTAATGTATATCCTTCTATTTCTAATTTATCTTTTAATTTAAGTATTTCTTTTTTATGTAATAGTAGTTTCCTAGTTCTATCTTCATCATGATTAAATCTATTTCCTTCTTCATATAAAGAAATATGAGTATTAAGTAAATAAATTTCATTATTTCTAATAATAGCATAACTATCTTTAATATTTACTTTACCCATTCTTATTGATTTAATCTCTGTACCAGTAAGAACAATACCAGCTTCATAAGTATCTTCTATTTCATAATCATATCTTGCTTTTCTATTTAATATTTCCATAGTAATCACCTTTTTCTATATATAATTATATATTATTTTCTATATTTTAACAATATTATATACTCAACTACTTATATATAATTTATACTATTATCACATTTTTAACTTAAACTATTAATATTAATACTACTATCTATACTTCTAACTATATTAGCATATTTATTATATACTCTTTCATAATCATTAAGATAATCTTTAATATCAGGATTAGAAAAAGGAATAATTTTATATCCATCTTTATTAGTAGTATATATAAGTTCATTATTTAAATCACTTAACTTAATACTAGAATTATTATCTTTATCTATATTCTTAGTAATTTTAATACTACTTAATAATCCCACAGTAGTATTATAATCATTATTAGTATCTTGAGCAGATAAAAAGTTACCTAAAGAATATATTACTAAAGTATCATTAATATATGTTATAGGCATAATAACATGAGGATGAGTACCTATAATTATATCTACTCCTAAAGAAGATAAAAATTCTGCCATATCAATCTGATAATTAGTAGGAACATGTGTATATTCTACTCCAAAATGCATTGCCACAATAAGTAGATCTACTTTATCTCTAACTCTTAAAATATCTTTCTTAACCACTTCTTTATATTCTTGATACTTAGTATCATTATCTGGATTATTACCAGTACAAGGCCATATATTTACTAAATATTCCTTACCTTCAGGAACTTTAATACCATTAGTACCATAAGTATAATTAAGCATAGTATAAGTAATATTATTAACCTCTTTAATATTAACTTTATTTCTATCATTATTAGATAAATAACTACCAGAAGTTAATACATTACTCTTATTATTCCAATAATTAAGAGAATTAATAATAGCCTTCTCACCTCTATCAAAAGTATGATTAGTAGCCAAACTTACCAAATTAAAACCAGTATCTATTGTAGCATCACCAACTTCATAAGGAGAATTAAAAGCAGGATAACTAGATACACCTATTTCAGAACCACCTAAAATAGTTTCCTGATTATAATAAGCTAAATCATAGTTCTTAACAATATCTTTAATATAACTATACATAGATTTAAAATCATAACTACCATCATCCTTTTTAGCGGCATTATATAGTTTATCATTAATAAGATTATCTCCTGCCATAATAAGACTAATTGAAGTACTATGATTATTATCATCTACATTTACTTTACTATCACCACTTATATTATTATGATTATTCAATAATTTATTATATCCAAAATATATTCCTATAATTAATATTATTAGAATTACAAATATTCTTAATACCTTATCCTTTTTTCTTTTATTTCTCATATATTCTCGTATAATTAATCTTATAGAAATATTAATTAATTTCTATTATTGATTAATCC
>OLFV01000992.1_pt1 | contig 29745 bp, 23 predicted proteins | sample 1605551 | NCBI WGS metagenome assembly OLFV01 (sample SAMEA3888922, study PRJEB22519) | human gut metagenome | biome: human gut; feature: human-associated habitat; material: faeces | place: Denmark | collected 2011 | reverse complement strand
AAGGCATCGAGCCTTGACTAACAAATGCCGACGCGGGGACGCGTCGCCCCCAGGTGAGGATATGTCGCCCCCAGGTGAGGATGCGTCGCCCTTAGGTTAGCTTGCTTTTATGACAATTAATGGTTTATACGCTCCTAATCGCCCCGATATGAAGAAAACGACCTTTTTTCTTTGCCTATCAGCCTCTAAATGTTAACTTTGCCAAACTTACTTAACATAAATCATATAACATCCCCCTATATACCTATAATATATATATAGTCCCATGAAACTCATTCTCAACCCGAAATATGAAGCCCTACGCGATTACATCGTTCACCTCGAAGAGCATTTCGAGCACGAAGGACGCGATATGCACTCGGGGCGAAATGTGATAAAAACGTTACAAACCAATGGACTGACGCTCTGCGTAAAACGCTTTGCACCTCCTTCGCTACGTCGTAAGATTCAGCAAGTGCTTTATAAGAAGTCGAAGGGGAAATTGGCGTATTTGAGTCCGTTGCTGCTACGCGAAAGGGGGTTTGAGAGTCCAGAGTCGGTGGCCTTTGCGCGCTTTCGCCATGGGTTGTTCCATACCACGACTTATTTTGTCAGTCTGCTATCTACCTACCGCTTCAGCATGCAATCGCTGCTGAGCGAGCAGGCTGACGTGCAACGCGAAGTAATTCCCCACTTCGCACGCTTTGCAGCCCACCTCCATGAGGACGGCTTTCTGCATCGCGACTTCTCGTCGTCAAATATTCTCTACGACGTGATCGACGGCCGTTACCACTTCTCATTGGTTGACACCAATAGCATGAAGTGCGGTTCGCCCGTCAGCATAGAGGCTGGTTGTCGCAACTTAGCCAAGCTCTCAGGCAGTGAATCCTTCTTCTCCCTCTTGGCCCTGTGTTATGCCCAAGAGCGCAAAGCCGACCCCACGCGCTGCGCCGAATTGATTAATAGGGCGAGGGGAAAAAAGAGAAAAAATACGATCTACAGATAACAATTTATCTTGCCTAATTGGGGGGCGGGTTTTTAACCCGCGGCAGCAGGAAGCTTTGAATATCTACTTATAGTCGCTTAGCGCGAGAACATAAGCAAATATTTACAACATTCTGCTGCTGCCGCGGGTTAAAAACCCGCCCCCCAATTAGGAAAATAAATTGCAGTTTAAAATCCTCTACAAAATGTTTCAGAACGCCCTAAATAGGCATTGGGCTTACGTATATTTTACCTACGATGTTTTTTTCTTTCATGTTTCATTTTTATGTTTCAACTTATTGATTATCAATACTTTCGAAGGCTGAAACATACGACTTTTATGTTTCATTTTTAGTTTCAATGTTTCATTCAAAAAACACTGAGGGAGAAAAACAAAAACACTGAGGGAGCGATTCAAAAACACTGTGGGAGCGCTTTCACGCTCCCACAGTGTTTTGAAAAGTGAAACATGAAACTAAAAATGAAACATTAAAGTCGTATATTTCATTTTCTGGAATGATTGATAATCAACAAGTTGAAACATAAAAATGAAACATGAAAGATAAATCAAAGGTTTTGAAAACGTATAGAGATTTTGTGCGCTAAGCTACTATAAGTAGACATTTACAACATTCTGCTGCTGCCGCGGGTTAAAAACCCGCCCCCCAATTAGGCAGTTCTTCTCTACTTAATCAACAAAGCACCTGTCTCATCAAGTACGACGTGATACGTTTTACCCTTTTGCGTATTGAAGCTGAGCGTTTGCGCGCCATAGCGCAAACGACATGTAGCACCTGAACCTGAAGTGATCGTGGCGTGCGTTAACTTGCCGTCACACCAAGCAAGGTCGACACCAAAGTTGCCACGCGCACGCAGTCCTTGAATGCTTCCCGTAGCCCATGCATCGGGCAATGAGGGTAAGAGATCAATGCAGCCAGCATGGCTCTGCAACAACATCTCTGTCACACCCGCTGTGCCGCCAAAGTTGCCGTCTATCTGGAAGGGAGGGTGTACGTCCCAAAGGTTGTCAGCTGTACCATTCTTCAACAGGTTGCCATAAAGCACGTAAGAGTGGTTGCCGTCATGTAAGCGTGCCCACTGATTGAGTTTCCAACCCATGCTCCAACCCGTAGCACCGTCGCCACGATGTTCGAGCACCACCTTTGAAGCCTCAGCCAAGGCGGGAGTGGTTAAAGGCGAAATGGTATGACCTGGGTGAAGGCCAAAGAGGTGGTTGACATGGCGGTGTTGGTCGTTAGGGTCGTCAATGTCGCGACTCCACTCTAAGAGTTGGCCGTAACGACCTATCTTATAAGGAGCCAAACTGCGCAGAATGTTCTCCCACTTTTTCACCTCGTTAGCATCGGTGTGCAACACCTGTGCTGCACTGATGCAATCGAGCAATATTTCACGAATAACTGCGTGCGTAAACGTGGTGCCTTCGTCAATAGGACCGTGTTCGGGCGAAGTAGAAGGAGCTGCCGTCAGTGTGCCGTCCGCCTTGCGCCACAAGAAGTCTTCGCAGAAGAGGGCACAGCCCTTCATCAAGGGATAGGCCGTTTGACGCAAAAACTGTTCGTCGCGCGTATAATCATAATAGTCCCAAAGGTGAGTAGCCAACCACGAAGCCGCCATAGGGTTGTAGTTCCACGACATATCTGCCCCTTCGAGCGGAGCGGTGAAACCGAAGATATTGGCCGAGATACCAGCTGCCCAACCGCGAGCGCCCCAATAGGCCTTAGCGGTACGTTCGCCGGGCTTTTCAAGCAGACGGATAAAATCCGTCAAGGGTTCTGCACACTCCGTAAGGTTGGTAGGCAAGGCGGGCCAATAGTTCATCTGAAGGTTGATATTGTTGTGATAGTCCACACGCCAAGGGCCGTCTACATTGTTATGCCACATACCTTGTAGGTTGGCGGGTAAGTTGCCAGGGCGCGACGATGCAATGAGTAAGTAGCGGCCGTATTGATAATAGAGCGTTTCGAGTCCAGCGTCCTTCACGCCTTGACGATAATCGGATAAGCGTTCGTTGGTAGGTTTGGTCGAAGTTGGGCCGTCCAACGTAAACTTTACACGATTATAGAGCGCAGCATAGTCGGCATAGTGTTGCTTGAAAAGCTTCGAAAAGCCCGTTTTCACCGCATTTTTCATCCACTGCTTAGTAGTGTTTACAGGATTAACGCCTACGTAAGCCTTGTTGTCGGTAAAGTCGGGATTATAGTTGGGAGCATAGTCCGTATCAGCCGTGAGCAAGAGAGTGACCTCATCAGCATTGGTTACTGTCAATTGGCCGTCAGCATACGTCACGCTGCCGCCCTTCGCAATTGCTTTGATGCGAACGACGTACTCCATGCCGTTATTGTCGAGGTGGGCCACGTAGCATAAGCCATTTTTGCCGTCGGCTGAGAATGCGCCTTCACTCACAGGATTGGGAGCGTACTTGAGCGTGAAGTTTTGTTTTCCTCGTTGACTGGCCGTTAGGCGAATGGCCATCACATTGGCAGGATAAGAGATAAAGCTCTGGCGCTCATAGTGTACCCCATTGGCTGCTGTGAAACTTACACGTGCGAAAGCGGAGTCTACCGACAAGGCTCGACGATAGTCACGCACGCCTTCGGGATTGATGTCAGTCTCTAAGGTCAACTCTCCCATTGTCGTGAACGACCCAAAGCGGAATTGGGGTTCGCCCGTTGCCTCATAAGGAACGGTGCTGTTAAAGTTTTGGGTGGTGAGTTGTGCGGCCTTGTTCCAGTCGCCATCGGTGAATGCTTGGCGAATATCCTTCAGCACATGAGCAGACTGTTTGTTTTGGTTCCAATAGTCGGTAGCACCTTTGGCCGTGTTGGGACCACCGCGCCACAAGGTCTTTTCGTTCAGTGTATAACGCTCCGTGGCAATACTTCCCATCACGTTGCAGGCGATGCTACCATTGCCTAAAGGTAGGGAGCGATATTCCCACTCGTGGTCGGAATTGACGGCAGAATCGCCCGCTCGCACGGGTTTGTTACTGTGATTTTTTTGCCCTTTCCACCAACACTGTTGTCCATTGAGCGTTGTGGGTTGGTCAAACCATACTTCGTTGGTTTGAGCTTGCCCCGCCAAGGGCGCAACGGCAAGCAAGGTGGTAAATAGTAATTTATGCATGGGATAATGTGATAATGTGCTAATGTGATAATTTGCTAATGTGATAATGTGATAATTTGCTAATGTGATAATGTGATAATATGCTAATGTGTGAATGATTACGCTTTGTCTAATCCTTCTAACGCGCAACGGATATTGCGCGTGAGGCCTTCGAATTTTGCCCTTTTCACCGCACTTTTACGAAACAATTGACGATATTCTTCCTCGGTCAAGCGGCCCCATTGTGCTGCGGTCATGCTCAGAAGCGAAGGTCGAGGCTGAAAGGCGGCTATCGTGGTTGGGGTGGCAAATCGTTTGTTCCACGGGCAGGCTTCAGCACAGCGGTCGCAGCCATAGAAGCAATGGCCCAACTTGCCTTGTACTTCGGGGGGAAGTTCGCCACGATGCTCAATCGTGAGGTAGGATAGACAGCGGCGCGCATCTAACGTGCCGTCGCCATGCAAAGCGTGCATGGGACAGGCAGCGAGACAGGCTGCACACGTTCCGCACCGATTTTTAGCCTTTTCATCGTAAACGTCTACTTCGTCCGTCAGCACCAATTCGCCTAAGAAGTAGTAGCTTCCCATATCCGGAATGATAAGTTGCGAATTGCGTCCTCTCCAACCAATGCCGCTCTGTTCGGCCCAATACTTCTCATCAATCGGGGCTGTATCGACAAAGCAACGTCCGTCAACAAGTTCTACCAATCTTAGTCGCTGCATCATACTGCGCAGCATCTGTTTCACCACTTCATGATAGTCTGTTCCGTAGGCATAGCGTGACAAACGGAGCCTATCCGTACCTTCATTTTGCACGGTTTCATCACAAAAATAGGTTTTTTCGGTGTTTTGATTGTCACAACTGGCGGGGTTATAGTTCACGGCCACCGACACGACTGTCTTTGCCCCTTCTACCAACAAACGTGGGTCAAGTCGCACGTCAACATTACGTGCCAAATAGTCCATATCGCCCTGTTCACCTCGTGAGAGCCACGCTAAGCGTTCAGCCTCTCGCGCGGGACTTACTCTTTCGGCACGTGCAATGCCACAGACCGAAAATCCTTCAGCCTGTGCCGCTTGTTTTATGTCAATGGAACGTAGCATTCTGTAGCTTTATAAGATTGTAGAATAAGAAGGTTAACCAAACGTTTATACGCTTATGCAAAGATAGTAAAAATAGTTTACGCATACTTAAAAGAGCGGAGCAACATACCGCTGTATGTTCGCTCCGCTCGTCAACTATATTCAACTAAACGATTTTTATTCTTATTACGAGTGCAAATATAATCGACACACTTCGCATAAGGTGTCCACTTGCTATACATTGTTGTCCGATTGCTACAAAAAAGGTGTCCGATTGCTATCAATCGGACACCTTTCCATGGTTTTTTTTATTTTACTGCTCTTGCTTTTCGCGCCACTCGCGGGGAGTCATGCCCAGTCGCGTGGAAAACATCTTGTATAACTGACTGCGTGACGAGAACCCACAAATGGACGAGATGCTCTCATTACTATAATCGGGGTGGGCCAAAATGAGGCGCTGAGCCTCAGCAAATCGCAAGTCTGACAGCCAAACGCGGAAGGTCTGACCTAAGTGCTGTTCAAAATAAGCACTGAGTTCGCGACGTGTCACCCCAACTTGCTGGGAGAGTTTGGCCATATTGACATCGCTCTCGGTAAATCGCTCTTCATCACACCATTGCGTCAAGCACTGGCCTATTGAGGCGATACGTTCGTCCGATAAGTGGGTAGTCAATGAAGTTGACTCGGAAGAATCGGTGCCTTCGATTTCTGTTGCAGTTTCTACTATGTCTTCTTCCTCATCGCAAGACAACACGTCTTCAAGCGGCTTCTTGTTATATCCCAGAGCTATGAAACTAAATATAAATACGAATAGGGCTAATAGCAACAAGGGGCCAAACACAAATAACAAGGGACGATAGATAATAGCAAAGGCCATAAGCGCGGCCGTAATGCAGAGCATCGTATAGCCTGACCAAGTATAACGATTGTAAGGTGCGATGTCGGCTCCCGTTTCTGCCTCAACGCGCCCTTGATTGCGACGTATTTCGAACATCGGCACGAATATGCTGCTCGCCATAGCTAATAAGAAGAGCACGTGCATAATCCACTTGGTACGGGTATACAAGAAGGTATCGCGTCCCATCAATCCTACGATGAATACGACCAAAATAGCGAAATATATCACCATAAAGGCGGCATCGTACTGCCAACGTCGCCGACGGTTGCATTCGATATTGAGTATGGAATGGGCTACGAGGAAGGTAACGGGCGAATAGAAGAGTATGTTGACGATTGTTCAGACATCATCACTCTCGGCACGGAAACCGCATACCATCTGTAGCACATAGTGTAACACTAATAAGCTCATGCTTACAAAGAGGGCCCAACGTGAACGCTCATAAGTAGCATTTACTACGTCTACGTGGAAGCGAGAGGTGAATAGCATTAGGGCCAACATGGCCGTGAAGATTAAACACGCAAATTGTAAAAGATACAAGGACATCATGTCTATCCGATAGTTGAATTAGTCATGCAAAATTAGGAAAAACATTGCCGCTATCAAACAATCAGCACAAAAAAACTTCTTCTTAAAGGATATCGAAAGAGTCTATCTAATCGTTTGCTAATATGCTATCTGCTACTTCGCACAACTCGTCGTACCATGACTGACCGAAGCGGCGAATGAGAGGATCTTTCAAGAACTTATAGATAGGGAGTTGCAACTCACGGCCTTTCTTTACGGCTGCGTGGCAAACGCTCCAACGATGATATTGCAGACCTACTGTGCCATTGGAGAACTGCTTCTCGCGTATGGGATAGAGGGCACATGAGATAGGTTTGCACCATGCGGTGCGTCCTTCACGAAAGGCTTTGTCGGTGGCACAGAAGCAACAGCCTTCGGCATTGTAGCACGTAAAGACGCAGTCTTTGCCATTGACAATACTCGTCACGAGGTCACCCTCGCTATCGGTATAGGCCACGCCTTGGCGGTCGATAGTGGCTTGAGCCGTAGCGCTGAGTTCGGGCCACACTTCGTCGAGTACGTTTTCGAGTTGGCCTACCTCATCGAGGGTAAGTGGCGCACCGCTATCGCCTTCTACGCAACACTGGCCTTTGCAGGCTTCGAGGTCGCAACAAAAGCATTCGGTAAATATGTCGGACGACAGCAATACGTCGCCCACTTGTATAATAGGTGGTATTCGGGTCATGAGATTGTGAGTCCTATAAGTTTAATGAGTTTAATAAGTTTAATGAGTTTAATCGCTTAGCGCGAGAACATACATAACATACATGTTCTTGCACACTTCGACATACTTTATGAATTTATGAATATATACTATACATTGTGCTTACGCACAATGTATATACAAACAGGCTACGCCCTTGAGTTTTGTCCGCACAAAGGTAACACATCTTAATCGAAATTGGCATAGGTCTTATTAAATACGCTGAAATTCACGAAATTTTCGCTTTACTTGCACTTTCTTTCCATAAAAGTTTATTAGCAACCCATCATCAATTCGCGTTGCTTTAAGATAGTTAACTAACTGCATCTCGTGTGCATTTGTCAACTCAGCAACTGTTTTTAATTCTAAAATTAAAAAATCCTCAACAAGGATATCGGCTTTAAAAACTCCGATAAGCGTATCATCAACATAATATACATTTATCTGTTTTTCTTTTTCAACATGTAATCCCAATTTCGACAACTCTATCATCATTGCATTTTGATATACGCTTTCTAAAAAGCCCTCTCCTAAATTATAACGAACTACATAGGCACAATGTATAACCTCTTTTATTATTTGTTCTTTCTTTTCCGCTTCCATAAAATACTAAATTATATATTGCAAAAAACGCAAGGGCGTAGCCTGTTTGTATATGCATTGTGCGTAAGCACAATGCATAGTGTTAATAAATGGTTCGTCGGAGTATGCAAGATAAGTATGTTATGTATGTTCTCGCGCTAAGCGACAATAAGCAGTTATTTTCAATTATTAAGGGAATCGCTTAGTGCGAAAACATACATAACATACATGTTCTTGCACACTTCAACATACTTGAAATATTAACATCACCAATTAATCGGCACTTGTCCGTTTTTGATAAGATAGTCATTACAGAGCGTGAAGTGGTGATTGCCAAAGAAGCCGTGATAGGCGGAGAGGGGCGAGGGGTGGGCAGAGCAGAGGACGAGGTGACGCGAGCGGTCGATTACTTGTCCTTTCTTCTGCGCGTAACTGCCCCAAAGGATAAAGACAAGGTGATCACGCTCAGAAGAGAGGTGGCGAATAACGGCATCGGTAAACGTCTCCCAACCATGACCTGCGTGTGAAGCTGCTTGGTGTTGGCGCACAGTAAGGGTGGCGTTGAGCAACAATACGCCTTGTTCGGCCCAACGGCGCAGACTGCCTGAGGAAGGAATAGGACGCCCCGTGTCGGCATTTATCTCTTTGAAAATGTTGACCAATGAAGGGGGAATGCGCACACCGTCTTTTACCGAGAAGCAGAGTCCTTCGGCTTGGCCCGGCCCGTGGTAAGGGTCTTGCCCTATGATGACTACCTTCACCTTGTCAAAGGGACAGAGGTTGAAGGCATTGAATATCTCGTGTCCGGGAGGATAGCACGGACCTTGTGCATACTCTGCTCGCACAAAGTCGGTAAGTTGCTTAAAGTAGGGGGCATCAAACTCAGCTTGTAAGTGTTCGCCCCACGAAGGGTCAATGTTTACTTTCATAGGGACAAAGGTACGAATTTTGTTTGGAAACGCATCAAATGAAGGGGGGCAGGCCCTCCGGCCCGCGGAATCGTGTAACTCTATATTTAATAGAGTTTTACTACTCCGCAAGCCGGAGGGCCTGCCCCCCACTTGCTGCGTCGCTCTCATTTGGGTCGTTAATAACGTCTTTCATTTAACACTACCCTAACGAAAGCAGTTCGCGTTAGTCTTCGTCAGCGCTCCAATCAAAAGATTCGTCGCCCCACTGACGCTCATTGCTCCAGTCGTCGCTTTGATTGATGCTTTCGCCCGCAGCCTTGCTGCCAACCAACATGGCTACGGCACTTTCAGCGTCAAAGCGAATAACAGTGGCCGTGGGCTGTATATATGTCTTTTTCATTGTCTTTTTGTAATCGTTTAGTAAGTAATCTTTATTGAGCAATAAATTTGCGTCCTTGCTGCAAATAGATGTTGCCCTTCACTGTAGTAAACACGCGGCGACCGCTGAGGTCGTAGATAGGAGCATTGGGGGTAACATCATTTTTAACAACATTCGTGATACCCGTTGTTGTGCCACCAAAGTTCATCGCGAGCGACTGAATGGTCTCGTTGTCTACCTTGAGGTAAGCACGATTAGCCTTCAACGTCGCATTAGTAGAACGGAAGAACCCTACACTGCCCGTACCATTGGCGCGGCCAAGGGATAAGATGCCTTCGGTGCTGATCTCACTGGTAGTACCTAAGAGGTCGTTGTCAATAGCATCGGCAGAAGCAATCACGTTCAGTACGACCTGATCGTCACTTGCGCTTTCACCACTCAAAATGATACCTTGATTAGCAGGTACAGCCGTCACGGCATTCATCTGAAGTTCAGTCTTTTCATCATTCAACTTAGCAGCGTACGCCTTGATGTTGTCTTGACCTTCCGCTACCTCAACAGCATAAGGCAAGCAAGTAGTAGCAAATGTCTTGTTGTCAGCCTTTGAGTAGTTGAGCGGCATGGTGATAGTGGCAGGAATGAGGCGGAAAGTGTGATTGTCATCTTTCGTAAGATTACTTGTAAACTTAACTTGGCTGCCACTCAAATTCCAATAATGGCCATCTCCTTTTATAGCAAAAGAATTATCATCAATCTTCTCAAGTGCCCAAACAGAAATATTACCTGCTAAACCACTGAAAGCTAAATATGAACGACTTGCGAAGATAGTGGATAGATCATAATAACAGTGAAGCAAATTGCCCGTCGCAACATTTGCAAATTGATAACCATCAAAAGGATTACCTTTTACGAACCAAAGATCATTACGAACATTATTTAATTGCTCTGCTTGTGCATCTTCACGAATCCCCACAGATGAGTTGTTATTATACAACATATGGCGTGTATTCGTACCATTCACCAAGTAATAGTAAACAGGGGCCTCATCAGTGCTGGTAGTGAAGGGCAAGTTGACATTCAAATCAAAATTGAACGCAGTCTCGCTTGTAGCCTTGTGGAATAAGCCAGTAGGTTGATACGTTTGACCCAATGAAACATAAGTGGGTAAACTCTCGGAGGTGATTGAACTTTTAGGATAGTTCTGTCCTTCATACACATCGTATGAATAAGAATAACGGACCTTGTTTTCTTGATTATCAATATAGTTATAGGTCACCTTTGTGGGTTGCTCTACTGCATAGAAGATAAACTTGGCTTTGCTATTCCCTGGTTTTTCTGAGGTATTAAAGCTACCCGTGTTTGAATCGTCCTTACTTGTAACGTAGGTGGTATAATATTTTTTACCCCAATAAAAATACCATCCATAATATGAAAGAGTAATGGCATTATCTTCTTCAGCAACATCAAACGTAGTGAGTGTTGAACTCATGTTCAACACATCGTTTCGATCCTTAACTTTAAAACCCGTATTGTTAAGTTTGCTTTTAATAGTAATGGTTTTGCCTTCTTTTGTTACAATCCAAAGATACTTTTTGTCATCGTCAGTAAGTTTACTGCCAATCAAGTCCAAGCCAACAGAAGCAGCATCAGTATGTGCATACTTGTCATCAAGAGACAAATACATAAAGTTACCATTGCTATTCGTCTTGTCAGACTTAACGAGGACAAGGTACTGATTGCCCGACTCAAGTTTGCTCCACGTGGTAGGTGTGCTTGCTACTTGTTGTGCCAGAGCGCTCATTACGCAGCTCACGAGCAACAGTAGCACTGAGGTAAATTTCTTTGTCATTGCTTGTTGTATATTTTTTATTATTAATTGCATTCGATGCGCAGCCTTGCGCTAAAACCGAGTGCAAAATTGGCGTTTTTGTGTTATACAACATGTGATAAAGGGGTAGTTTTTGCGGTAATACCGAATTTATAACCAATTACCACGCTTTTTGAAAGGTCAGACTACCAAAACGCGTTATCATAAAGGAGCAAGGGATAATGCGTATCGAAAAGTTTTTCGTACCTTTGCCAACATAAAAACGACCTTGAATGAATCCTCCCGAAACATACTCGCATCTACTTCGTCAAACGGTTGACGACCTTTCGGACACGGCGAAAATGAAAGGACTCTTTCATCAACACCGACATGGCGACCCACTACCCTCCTCTGCTGCATTGGAAGAGATTATTGGGTTGTGTCGCGCTGTGCTCTTTCCGGGGTACTACGGACGTAGCACACTGAATGCCGTGACCGTACGTTACCACATCGGCATGGAAGTGGAACGCCTCTTCTCGTTGCTCACCGCACAGGTGCAGGCGGGACTCTGTTTTGGCCGACAAGAAGAGGACAATCGCTGCATGGGCATTGACTATCACGCCAAGGCAGAGGCCATTGCGGCCTCTCTCATCAGCCTACTGCCTCAGGTGCGCCGCACATTGGCTACCGACGTTGAAGCGGCTTACTTGGGCGATCCTGCAGCACAGAATTATGGTGAGGTGATCAGTTGCTACCCCGCCATTCGTGCCTTGACATGTTACCGCATCGCACATGAATTGTATCGATTGGACGTGCCGCTCATTCCGCGTATCATTACGGAATTGGCACACAGCGAAACGGGCATCGACATTCACCCTGGGGCACAGATTGGCGAATACTTCACCATCGACCACGGCACGGGTGTGGTAATCGGAGCCACATGTATCATTGGTCGTAACGTTAAGCTCTACCAAGGTGTCACGCTCGGCGCAAAGAGTTTTCCGCTTGACGAGCATGGCAACCCAGTTAAGAATAACCCGCGTCACCCCATTCTCGAAGACGGTGTGATCGTTTACTCTAACGCCACCGTCTTAGGACGCATCACAATCGGACAAGGGGCCGTAATTGGTGCCAATAAGTGGGTCACACACGACGTGTCCGCTGGGGAGAAAGTGTAGCCCCTACGTAACGCGTGCTTTCCAGCACGCGATAATATAGTTTCTACTTCGCGTGTGTAGGAAACACGCGATACATAGGCCACATTAGCCCATGGACACATTAGCATATTAGCACATTAACTTGATTATGCAAGAATTTGAACTCATAGCCAAAACCTTTCAAGGACTGGAAGAGGTATTGGCACAAGAACTCACCGAACTCGGTGCAAACAACGTACAAATAGGACGCCGCATGGTGTCGTTCACTGGCGACAAGGCCATGATGTATCGTGCCAACTTCTGCTTGCGCACGGCCATTCGCGTACTCAAACCCATTAAGCACTTTAAGGCAAAGAGTGCTGACGACGTGTATGCCGCTGTGCGCAGCATTGACTGGAGCCAATACTTAGACGTTAACACAACGTTTGCCGTTGACTCGGTGGTGTTCTCTGAAGAGTTCCGCCACTCTAAGTTTGTAGCCTATAAGGTGAAGGACGCTATCGTCGACTACTTCCGCGACACGACGGGCGAACGTCCTAACATTCGCATTACCAACCCCGACGTAAAGCTCAATATCCACATAGCCGAGGCTGACTGCACACTCTCACTCGACTCTTCGGGCGACTCGCTCCACTTGCGCGGCTACCGCGTGGCTACGGTCGAAGCTCCTATCAACGAGGTGTTGGCCGCTGGCTTGATTAAGTTGACGGGCTGGACGGGCGACTGCGACTTCATCGACCCCTTCTGCGGTTCGGGTACGTTCTTGGTAGAAGCTGCCTTAATGGCGCGCAACATCTACCCTGGTGTGTTCCGCAAATCATTTGGCTTTGAGAAGTGGAAGGACTTCGATGCCAACCTCTTGCAAGAAATCTATGACGACGACTCACAAGAACGTGAGTTTACACACCACATCTATGGTTACGACATTAACGTGCCTACTGTCGATATTGCCCTAAAGAACGTACGCAGCGCTGGCGTGTCCGACATTGTAACCGTTGAAGCACAGGACTTCCGCAAGTTTAAGAATCCCAGCGAGAAGGCTATCATGGTGACCAATCCTCCTTACGGCGAACGCTTAACACCGCCCGACATCTTGGGCCTTTACCAAGCCATTGGCAAGGTGTTGAAGAATGAGTTCCAAGGGGGCGAGGCTTGGATTATCTCGTCAAAGGCTGAGCTGTTCGAAAATCTTGGTTTGCGTCCCAGCCTCAAAACGCAGATATTCAATGGTAAGCTCGACTGCGACTTCCGCAAGTATCAGCTCTTTAGCGGTAAACTCAGCGAATTTCGCGCGGAAGGCGGCAAGGTAAAGACCGACGAGGAGCGCCGCCTCATGAGCGACCAACGTCGTTTCCGCACCCAACGCGACGAGTTTAAGAAGCGCATCAACGATGAAGAGGAGACACGCTTTGACGACGATGAAACCGAAGCCAAATATCGCATTCTGCGTAGCAAGCACCGCGAGTTTGAACAGACGCGTGCTCCACGCAAGCCCAAACGCGAAGGTGGCTTCCGTGGCGGCAAGGGTGAAGGCGGCTTCAAGAATGGTGGATTTAAGAAGGACGGCTTCAAAAAACGCGAAGGCGGATTTAAGAAGAAAGGCGGATTTAGTGGCGGACGCAAGCGCGACTAATTCCGAGAAACTTTTAAAAAGTTTGATGGCTATGAGGTTATAAAGTTACCGAAAAGCACTTACAGACCTACGCGGCCTTGCCTCTATATTCTGACCACCGCGACCCTAATGACCGCATCATCGTGGCACAAGCTATTACCGACCAGGTACCACTTATAAATTCAGACCGCAAGTTTACACACTATGTGAAAAGCGGTTTGAACTTTATTTTTAATGAACGATGAAGTGAGTTGATTCCTAATAGTTACGCATCCTCACCTGGGGGGACGCATCCTCACCTGGGGGCGACGCGTCCCCGCGTCGGCATTTGCTTGGCAAGGCTCGATGCCTTGACAAGCAAATACAAGACCCTTTCCTTATTGCCAAGTTGGGGTATCGAGCCCCAACTTGGCAATACCGACGCGGGGACGCGTCGCCCCCAAGTGAGGACGCGTTTCCCCACAAGATAGGACCCATTCCAAAAACATACTTACTCCTCAACTCCAGAAAAATCAAACACAATATATAATGAACATTAAACACTTAATCGCAGCAACCCTTGCGTTGCTACTTGGCACCACCGCTATGGCACAAAACAAGAAGAGCTTTACGCTTGAAGACTTGATGTGGGGTGGCAACAACTATGCCAACATTATGCCCCGCTATTATGGCACAGCCTTTTGGGGCGACCGCTTGTTAAAACTCAATGTAGACGAGGTGAGCACCCTCACCAATGCGAAAAGCGTAAAGGAAAAGTCTAAAGTGCTCTTCACCACTAACGAGGTGAATGCCGCTATTGATACGGCAAAGGTGGGCAAGGTGTATAACTTGCTTTACGCCGAGTTCCCCTACGCTGACAAGACGCAAGTACTACTGAGCACACAGAAGCTCCGCGTACTTTACGATTGGAACGCAAAGAAGGCCGTTTGGACAGCTGAACGCACCGCTGGTGAGTCGGCCTCTGACCTCTGCTTTGCCTCAAAGGCCGAGGCTTACGTGAAGGACTGGAACCTCTACGTGCGCACCGCTGACGGCAAAAATCACCAAGTCAGCACTGACGGCACACGCGAGTTGCAGTATGGCCTCTCAGTTCACCGCGATGAGTTTGGCATTCATAAGGGCACATTCTGGAGTCCCAAAGGCTCCTTGTTGGCCTTCTACCGCATGGACCAATCAATGGTGACAGACTATCCTTTAATCGACATCAACCACCGCGTTGCTCAATTAGCTCCTGAGAAGTACCCCATGGCGGGCATGGCCAGTCACAAGGTGACGGTGGGCGTATATAACCCTACGACCGAAAAGACCGTTTACTTACAAGCAGGCGACCCTACCGACCGCTACTTTACCAACATAGCGTGGAGCCCTGACGAGAAGACGATCTATATGTTTGAGTTGCCCCGCACGCAAGACAAGGCCGAGCTCGTTAGTTATGACGCTGCAACGGGCCAACGCAAGGCGGTACTCTACACCGAGACGAATAGCCGCTACGTAGAGCCTTGCAACCCTATTCAGTTCTTACCCTGGGACGCTACAAAGTTTGTGATGCAGACACGCCGCGATGGCTACAACCACCTCTACCTCTTCGACGTAAGCGGCCGTCAGCTCAAACAATTGACGAAGGGTAAGTATGAGGTTATCAATGTACTGGGCTTTAACACCAAGGCCAAGAGCATTGTTTACCAAAGCAATCAGAACAACCCCATTCAGTACAGCAACTTTAGCGTAAACGTGGCTTCGGGCAAAATCACCCTACTCGACAATGGAGAGGGTACACACTACGCTACTTTGTCGGCCAATGGCCTTTACCTCATGGACCGCTGGTCGTCACCGAAGACTTTCCGTCAATACGACCTCGTGGCTACTACGAAGCCTGCCGTAACGAAACTACACACCGACGGCAATCCTTGGACGGCTTATAACGTGCCTGAGATTACGAGTGGCAGCATAAAGGCGGCTGACGGACAAACCGACCTTTACTACCGCTTAGTAAAGCCTGTTGACTTCGACCCGAATAAGAAGTACCCTACAGTGGTATACGTTTATGGTGGTCCGCATGCCCACAACGTAGAGGCTGCGTGGAACTACCTTACGCGCCCCTGGGAGGTGTATATGGCGCAACGCGGCTACGTAGTATTCGTCGTAGACAATCGAGGCTCTGAGAACCGTGGATTTGAGTTTGAGAGCTGCACACACCGCCACTTGGGCGACATCGAGATGCAGGATCAACTGGAAGGCGTGAAGTATCTTAAATCGCTTCCTTACGTTGATGCCGACCGCATTGGCGTACACGGTTGGTCGTTTGGTGGCTTTATGACGACTAACTTGATGTGTTCTTATCCTGACGTATTTAAGGTGGGCGTAGCAGGTGGCCCTGTTATCGACTGGAAATACTACGAAGTGATGTATGGCGAACGTTATATGGACACCCCCCAGGAAAACCCTGAAGGCTACGCTTCTTCATCGTTGCTCAACAAGGCCAAAAATCTGAAAGGCCGTTTGCAAATCATCGTGGGCTATAACGACCCCACTTGCGTGATGCAACACAGCTTGTCGTTCCTCCGTGCTTGTGAGGACGCTGGCACGCAGCCCGACTACTTCGTTTACCCTGGCGATGGCCACAACATGATGGGCCACGACATGGTCCACCTACACGAACGCATTACGCGCTACTTTGACGATTATTTGAAATAATAAATATATAGTAAAAGGCGTTTGCTGATAGCTAACTATCAACAAACGCCTTTTGTTATGCCCTTCCTCCCCCGCTTCTAAACAAAAAAAGCAGTGTCATATAGACACTGCTTAAATAAAAGAACCCTGCGTAAAATGGGGAGAGACGCAGGGTTCGGGGAAGGGGATGTTGTTCCACTCCGATTCGAACGGGGACTGAGAGAACCAAAAACTCTAGTGCTGCCATTACACCATGGAACAATCCTTATGCGCTATCGTTAGATAACGGTGCAAAGTTACAAATTTTGTTTTACACGACCAAATCTATCTTTCATTTTTTACGCTCCGGCCGCAAGAGAGGCCAGCCTGAAAGCGCGTTAAACTATTCCGCCGTGAGTTCAAACACGCGGCTGGCATATTCGCCTCCGAGATTCATTTTCAATCCGGCTTCCATGAGCACGCGGCCGGAAACGACCTGGCCAGTAAGGTAGCCCATGCCATTGTCCACGCGGTTGATTTCCTTGAAGCGATAGTTCTTCTCGGGGTCAAGGCCAGCCAAGTAAATGCGCGTCGTGTTGTGGCCTTCCATGTGCCGCACCTTATAGGCGTAGAACACGGCTTTGTTCTTGTCGGCCGACACCATCATCCAAGAGGCCAGATTCTTCTCGTGGTCGTAAGGCGACTCGAGGCGGTAGAGATTGCCTTGCTGGATGACAGGGCGAAGGCGCTTGTAGTCGGCAACGGCTTGTTTGGCAAAGACACGCTCGCTTTCAGAGAAGTCTGAGGGCTTCATCTCGATGCCAAGACGGCCGGCCATCGCTACGTCGAAACGGTATTTGAGCGGAATGACACGCCCGGTCTGATGATTGGGCGAGGCGCTCACATGGCAGGCCATAGCGAAAGTGGGATAGAAATAGGAGGTGCCGTATTGGATGTAGATGCGCTGGAGCGCGTCGGTGTTGTCGCTGGTCCAGAACTCGTCGAAATAGGGCATCACACCGTAGTTGGTGCGACCGCCACCGCCGCCACAAGCCTGCATGATGAGATTGGGATATTTGGCTCGCACGCGCTCCAAAACCTTGCGCAAGCCCATGTGATAGTCGATATAGATTTGCGACTGACGGTCGCGCGGAAGGTACGTCGAACCGTAGTTGGCGAGCTTGCAATTGGCATCCCATTTGATATAGGCGATTTCGGGATTCTCCGTCATTAGGCGGTCGACGATGTCAAACATGAAGTCCTGCACCTTGGGGTTACAGAGGTCGAGCACGGCCTGCGTACCGCCACGGCCTAACTTGGGTTCGCGTCCAGTGTTCTGCAAAAACCAGTCAGGATGCTTCTCATAAAGTTCGCTGGCCTTCCAATTGCCCATCTCTGGCTCAATCCAGATGCCGAACTTGATGCCGTTTTCTTTTGCCGCTTCAATCAAGGGCTTCAATCCTCCGGGCAGTTTACGGGCGTCGATGTCCCAGTCGCCGAGGGCTGCATTATCGTGGTCGCGGTTGAATTTCTTACTGGCAAACCAGCCGTCGTCCATCACGAAGAGCTCGCCGCCAATATCGGCTGCACCTTTCATGAGTTTCAACATCTTCTCTTCATTCACGGCTAAATATACGCCCTCCCAACTGTTGAGCAAGACGTCACGCAACGCCGTGCCGTTGTGCACCTTGAAATGGCGGGCCCAATCATGAAGATTACGACTCACACCGCCACGGCCTTCGGCACTATAGGTGAAAGCCAATTCGGGCGTACGGAAAGACGCACCAGGCTTCAGATAATAAGGCAGTGCGTCATCAATGCCTGCCATAAGCCGGTGTTCGTCGGGGCGCTTCGGGTCTGACGCCAGCGAAAGGAGATATTTCCCGCTCCAACAAAGGGCAGCGCCGATGGTGCGTCCCGCATTCTCGCGCGAACGTCCGTCAAGAGAAATCATCAGTTCGCCGTGGGCTTCGTGGCCATTTCTCACGCCGTCAAACGGAGCAACGGTGAGGCCAGCATGCGTCAGTTTCGTTTCATTGACATTCATCTCGTTGGCCCATTCGCCATAAAAGGTGGTAACCCAAACATCGGGACCTGTAACGGGCAGCTGGGCCGAAGCATATTTCAAGAGCATCACGTCTTTCTTCTCCTGATGGCGAATTTCTGTCCACGCCTCTATCACGTCGGAGGCCTCGTAGGTGCGATAACAAAGAGCAACGAAGAAAGGCTGCACCTTATCCTTCGTTTCAATCGTCACCAATTCCCCACCCTCAGCCTGCTTGCGGCTCACCTTCTGCACTTGCAAATCGAGCGCAATCTGTCCGTCGGCATGCTGAACGGTCAATGCTGGGAAGCCATCGGTCGTGCCGTTGAACGTGCGGTATGCCACATCGTTGAGCGCTCCGTTTGTCCACCACACTTCACTCCCCTGCCGCTCATTGAGCTTTGCGCCATAATAGGCCACACGGGGTGTCTCACCAGGCTTGGCGAGCAGCAATAAGGTTGTATTCTTTGTTGAGATAAACACGTCCTGCCCAGGATAGTCCTTCGCCCACAAGAGCATCGGGCAAAGCAGGAGCAACAAGGTCGCAATTCTTGTTTTCATACTCATGGATTATTAGATTTCAAAGCATTGCTGATTATATATAAGTAGGTGCTCTAAATCATTCTAACACCTACTTAGGAAAGCCTATTGGGGAATAGGGTCAAACAATGTCGGCTCGTCGTCAATCAGATGAAACGAGCGACGGTGGTAAGGCGAAAGTCCGTGTTCGAGGATGCCTTTCCGATGTTCTTTGGTTGGATAACCCGCATTATGATCCCAACCGTAGAAGGGATATTCCTCGTGAAGGGCGTGCATATAATCGTCACGATAGGTCTTGGCCAAGATACTGGCCGCCGCGATACTCAAATAACGCGCATCTCCCTTCACGATGGTTGTATGGGGAATATCGCGATAGGGCTTGAAACGGTTACCGTCGACTATCACATATCCGGGACGCACTTTGAGCGCATCAAGCGCACGGTGCATCGCCAGGATTGAGGCGTTGAGGATATTGATTTTGTCTATCTCCTCAGCAGTGACGATTCCAACGGCCCAGGCCACGGCATCGCGCTCGATGTCGGCCCGCAACGCATAGCGGCGGCGTGCCGTGAGTTGCTTACTGTCATTGAGCAACGGATGTTCATAATCAGCCGGAAGAATGACGGCAGCCGCATAGACACTGCCTGCCAGACAGCCGCGCCCCGCTTCGTCACACCCCGCCTCCACCAGTCCGTCTTGATTGTATAAGGATGACAACGGCATAGACTGAATACTGTTGATGTGTTCTAACTGTCAATGGAAGTTCTTGGCAAGGGACTTAAAACATCTTGCTGACGCGCTCGATGCCTTCTGCCAATTTGTCGATTTCGTCCATCGTGTTATAAAGGGCGAAAGAAGCGCGAGCCATACCCTCCACGCCGCAACGTTGCATCAGTGGCTGGGCACAATGGTGACCCGTGCGGATGGCGATGCCGAGGCGGTCGAGAAGCGTGCCGAGGTCGAGCGGATGAATATTGCCGACATTAAAGGCCACGACGGCGTCTTTGTCTGGCGTCGTGCCGTAAAGGTGCATATCTTTAATGGCACCAAGGCGTTCCATGGCATATTGTGTCAGACGACGCTCGTGGGCTGCTATTTCGTCCATTCCGAGCGCCTCGACATAATCAATAGCGGCCGCCAAGGCGTGCGTCCCAACGTAATCTGGCGTACCAGCTTCGAATTTGTAGGGCAGACGCTCGTACGTTGTATGTTCAAACGTGACGCGGGCGATCATCTCTCCGCCACCTTGATAAGGCGGCATCTTCTCCAAGAGACTTTCCCGTCCGTAGAGCACGCCGATGCCTGTCGGCCCGTATATTTTGTGACCGCTGAAGGTGAGGAAGTCACAATCAAGGTCCTGAACGTCTACCTTGAAATGGGGGATGCTCTGCGCACCATCAACCAGCATATAGGCACCATGCGCATGCGCCGTGGCCGCCATCTTTTTCACGGGATTCACCGTTCCAAGCACATTGCTCACGTGGGCGACACAAACCAGGCGCGTGCGTTCGCTGAAAAGGCGTTCGTAGGCTTCAAGGTCGAGGCGTCCGCTGTCGTCCATCGGAATCACGCGGATAACGATTCCCTTGCGTTCTCTCAGAAGTTGCCAAGGAACGATGTCGCTATGATGCTCCATGACGGAGACAATCACCTCGTCACCTTCCTTGAGAAAGGCTTCTCCGAAACTGCTGGCAACGAGGTTAAGGCTCTCTGTGGTGCCTCGCGTGAAGAGCACTTCCGCCGTGGAGCGGGCATTGATGAACTGCCGCACGCGCTCTCGTGCCGCTTCATGCAGGTCGGTGGCCTTTTGCGAGAGGAAATGCACCCCGCGATGCACATTGGCGTTGGTGGAGAAATATTCGTTGGAAATGGCCTCAACCACGCTGCGCGGCTTTTGCGTCGTGGCAGCGTTGTCGAGGTAAACGAGTGGACGGCCATAGACGTCCCTTTGCAGAATGGGGAAGTCCTGACGTATATCTTCTACGTTGTATGACATGGTCTTCTATCTTTTAATCTGACTTACTTCAATAACGGCAAAAACAAAAAGACAGGGCATAAGAATATAACTCCAACCTCTCACATTTGTTTATGCTCTTTTTTAAGTAGGACTACTTACCATTACTTAATGACAGAGACTGCAGTCGCGGCATTTTTGCAGTTCGCCACGGAAACGGAGTTCAACGAGATGGGAAAGGCGTTCGCGGAGATGGTCGATTTCCACGCGTCGCAGCACATCGTTGATAAAGGCATGTTGCAAGAGAATGCGGGCCTCAGCCTCGGGGATTCCGCGCTGTCGCATATAAAAAAGCGCGGTTTCATCGAGCTTTCCGATGCTCGACCCGTGGTTACACTTCACGTCGTCGGCATAGATTTCGAGCATCGGCTGCGTATAGGCATGGGCCTGCGGGGTGGCGCAGATATTGGCGTTTACCTGCTCCGAGGCCGTTTGCTGGGCTCCAGGGCGCACAAGCACTTTTCCCGCATAGGCACCGACGCTTTCTCCGTCGAGCACATATTTATAAAGGAGGTCGGACGTACAGCCCGCCGCCTGATGGTCAACGAGGATATTATTGTCTACGCGTTGCTTGCCGTCTGCCACCACGGCTCCGTTGGCAACGACAGACGCGCCTTCACCCATTAAACGGAAATCCATGGTGTTTCTGGAGGCGCCACAGGTGAGCATCACGCCGTTGCAGCTCACACGGCTATTCTTCTGCAATTCTGCATACAGATTGGAGAAACGCACGATTTCATCGGCAGTTTCTTCGATATTGTAGAGGCTGATTTCTGCCATTTCATCGGCAAACACCTCCACCACCTGCGTTGTCAAAGCCGACACGCCCGGCGCGGCGTGGTCGCAAAGCAAAACAGAAGCCTTGGATCCCTTTCCGGCCACCACCAGAAGGCGGCGGTTTGACATCAGCGGCGCCTTAGAGGCCGTTGCGACGTTGACGAGTTGGATGGGATTTTTGAGCTGGACGCCGTCGGGAATATAAATCAAGATGCCGTCTTGCACCAAGAGCGTATTGACGGCCGTCACGCCATCTTCGCTTTTCGACGCGGCTTTATCGTAGTATTCACCGATGAAATCGGGCATTTTTGCGCTTGCCTCGCAAAGGGAGCACACTTCAACGCCCTCGGGAAGTGCTGCCGTATGTCCTTGTGAAGGCACCACGACGTCGTTGACCACGAGATAGAACGAAGTGCTCAGATTGGGAACGTTGCAGCGATAAGTCTCATACGGACTCTTGGCTGTCAGCACGCGGCGGAGATTCAAACCATAGTTGGGCGCAAAGGCTTCTGGCACATCGCAATATTTGTAACGCTCCACGCGATGTGTCGGCAGTCCGTTTTTCTTCAGCACCTCCGCCGCCTGGTCGCGCCGGGCGTTGAGCGGCAGGCAACTGCCAGCATCGAGCAATGCACGCTCCTGAGCGGCAATGTCGAGGTATTGCTGTTCGCTATGTAGTGGGTTACTCATCTTTCAACTCGTTTTTAATCCAGTCAAATCCACGTTCTTCAATGTCATATCCCAACTGGGCATCGCCTTCCTTGACGATGCGTCCATTAACGAGCACATGTACGAAATCGGGCTTTAGATAGTCGAGCATACGCTGATAGTGGGTGATGACCATAGCACTCGTCTTAGGCGTGCGCAACATGTTGAAGCCTTCTGCCACAATGCGCAATGCGTCGACGTCAAGGCCAGAGTCTGTTTCGTCAAGAATACTAAAAGTCGGTTCGAGCACAGCCATCTGGAAAATCTCGTTGCGCTTGCGCTCGCCGCCGCTGAATCCTTCGTTGACGCCGCGGCTCATAAAGTGGGCGTCGAGCCCCACGAGCTTACGCTTCTCTTTGAGGAGTTTAAGAAATTCTCCGGCAGGAATGGGCTCCTGTCCGAAATATTTGCGTTTCGCATTAATAGCGGCCCGCATAAAGTTGGTCATCGAAACGCCTGGAATTTCCGTAGGGGCCTGGAAAGACATGAAGATACCTTCGTGTGAGCGGTCTTCAGGCGGCAGGGCGAGAAGGTCTTTGCCGTTGAACGTGATGGAACCTTCCGTCACGTCGTATTTCGGATTACCCACCAACACATTGCTGAGCGTACTTTTTCCGGAGCCGTTTGGGCCCATGAGCACATGCACCTCACCGTCGTTGATGGTGAGGTTGATGCCCTTAAGGATTTCCTTGCCTTCGACAGAGGCGTGCAAATTCTTGATTTCTAACATATCGCGATTTTTTCTTTTACCGTTACTTAACGGAACATTCTGAAACCCATACCCAAGCATGCAACGATTTCTACGGGCTGGCCACACCAGAATTTCCAGAACATCCCAGAAGGTACAAAGTTACCTCTTTATTTTCTTTCCATCGGTGGATGAAAGGCTTTTTTCAACTATCAGACCTGAAAAGGCCTCGCCTTCTTCGCCAGAGAATGAATACCAAGTAATGGCAAAATCTCATCCGACAAGAAGACCAGGTGCAAACAACATGCCATTGCCATCATGTCATGGCCCAGCGGTAGGCATGCCGCCTTCACGCCGTACAATGAACTATCCATAAGACCCGCCGAAACCAGGAAAGTAAAAAATTCCCATAGAAAAGATAATGGGGAAACCCTGCTTTGCTGCTGGATTTCCCCTTATATCTTGGATTGGCGTCCCGCTGGACCGCCGAATTGTTGAGAGAACTGAAACCTTGTGATAAACCTTGGTCTCGTTGTGGTGTTTTTAAAAGCAAGTGACCGATTCACTTTCGCCATGCCGCCGTTCAGCACAGCCGTTTTCATATTGTGTAGCGTTTAAATAATTTCTGTCAATGGCGGGCCTACCTCCGACCCTTTCAAGATTCTCCGAGCAGATCACATCTTGAGCACCTGCTGCAAGAATTTGTCTGAGAGATAGCCCGTGAGGTTCAGCATATAGAAAGTGTGGTCTTCCTTTTGCTTCACCACCACCAGTTCCAAGAACTGTTTGCCGCGGCGACGCACATAGATATTTTGGCCGTGTGCCTGCGAATAAACCGAATATCGCCGTTTGTTTTGCGCCGCCAACTCTTCAGCCTTTTCAAAGAGCGTCTTCGCTTGGCAAGCGTTCGGTTCTGTTGTCAGGATGCGTATACTTTTGATTTGCGACAGCACCCTCATGGTATTTTCGTCTTCACTGCCTGCCACACCGCTGAGGATGCGTTCCATCATTTGCGGACTAATGGTCTTGCAGTCGATGTCATACGTCTGTCCGTAGAGCATAAGGTATTTTGAAGCGAAATCCGGTTCTCCGTTTGCCTTCACCGTCAATGCAACTCCGAGAAACACCAAGCATATCAGCAACAATCGTTTCATGGGCGCACGTTGTTGTTTGGTTCAGACACCGCCGCCTCAACGTCAGCTTCAGAATCGAGCTTTGCGCTGTCGGCCGACGATGAGAGCACGTCTTTGAGTTCTTCAATGCCGTCGTTGAGCGTTTCATAAGCCTCCTTCGGGTTGTTGTAGGAGTCTTGGTAGTTGTCGGGATTGTAGTCCCATTCAGCCACCGGCTTTCTACTGTCGAAGACATATTGCACGCCATTTCCAATCACGAGCACCACTGCCAAAATGGCAACGGCTCTGTAGAGCGGCTGCAGACGCGCTGCAAACGAGAGGCGCTTTGCACGCACCACTGTCGGTTTCGTTTTCTTTTCCTTGTCCACACCAGCCAATTGGCAAAGACGCTCATCGAAATCTTCTCCGAGGCCATCAGCCGCCTGCTGCTGTTCATACACGAACAGCGCTTTGTAGCGAGCCAGATTGGCGGGAACGTCAGGCTGGGCGAAAAAGGCGCGGAGAACATTCTCCTCCTCTGGTGTCGTTTCGCATTGCCAATAGCGTTCAAGCAGTTGTTCAATGTATTTATAATCCATAGTTTTCAATCTTGTCTATTTTATTTTTGACGGCCTGACGAGCGCGGAAGATTAGCACTTTGACATTGGCCTCCGACACGTTCATGATGTCGGCCGTTTCACGGTAGCTGTGGCCTTCAATTTCTCTCAGCTGTAGCGCGGTGCGCTGTGCCTCGGGCAGGCCGCTCATAATTTCTCTAACGCGCTTCAGACTTTCCTGCTGCTCCATGTCCTCGTCGGGACGCGGTGCGCTGTCGAATGCGTCGGTTTGAACATCGTCGAGCGAGACGTTGGCGTTGTCTGTTTTCGCCACACGGTCGAGAGCCAGATTTCGGACTGCTGTGAGCACATAGGCTTCCAGCGATCGCAATTCGCCCAACGATTCACGTTGTTCCCACACGCGTAAAAGAATGTCTTGCGTCACATCCTCCGCCTCAGCTCGGTTGAGTGTGATGCGGAGCGCCAGTCGAAACATCTTGTCTTTCAACGGCAGTAACTCGTGTCGGAAATCTATTATTTTCATTGCGTTCTGTATATAAGACGGATGAATACGGAAAAAGTTACAGACGTTGCCAACTTTTTTCTGAAATAAATTACAACCTTCTGATTATCAGGAAATATTTTTTTGAAGTATTTTGAAGCTAGGGTATTCAAAATTCAGAGAAATCTCTGCACGATTTTTCACCAAATAACATGGCGGTTGCGGCGCAGCTGCCCCTGAAAGGGGCTCATATTCCAGGATAGGGGCTCGCCCCTATCTCCCGTCAGTGCTCATCGACTCTCGCTTCTGCCCCTGTAAGGGGCGCATATCGTTGGCGGGGCTTGCCCCGCAATAAGATTCGAGATATGAGCCCCTTACAGGGGCAAGGTTCATAAATCGGCCTCAAGAGGTAGGGGCAAGCCCCTACCCTAGATATGAGCCCCTTTCAGGGGCAGCTGTCGCCTCTCTACCAATCTTGATTTTTTCGGAATTTTGAACACCCTATTTTGAAACCCCGCTGAACCATTTTTCTGAAGCACGTTTGCGCGACACAAAAAGCCCGGAACTTTCACAAGCTCCGGGCCTAACGAAAATATGATATGTATCTATTATGAAGGAATTCTTTTCCTGAAGGCCGCTCCGTCACGCATCGGGAAGTACTCCGCCAACGCGTAAAACCGCTTCCGCACGCTTTGAAGGCCGCTTCGTCACGCGGCACCAGCCTTTCAGCCTATGGCTTCAGAGTGTATAATCACTCAGCCTTGGCCGTTGTCTTTCCCTCCACGACGCGCCAAACGGGGCGCTTCACCTTGTTCTGTGCAAGGTAGGCCGCGCGGCGGTGTTGTGCCGCACTGGCTTTCGCTTTTTCACGCGCTTCCTTACCGAGCTTGAGCCAGTCTGTCATGGTGTAGTATTTTCCCGTTGTAGGATCAAGCAACTGGAGCTCGGGCAGAATATCGTTTTTCTCCACGTTGGCCAGATATTGGTTGGCGGTATTACTGTAGGCCGAAGTGCCCACTGCCTCCACCTCCACGCGCACAACGCCTCGGCGTACGAGGCCAATTCTTTCGGCGGCGGCGTATGAGAGGTCAACGATTCCACCTCGGCGGAAAGGACCGCGGTCGGTGACTTTCACAACCACTTCGCGTCCGTTGACCGTGTTGCGCACTTTTAGCAGGGTGCCAAACGGCAAGGTGCGGTGAGCGCAAGTGAGGCTGTCGCGGTGATAAAGCGAACCGTCACTGGTGCGTCGGCCTTGCAGGCGGTGTGAATAATAAGTAGCATCGCCAACTGATTTTTTCTGTGCTTCGGCTGTGTGGAAGCCGGCAAACGTGAGGAAACTGATGAATGTAAAAAGCAGGTGTTTTAATTTCATTTTGTGATTATTTGACGAACTGGTGGCAGGGACGTTGGCTGACCAAGCGTTACGTTTCACCCGCCGACGGAGCGCACTCCGCAAGGGCGTTTCAAGGGGCTCTGGCGCGGGGCTGAAGCAACCTGAAAGGCGGCAAGTTCGTACTGTTACGGCCGCAAATTTACGCATTTCTGCCGAGACGGCAAAACGTTTCGCGTTAATTATCACCACTTTAACCTTTTTAGCAATTTCCAAATCTCCCTCTCCGCCCTGTCACGGTACCTATTTTCGGAGGCGCAGAAACGACTTTAAAAGAGGCTCAGAGCGCAGGTGAAATGGCTGTTTCCGGCCCCGCCGCGAAAGCCAGAACAACGCTTGGAAAACTGGCGCTGCAGGAGATTTTTCTCTTCCCACAATTTCCGCCCATCTGGCCTCCTCCAATGTCCGTTTTAGGGGCAGGCCAGCATTATATAAGCACTATATCTCCTGCCATTTCGAAAAAATATAGGGAAGCATTATAGGAAAACAAGCAGAATTTATTAATTTCGCAGAACAAACAAAGAGCAGCCGGACAGTTTGTCGCTGATATCCTGGAGATATTTGAGGAAAGTCCGGGCAACATAGAGCATCCCGCTTCCTAACGCGAAGTAGACCGTGAGGTTTAATCAGTGCAGAAGAAAACAACCGCCGGCTTCGGCCGGTAAGGGTGAGAAGGCGTGTGTAAGAGACCACCAGCCATTTGGTGACAATATGGGCTGTGCACATCGGGAGTTGAAAGTTCGCGTATACCGTCGTCAGAGGGCGGCTCGTCCGAGCACTTAAGCGTGCGCGACGGAGGGTAGAACGATTGAGCCTGTCGGCGACGGCAGGTCCAGATAAATGACAAACGTGCAAGCAGACCGAAACCTGCGTTTCTACAACGGCGTAGGTTAGCACACAAAACCCGGCTTATCGCCCGACTGCTCTTTTTATCACATACAAGCGCCGGCAAAGACCCGTTGGATTCTTTGCCGGCGCTTGCGTGTCTATTTATTTCTATAGGTAGGTGTTCAGAATTAAACTGGCTTATCCCTACATGGATAGCACAAACTAATTTTGAACACCTACTTACTATCACACTGACAGTGAGCGTATAGCATCTTCATCCAATCCTGTCAATTCTGCAATGACAGAGACCTCCATACCTTTGTCCAACATGGCGCGTGCCACCTTGTTTCTTTCTTTCGCCATCCCCTTGAGTTCTCCTTCTGCAAGTCCTTCCTTGCGACCTTCCGCGAGTCCTTCCGCAAGTCCTTCCTCGTGGCCTTTCTTGCGACTGATGTTGTTTGAATCCACGAAGAGCAGACGGTCGGCGCCGAGCATATCCCAAAAATGGTCATAGACTTCCATCTCTTCCTCTGTGAAAGCTGATTCTTCCACTTCCTTCAGAGCTTTGCTGGTCTCAGGGTTGGCCAGAAGTTCTTCTGGAACGGTTGTCGTGTCTTCATTGATTTCCGTCAAGAAACGCAACCACAACACGGCCATTTTACGTTCCGACTGCGTGTGCGGTTTGAACTTCGGCAATTCCACAAAGGTCAGGTGAAGTCCTTCGATAATCTTGTCGCTGTGCAATTCGTGAACCATATTATAATTATGGATATACTCGTCGGGGTAGTCATTCATAAAGGATTCGTTCACGAGGTTCAGCGAATAGACGGGCTGCAGGAGTTCGTATTTGCGATTGCGCCGCAACTGACGCACAAAAGCCTTTGAAGCATTGAAAAGCACGCGCTGCTGGAAGGCCGGTGTCCAAATCATCTGCATCTCTACGATGAATTGGCGGCCCTTCACGTCCTTACACCGCACGTCAACGATACTGTTCTTCCCTGTCGGGAGTTCCGGTACAAGTTCAGGCGGCAGATATTCCACGCTCTCCACCATTTCATCGTCGTTAAATGGCAGAAGGGCGTTGATGAGACTGATGAGTAGGTCTTTATGCTCACCGAATATTTTCTTAAAGGTCAAATCGGCCTTCGGGTCTAAGTATCTCATATATCGCAATCATTATGGGTTCAACATTCCGTTGCTAAGATACGACTTTGCCAAGACATACCCAAATAAATTAGTATATATTGAAGAACCACCTACCACAAAAACAAATCGTCACCGCCCCACCCTACACAATGCTGCGTTTGAGAACGAGGCGCGACTCCGGTCCCATATTAAAGAGGAGGTCGGCGATACTCAGATTGGGCAGGAAACCGAGCTTCTGTCGGAACACCTGATAATATTCGCTGGGCGTAAAGTCGGCATCGAAGCGGAAATCGGTTTTGGGGCGTATGAGTTCCCGCAAGTCCTGTTCGCCGTCGGCGACCTGGTGGTAGTTCTCCGCGAGAATGATTTTGGGGCGCAAATCCAGCAGTTCGCACACCTTCGCCACGATAGCGCCGTTGAGTTCCACGAGGCGATCGAAGCGTTGCTCATAGAAAGGGCGAAACTCATCGGCGTAATAGAAGAAATACGGACTCTTCTCATAGGCACTGACCAAGGCATTCCAATGCAGATGCCGCCAATTGCCATGCTCACTGACGCGCACCTCGCCCGTTGTGGGCTTTGCCACGCCTCCGTGCTCCACGGGCACGGTGAGCGTCAGCGGTCCATCCGGCCCTTCAATGATGCAGCGGTTGCGATAGGTCTGCTTCACGTAATGGTCGTTGTGTTCCATCACCACATAGGGCGCGGCATAGAGTTTGGTGAAATATTGAACGTTTGGCCAGTAGGCCGAAGTGAGGATGACGGGATTCATGAGAATGAGATGTGAGGAATGAGGATTTTAAGGAGGGAGGAGATAAAGGGGAAGGGGAACATAGGAACTGCCCTATATATAATTATAATAGTGTGTTCAAAATACAGAAAGACCAAGGTTGGTAGAGAGGCGCCAGCGCCCCTGAAGGGGGCTCATATTTAGGGTAGGGGCTTGCCCCTACCTCTTGGGGCCGATTTATGAACCTCGCCCCTGTAAGGGGCTCATATC
>OLFV01000990.1_pt1 | contig 29758 bp, 24 predicted proteins | sample 1605551 | NCBI WGS metagenome assembly OLFV01 (sample SAMEA3888922, study PRJEB22519) | human gut metagenome | biome: human gut; feature: human-associated habitat; material: faeces | place: Denmark | collected 2011 | reverse complement strand
GAGAGCCTTACAGGCGCATATGGAGACCCACCGGCTAGGCCGGTGGGTCTCTTTATGCAGGAAAGGATGCAGGGAGAGAAGACAGTACGCCCCATACGAGGGAAACAGAGCGGATTTGCGTGGGAGCAATTTGATTTGGCTGTATCATAGCAGAGTGTTGGTAAAATTACCATGATATTTCAGCGCGGTATAAATTCAGTTTTCGATTCTTTTACATGAACAGGTAAAAACGGCGGGGGAAAGTTCTGAAATCTCGATCTATCGAACTCCAGATCAACAAGTTCCTTTGGCACAGCCTTTAATTTTTAATGCTCTGTTTAAGCGTGGAGCTGAGACTGGCCTTGACCGCCGGAGTCACGCCGCGCCAGCGCCGTATGGAGGCCGACCGAATGGCGGCCCCGCAGAGCCGTGCCCGTTGCCGGGCACAGCGGGGCGTGCGGGCATCGAGAGCAGAAGTGAATGTTAAGAACTGCTCACGGAGCCGGGCGAAACGAGACGCTGCCGCGGCGTCCCCTTTTTCGTTGCCGTAGCAATTTGCTTGCGGCGTACAGATGCGGCGAGGGCATGAAACCTGGTATAATCTTGAAGTTAATCTGCCCTCGTGCTCCTGACATGAAATGTTTCGTAGCACGAGCCGTCAGGCGCGAGCCGAAACCACGCTTTCGACGTCATATGGCACCTGGTGCATCTCGCCTTGATGATGTTCTGATACGGGCGATCAATATCGTTCTAGAAAGCGGAACCTTCCAGTGTTATATGCCCTGACGGAGGACACAGAGCGATGAAAGCTGTGAAAACGGAAATGGGAGGCGAAGTGTTTCCGGGAGCGGAGCCGGGTGTGGAGCTTCACGAGATGCATGGCTTGTCCCGCTCATTTCCGCCGCATTTTCATGATCATTATGTAATTGGTCTGATCACGGGCGGGCGTCGGCGGGTGCATCTGCGTTTTCCCTGCGGCGGGGAGGGGGAGGCCGGGTTTTCCGGGGTGGCTGAAGCAGGCGACTTCATCATGATTCATCCCTTTGAAATTCATGCCTGTGAAGATATCGGCGGCAGCAGTCTGGACTGGAAATCCCTGCGCCTTTCACGGGAATCTGTTCTCCCGATACTGGGACGGACAGAAGGTTCCTTTCCGCCGATTCTGCGTGACAGGAAGCTGCGAAGGCTTTTTGAACTGTTATGCGCGGCCGTGAAGGAGGGAGGAAACAGGGAAAGACAGCGCGAACTGCTGGCCGCCGTTCTGCGCGGTCTGCCCCGGAAGACGAACAGGTGTGCCGGGAAACGCAGAAATATTCCATCTCCTTTTCCGGATATTTTGCGCTGGCTGGCGGAGCGAAGTGAGCGGCCTTCTCTGGATGCCGCCGCCCGGCGCTTTGGGGTCGACAAGTTTGTTCTGCTGCGCGGTTTTTCTGCGAATTTCGGCATTACCCCCTATCGCTGCTGGGAGTCCATGCGCCTGGAGCGCGCTCTCGACATGTTGCGGCGCGGGTATGCGCCAGTGGACGTGGCAGCGGAGCTGGGTTTTGCGGATCAAAGCCATCTGACGCGGGCTTTTCGCAAGGTATTCGGCATGCCGCCGGGGGTATTCCGGCGCTTGAAACGGGCGCGGGGCATACCGGGCGGATAAAAGTTGAGTTGAAACCAGTCCTGAACGCCGGAGGCGCAAGCGAGCCAGCCGTGGACGCAAAGACCGTGTTAAAGTTTCCGGCTGATACAGCAATCAGAGGTCGTTCATCTGCCGCTGTTTCAGCGGAACATTCGCTGTCGTGAAGGCGGTCTCACTTCCGGCGCGGTGAAAGGCCCCCTCCGGCAACGGTTGACGACGTTTCGTCTCTCGCGCGGCTTCGCCGTTCTCGACAGCGCTTCGCGAGACATTTGGGCGCTCATCATCTCTGCTCTTGATGCCCGCAGGCCTCACACTGCCCGGCAACGGGCATGGCCTCCGCGGGGCCGCCGTCTGGTCGGCCCCCCTTCCATGCCGCATGGCAATGCGGCGGGGGAGCGCAGCTCAAAGCTAGCCGCCGCTCGCGCCTCCGGCGGTTAAAGGAGCATAATTCTCTTTATCAACCGTAAACTTGAACAGAGCCTTGAGGAGAGGCTGATTAAAGCGTTTCCCGCGGTTCTGCGGAACAGAACCGCCCGCAAGCCGCGAAGAGGGAGAATTGACTTTTTCCGTTAACTGAGTGAGTTGACGTGAATTTCCCAAAGATGCAGAAGCCTTTTTGGGCATGGAGCTGAATACATCGGCGGTTCCTTAAAGAGAGCGTTATCCTTGGAGCATTTTGCCGTCGAAACTGTCTGTCTGCCGGGAGCCTGTGTTCTGGCCGCAGGTTTCGCGCTGAAACCGGAGTTGTCTGCCGCAAGTGAATTGCGGCGGAACAGGAGAGGGGGGCGTCGCGGCGTAGTCTCGTTCCGCGTGATTCCGGAAGCATTTTCAAACCGGAAAGGCCCTGATTGCAGAATGCCCTGGCGAGAACCGCTTCGTGACACAACTGTTCAGACAAGGCAAGGAAATGAGAGAAGACGGTTTTGCAGGACATCTTGTCGCGCTGTGCACTGTTTTTGTCTGGGGTACGACCTTTGTCTCCACAAAGGTGCTGCTGCGTGACTTTGTGCCGATAGAGATATTGTTTTTTCGTTTTCTGCTGGGATTCTGCGCGCTGGCGCTGATTTACCCGCGCATGACCCGGCTGAGGGAAAGGCGGCATGAACTGCTTTTCATGGGAGCGGGACTGACGGGGATCACCCTGTATTTTCTGCTGGAAAACATCGCTCTTTCCCACACTCTGGCTTCAAATGTCGGCGTGATATGCTCCCTTGCGCCCTTTTTTACCGCGGTGGCCGCTCACGTCCTTTTACGCGGGGAGCGTCTGACACGGGCTTTTTTCGCGGGATTTATCATTTCCATCTCTGGAGTGGTGCTGCTTTCCCTTCATACCGGGGCGCATTTTCAGGTGAATCCCCTGGGGGACTGTCTTGCGCTGGCCGCATCCATGGTATGGGCTTTCTATGCCGTTCTGACACGCAAGATTGGCGCACTGGGCTATCACCCCATACAGGCGACACGGCGCAGTTTTTTCTGGGGGCTGCTGTTCATGCTGCCCGTACTGCCTTTGTCCGACTTCCAGTTTGAGTTCTCGCGGATGGCAAAACTGGTAAATCTGGCGAATATTCTGTTTCTGGGGCTTTGCGCCTCCGCATTGTGCTTTGTAAGCTGGAATGTGGCCGTGCGTCTGCTTGGAGCGATCAGGACCAGCGCCTATATCTATCTGATTCCTGTTGTCACCGTGGCAACGTCGGTGATTGTCCTGCATGAGCCGCTGACGCCGGCAGGCTGTGTCGGCATGGGGCTGACTCTGCTGGGGCTGGCTGTTTCCGAGGGCAGAGCCGGGATATTCCGGCGCGGCAGGGAGAAATGTCGGGAAACGTGCACGAGACATTCGTATTGAGCCTGTTCCCGGATCTGAGGGAGCGGGACGCGCGTTTGCTCTTCCTGTTCGGAAGTATGGCGCGAAGAAGGGGGACAGAGGGGCATGCGTGAAACTCCCCTGTTCCTGCAGAAAAAGGCCGCAGCGTTTATGCGGCCTTTTTCTGCAGTTCTCGTTACGGGAGAAAGGATAGGGACACAATTCCGCTATCCGGACTCCGCAGAATGATTCGGGATAGATGCCTCAGCAGTTGCACTCCGCCCCGGCCACGGCTTCCAGACCGACGCGCGTCTTGATGCTTTCCAGCAGATCCTTGGACATGCCGGGCACTTCGGTCAGTTCATCCATGGACTGAATGTCGCCCATGTCGTCGCGATACTGCACGATGGCTTTGGCCAGTTCTTCATTCAGGCCGGGCACCTGAGCCAGTTGTTCAACCGTGGCGGTATTGATGTTCAGCAGTTCGTCCTCGGCGAACGCGCCGTGAGCGGGAACAAGAAGGGCGGCGGCGATAACGGCGGCGGCGATGTTGTTGCGCAGATTCATGATAATGTACTCCTTCCGAGCTGAACGGCATGCTCTGCCGTTGCTCCTGTCAATGGGGGAAACTCGCGGGACCGGAAGCCCCGCCGGATCGAATGCTTCGGGCGATGACCCCGAGCGGCGTCACAGGCGTGAAATACTGCACGCTGTTCCCGCAGAACAGTCGATCCGCGTTCTGTTGACTGCTTCATCAGCAAATGACGAGACGAGTCTCGCTTCACCCGAGTATATAAGAACATCTTCGACTAAAAGCAACACCTCTGAAAAACATATCATCTGTGCGATCTGCCGCATATGGGATATCGGCTTGCGGATGAAATGTGCGGAAAAACGCATGTCAGGACAGACCGCCATTCAGTCCATGTTTTCCGGAGGGCGACGCTCATCCACATCGGGAAAGAAGTCCGGATCATCCCGGTGTTCCGCATCCACGAACAGCGTGCAGAAACAGGCACCATATTCATGGATGTCAGCATCACGGTAGATACAGGGGCAGATGATATCCTTGTCCTTGTCCAGTGATGTCGCGAGGCGGCATGGACAGCAGAGATAACCGTACCGCTGCTTGTTCTCCAGCAGGCTTTCCGCCGTGGCAAGGCAATGTTCCTCGTCTGCGTGCAGGAAATAGCCTTTCTGTTCAGCTGTTGCCTTGAGAACTTTCAGCAATGACTGCGGAGTCATGGAAGAGCGCCTCCCTCAGAAGTTGTTCGCGGAAGCCGACGACGACCTTGCCGCCCGGCAGCACGATAGTGGGGAAAGAACCGCGCGGATTATAGGAGCGCACCTTGTCCATGAGATCCGAACGATCCCTGCCGTTGAATTCGTCAACGTAAAGCAGATGATACTTCGCGTCGTTCGAGTCGAGATATTCCTTGGTCTTTTTGCAATGGCGGCAGGTCGTCAGCGCGAACATGAAGGGCAGACCGTCCTCGCCGGGGGCCTGTGACAGGGCGAGAAGCTCCTCCTGCTCCGGCGTAAGGGCTGGTGAGTTTTCCTGCTGTTTGGACGTGCTTCCGCCGCTCTTCGACCTGCGGAGGAAGAACAGCGCCAGCGCAGCGACAAGCGCGAGAGCTACAACGACGATGACAGTGGTATTCACGATGTTCCTCCTGAATTGAGACAGGCTCGTGTCGCGTCCACGGGCGCGGCGTCGTGCCGGAGACAGTGGTCCTGCACCGGATTTCTATCATAAAAGTTCGGTGAAAGCCAGTCGGAAGCAGAGCATTATGCCGGCGGGAAGGCTCATTTCGTTCCGTCCAAACCGCTTTTCTCCTGCCGGGATGTTTTGGTATTGAAAATATCTGCCGGGCATGCTCCTGTCTCCAGCGCGCAGGTTTCACGGCTTCATCGGAGCTTCGCTCCGTACAATTCCGGGAGCATTTTCAAATCGAAAATGTTTTAATGCGCTCAAGGGGAATGCGCAACACCCTTATAAGCGGGGAAAGGCGGGCATAGGTATTTCAGTGAACGGCTTTCCGGAGCAAGGCCCTCCAGGAAGACAGGAATGGCAAGGAGGGGGGAGGAATGTCTGAAATGAAGGCCGATATGCTCGACGGGCCTGTAGGAAGAACATTTTTGCGCTACAGCGTGCCCTGGGCCCTGAGCATGGTTGCAACCGGTTCCGCCGCAGTGGTGGACGGTATTTTCGTGGGGCGTTTTGCCGGGGCAATGTCACTTGCCGCGGTCAATCTGGCTGTCCCCGCATGGAGTCTTGTTTCAGGCATGGGCTTCATGCTTGTGACCGGCGGATCGGTCCGCAGCGGCCGCTATATGGGGGAAGGGCGTCCCGAAGAGGCTTCCGCCATGTGCATCAAGACGTTCATGGCGCTTGCCGCGGTCATGCTTCTGGTGTGCGGAGTGATGTATCTGCGGCTCGATGATGTGCTGGATATTCTGGGCGCGGGCGGAGATGCAAACGAGCTTCGCGCCCTGTGCCGGGAATATCTTTCCACGGTACTGCTGTTCTGCCCGGTGTTTCCGCTGAGTTACGGGATGTCGTACTTCATCCGGGTGGACGGACGTCCTCTGCTTGCCAGCGCGGGGCTTGGCGCAGCGGCGTTGTGCAATATCATGCTGGATGCTCTGCTGGTGGGCTATGCAGGCATGGGCGTGCGCGGCGCGGCCCTGGCCACGGGGCTGGCCTACCTGCTCTCCTGCCTTGTGCTGATCCGGCATTTTTTTTCGGTTCGCTCCCACTATGTCCTCCCCCGGCGGCTCGGGCGCTGGAAGGAGGTTTTTTTCGCGGCGTGGAACGGAGCTTCGGAGTTTGTCAATGAAATGTCGGCGGGCATCATCGTGCTGCTGTTCAACCTCATTCTCATGGAGCGGATGGGAGGATACGGTGTGGCTGCGTTCACCGTGGTGGCTGATGCCGGTCTGCTGGGAATGAGTCTGTTCTACGGTGTGGGGGATTCTCTCGCTCCGCTGATCAGCGTGAACAGGGGAGCGCGGAATTTCAGCCGGATGGATTCCTTTCTGCGCGCGGCCCTGCTTACCTCGCTCGTGCTCGGGATGATGCTGTTCTCGGGACTGACATTTTTCCCGGGCGCCCTTGCGGAGCTTTTTCTGCCGGGAGATGCCGAAGCGGCGGGCATTGCCCGCGACTTTGTACTGGCCTGGCGCTGGGTATTCCTGGGCGCCGGATTGAACATGGCGCTGGCTTCCTATTTCACCGGACGGCAGTGGGCGGCAAGCTCCATGCTGGTGGCGGTCAGCCGGAGCTTTGCCCTCCCTCTGCTCATGCTTGTCGTCCTGCCCCGCCTGTTTGGGGATTGGGGAATTTTTTACGCGACGTCGGCTTCCGAGGCTCTGACGCTTTGTCTTGCCGCGGGGCTTCTGCTCTGCGGCCGCCGTCGCTGCGAGAGACGCGGGCGCGCTTGTTGAATGCGGTTCCGGAGAAAGAGTTCTTCTGCTCTCCGTTTGGCCGGGGAATGGAGTGTTTGTTCGGGGCCGGTTCGGGAAGAGAAGCGAGAGGAAGAATCATCGCTCCGGATTTGCGATCCCGCGGGGGGCGCGGCGAGTTCTCCACCTCGCACAGCGCTCCGGGAGGAAGCGCAGCGCAGTCGGGCACGAGTGTCAGCCCTCTGGAGGTACAGGCATAACGCGCCCGACCGGGCCGGTCGGGCAGGATGAACGGCTCGGAGAGCAGGCGTGCAGGCAGCGTGTCCGGGTGGGGAGCGGGACTTGCTGGCTTTCGCTCATCCGGCCTGCGCATCAGCAGAAAGGAAAGGCTGACGCTGTCCTTGTCCAGACCGGCCCTGCGGGACAGGGAGCGCAGTTCGTCCGGGACGTCGGCGGCAGGGGCGTTGACATGGCACCAGGCCGAGTTTCCCGGCCTGTCCAGCGGACAGGAACCGGCATGAGGACAGGGGGAAAGGGGAGTAAGGCGCGGCGTGGCCGTCCACTCCTCCGGGGGGAGCGGAAGCCTTGCAGGGACCCCGCGCAAATGTGCATCGACGGCCGGAGAATCATCACCCGTATCATCTCCGAAGTCGGCAGGATCAGGAAGTTCGCCATACATGGCTGCTTCCCGCAGGGCGCGGATCAGTTTTGCCCCCTGTCTGGTACCTGGCTCCAGCCCGAACAGAAAACCGCCGGGGAGCAGAAGACGCGCCGCGTTTTCCGCAAATGCGCAGATTTTGCCCTGCCATGCCCCGGGCCGTCGGCTTTTCTCTTCCAGTTCGTTGAGAACATTGCCCGCTGAAATCAGCCAGGGGCGGCCGCGGAGGCGGCGCAGAGCCTGCCCGAGCGGAGCGCGCAGCGCATGGATTTCCCAGGGGGAGGAAGGATCGAGTTCCCTCCGCATGAGTTCAAGGATGTCACGGCCGAGGTGGAGCGGATGGGGCGCTGTGTCGGCGCAGACAAGTGTTATCGGGGCAGCGCGGAAGTCTGGTCTGCTCAGCCAGAGAGCCAGAGGCAGCGTGAAGGGACCGGAACCGAGATCGACGACGAGAACGCGTTCCCCTTCCGCGCATGGAGTGGAAGATGCGGCAGGCAGCGTCAGAGGCAGAGAAGGCAGCAACGGGAGCAGGCGGATCAGGTTCCAGGGCATGAAATAGCGAAGGTAGGCCGAAGTGAGGCGCGGGGTGGTCCAGTAGGGCTGTGAAAGATCGGCCCGGTCGGTGGTGAGCAGCGCGGAAAGTTCGCGGCAGGCAGCCGGCAGATCGCGCCGTCGTGTCGCGTTCAGCGGCATAATCTCGTCCAGAATGCGCGGCAGGGCCGTCAGCCCTTGCCGCGCAAAGCTGTCCATATCGGAAAAAAGCGGCTTGCATATGGCACGCGGCTTTGCCGGGGACGGGCGTGGCACGTCCGCTTTCGGAGAGGCAGGGTCTGCAGAAGGGGGGAAACGGCGGGAGGAACGGAGCGCTTTTGCTGCGGGCGGATGCGGGGCAGATTGCATTTCCTTCATCAGGGATTCCTTTGTGACTTGAAAATTTCTCTTTTCGGAGAAAAACAGGGGCTGCTGTTTCTCTCGTGAAAATATCTTTCGAGGGGTGCCGGAAGCGGAGAGAGACGGATTACGGCTGTTCCGTCGCCGCGGAGGACTCGGGAGGGCATGGTCCCGCAGGGGATGCAACATCGCTTATTCTGCCGAAGCGCATGTGGCGGATGTATCTCTCGTGAAAAAGAGGGGATTCCGCCAGAGGCAGCGTAATCGCATTCGCGCTCAGAGCGGAGATTTCATCACGCAGTTCGCGGGGACTGCGTCCGTCGCTTCCGCACAGGAGAAGGCCCGCCCCGCGCAGCGATGTGTTGCCTGCGGTCCGGGTTTTCGCGCGTGAAAATGGGGGCAGAAAACCCAGATCCGCCAGCGCGTCAAGAGGGGCGTGCATGCCGAGCGCTCCGGCCAGCACAATTTCACCCAGATCGGCGGGCGCAAGTTCCGCTTCGGCCATCAGACTTTCCACCGCCAGAGAGAAGGCGGCCTTGACCTTGAGCAGACTTTCCACATCTGAAGCGGCCAGAAACAGATCTCCCGGCAGAGGAAGGACCGGTTCTCCCCGTTCTGTGGTCAGCGAGGCGGCAAGACGTGTGCGCAGAAAGGCGAGAGGATGAGGGGAGGATGCGTCCGGCCGGAAATGGCCGTCCGTGTCCAGCAGTCCCATATCCAGAAGCAGTCGGATCAGGGAGAGATAGCCCACGCCGCAGATGCGGCGCGGGGGAGTGCCTCCCAGAGTCTGAACGGCAAGCCCGGAAGGCGTGGCATGGAAGGCCGTCACGGCGCCGTTTTCGGCAATTCCTCCACAGCGCAGGCCGATTCCTTCCAGTGCCGGTCCCAGCGGGACGCTGGCCAGCAGGGGGGGCAGACCGGCGCGCAGCAGGACAAATTCTCCGTTGGTGCCCATGTCGGCCAGCAGCAGGGGAAATCGCGGTGCAGGAGAGGAATGCAGCACGGCGCAGATGCCTGCGCTCAGATCTCCGCCTACAAAGGGAGCGGGGAGCGGGGGAATCCACAACGGAGGCAGACCAGGAAGGAAGGCTTCCCGCGCGCCGTGGAAATCCAGTCGGTAAGGGGCTGCGCGCAGCCCGGAGGCATCGAGGCCGAGGGCCAGCAGCGTCATGGCCGGATTGGCGGCAAGGCAGATTTCCCGTACGGAGATTCCCTGTGAGCGCAGTGAGTCCGCAATGCCGATAAGCACTTTCGATACGGCATCGCGCATGAAGATCGCTCCGTCCGTATCCTCTCCCGGTGACGCTGCGGCCAGACGCGCCATGACATCCGTTCCCGCGCCCATCTGGGGGTTGGGCTGATGGCCCTGGGCAAGCGTCTCTCCACGGGCGCCGAGGGCTTCCCATACTATGGAGGTTGTACCCAGATCCACGGCAAGCCGGGCTTCGCGCGCGCCGGTTCCTGCCCAGTCCTCAGGGCGGGGGCTGTCCGCTGCAGTCTGTCCGGAGCGGACTTTATCCTTCTCTGGCCGTATGGCCTCCGGAGGAATGGCCAGGCTCATGGAGTCTTCCGCGTCATGGCAGCAGGCCAGGCGGACGCCGGAATCAAGTTCCGCCGGAGTGAGCATATCCTGTTCCCGCCGGGTTGGAGCAGGCGGAACGGAAAGAAAATGTACCCGGCACAGGCCGCAGTGGCCGATGCCCGCGCACAGCGGACGCGGAGGCAGATGCCCCCGTCCCCAGAGAATGGCGGCAAGGTTCATGGGGGCGGCCGGGACGGGAATGTCAATTTCCCGGCGTTCCTTCTGACAGGAAGAGGACGGATCTGTATGGACGCGCATGTCCTGTTTTTGCCCATCCTCCGTGCGTTGGCAAGGAAAATTACTTTGCTGGCGTTATTGGCATGCTTTTTGCTTGAGGTTTTGCGCATTTTTATTTCAGACGTGTTTTCATCCGGGCGGACAGGCCATTGAGCGCCGGAGGCGCGAACGGCATGCGCGTGGAGCCGCGTCGACGCCATGTGAGGAGTGAGCGGGGCGGGTTCGGCTTCAGGCATGAAGCCTGCGGAGCAGGGTGCAGGGTGTCGGCCATGCGTCATCTTCAGGAATGATATGTTCTGAAGACGATCTGGACGACAGGAGAACGGCGGAAGGATCGGGGCCTTGACCCGGTCGGGGAATTGGCTGAATATCACATGGATATTCAGCGTAAAAAGACGGATTGCATTATGGATAAGATTCTGGCCCAGGATGAAGTTGATGCCCTGCTCAGGGGCTTGTCCGGCGGCGAGCTGGAAACGGAAACGGACATACCGGAAGATGATTCCGGCATCGTTCCCTTTGATCTTGCCAATCAGGATCGCATCATTCGCGGCCGCATGCCGGTGCTTGAAATCATCAACGATCGTTTTGCCCGGCTGTGTACCAACGCCCTGACCAATGCTGTGCGCAAGCGTGTGGAGCTGAACCCCATCTCCATCGACATGACCAAATTCGGCGAGTTCATGCGTTCCCTGCCGGTGCCCACCAGCATCAATATCTTCAAGATGGAGCCGCTGCGCGGCAATGCTCTGATTGTTGTGGACGCGCGTCTGGTCTTTTCCCTGGTGGAAAATATTTTCGGCGGCATCGGCTCACAGCCCAAGATCGAGGGGCGTGAGTTCACGCGCATCGAACAGGCCATCGTGGATCGCGTCATCAAGCTGGCCCTTCAGACCATGGAGGAATCCTGGCGGCCCGTGCATGACATCAAGATGGAACTGGTAAGATCGGAAATTAACCCCCAGTTCGCGGCCATTGTGCCCCCAAGCGATGTGGTCGTGGTGATCAACTTTGAGGTGGAGCTGGATTCATCCATAGGCTCCATGATCATCTGCCTGCCGTATTCCACCATTGAGCCGATACGCAGCAAGCTCAATGCCAACTATCAGACGGAACGTCTTGAAGTTGACCACGCCTGGGTGGGACGGCTCAAGGATCGCCTGATGGAAACCCCGGTGGATCTGAAGATACGCATGGGAGGCACGCAGATTACGGGCAATCAGCTCCTGCGGCTCCAGGTGGGTGACGTGCTGGTGCTGGATACGGATATAGAGGAACTGCTGCCCTGCACGGTCGCGGGTGTGGTGAAATACTGGGGCATTCCCGGTACGGTGAAGTCCAACAAGGCATTCCAGATTATCAAGAGCGAGGAGCCGCAGTATACATAGCATCTCCGGAGCCTTGTCCCCGTGGCGGGAAAATTGTTTCCGACGTTGCGGCATGAACCTGCGGGCAGCCCGCAGGGCCGGAGGGTTCGGCGGAATGTTGCGGAAAGGCGATGTGACTGAATGTATCATCAGCATGGTTTCTGACTGTCACAGACCCTTTCCCTTTTTCATCGGCGTTGTTCAAGTTTTCGGTTGATAAAAAGAAATATGCGCCCTTGACCGCCGGAGGCGCGAGCGTCAGCCAGCTTTGAGCGACGAAGCCGCAAGCGGGCCGGCCGTGGATACATGGCGCCTTTCGCCCGTGTGGACACGGGCTGTCCTTGCGGCGCAGCGCATACTGCCGCCTCACAGCCGGAACGGAACCGTACGCCTCGCGCAACGCCAGCAACACGGTTCTGCGGCAGAAAGGCGTTGAACATATGCGACAAGGAGTCCATGTTCTTCTGGCCCGCAGGCTTCACGCCTGAGGCCGGAGTCTTGCGCTACGCAAGACTCCGGCAGCCTTTCAAAGCGGAAACGCTCTCTGTTGTACCCTGCTTATGACACGTTTTCTTCAGCGCGAGATCGGCAGGCTGGCAATTTGATGCTCTGAACGGAACAGGAATTTCCCGTCGCGTTTCTGGCTTGCCTTCCAAGGCTATCTGTTCCTGAAACGTTCCCAGCCTGACGGCGCATCGCCGCTTCCCCCGGAAGGGCCTGGCTTGTTCATAAGGCGTTCCCAGCCCGATCCCTCCGGACGCGGAGAAGATTTCTGCGCTGAAACGCCTCTGCCATTCAGAAGATCCCATTCCCCCGATCCGGGAGAGGAAAAATCATCCGCTGGCGCGGACTGAACGCCGCCGCGCGCCATTTCCCGCAAGCGCGCCACGCGCTCCTCCATGGGCGGATGCGTACTGAACAGGTTGGCCATGCTTCTGCCGGAGAAAGGCGAAACGATGAACATGTTTTCCGTGGAGGGGTTCCCCTGCATGGGGATGCGCCGGCTGTACGCGGTCAGTTTGTCCAGTGCCGAGGCCAGAGCCAGAGGGTCCCGGCAGAAGCTTGCGCCCGTGGCGTCAGCTTTGTATTCGCGGGTACGGGATATGGCCATCTGAATCAGCCCTGCGGCCATGGGCGCAAGCAGGGCCATGAGCAGCATGGCCAGAGGATTGCCCCGCTCTTCGCCGTCGCCGCTTCTTCCGCCGAAAATGGCGGCAAACTGCGCGAAGTTGGCAATGGCCGTGATGGCAGAGGCCAGCACTCCCGCGACGGTCTGGATAAGAATGTCGCGGTTGGCGACATGGGCCATTTCGTGTGCGAGTACGCCGCGCAGCTCTCGCGGGGAAAGCAGGCGCATGATGCCCTCCGTTACGGCGACGGCGCTGCTCTGCGGGTTGCGGCCCGTGGCGAAGGCGTTGGGGGCCTCCTGCGGCACAAGGTAGACACGGGGCTTGGGAACACCCGCATTCCCGGCCAGTTCCTCCACCATCTGATGAAGCATGGGGGCTTCCTGCGGGGAAAGTTCCCGCGCCCGGTACATGGAAAGCACGATTTTGTCGGAATACCAGTAGCTGCCGATATTCATCACCAGGGCAAAGGCGAGAGCGATCATGATGCCGCCCCTGCCTCCCACCGCTCCTCCGAGCACGATGATCAGGCCCGAAAGCAGCGCCAGCAGAAACATGGTCTTGAATTGGCTGGTCATGCGTAAACTCCATAATGATATGTATACTATGTTCAGATAATAGGGATTACGGAGCAAAAGGCAAGCCGGGAAGATGACCGGCAGGGGGGCGGCTTGCCAAGCGCTGAATGGCGGGCTACACATGCGAGATGAAGGTAAACATGTATGTGGTCTGGTGTCTGATTTCTGTCCTGATTGCCGTGCTTCCGTGCAGGGCGGAGTCTTTCGCGCGGGGGAAGTCGGCTGATTTGTCCGTCATGGCGGGAGAGATGATCATGACCGGTTTCAGGGGCCAGGCTCTGGAACATGACAATGCGCCGCCCCTGCGTGCCCTGCGCGAAGGAAAGATCGGAGGGGTCATTCTGTTTGCAAAGGATATCCAAACGGGAAAGACGCGCAATATTTCCTCCCCTGAGCAGTTGAAGGCGCTGACGGCCCGCCTTGCGGAGGCGGGGAGCGCCGGGCCGTGCGCTCCTGTGTGGATAGCCGTGGATCAGGAAGGAGGCAGGGTGCGGCGGCTTTCGGCTCACAATGGTTTCCGGGACTGGCCTTCCGCGCTGAACATGGGAAGGCGCTCTCCCCAGCATACATGGGAAACCGCTCTTGATATGGGGCTGATGCTGGCCGATATGGGGATTAATCTCAACTTTGCGCCGTCTTTGGATCTGCATCGGCCGGACAGTCGGGCCATAGGCAGACAGGAACGGGCTTTTTCTTCCGAACCGGCCGGAGTTGCCCGGCATGGGGCAGCATTTGCGCGGGGTATGCGAAATGCGCGCATCGTATGCTGTTACAAGCACTTTCCCGGACACGGCAGCGCGAGGGGAGATACCCATGAAGGATACGCCGATATCAGCGAAACATGGTCGGAGAGGGAGCTTGAACCATACCGCGATCTGCTGGGCAGGAATCTTCCCGCCATGGTCATGGTTGCGCATGTGACTCTCCGCCGGCTGGATGACAGGCCCGCGAGTCTTTCTCCTGCCGTGGTGACGGGGTTGCTGCGGGAGAAGCTCGGTTTCCGGGGCGTGATCGTTACCGACGATCTGGATATGGAAGCCGTGGCGTCGCAATATCCGCTGAAGGAACGCATCCGCCTTGCCGTGAACGCAGGGGCGGATATTCTGCTTTTCGGCAATAATCTTCACTATGATGAGGAACTGCCGTTTCTTGTCCACGCCGCGCTGATGGAGCTGATTGATGAGGGAGATATCCCTCCGGAGCGCATCCGCGCGTCCTATGAACGCATCCGGGAGCTCAAGGCGTTCGTGAATAACTCCCGGCAGTGAGATGTTCCATGCATATTGTACTTTTTGAGCCGGAAATTCCCCCCAATACCGGAAATATCGCCCGGCTCTGCGCGGGAACCGATACGCCTCTGCACCTTGTCGAGCCTCTGGGCTTTTCGCTGGAAGATCGTTATCTTCGCCGTGCCGGGCTGGACTACTGGCCGCATGTGCGGATTCGGGTGTGGCGTCGTCTGGAGGACTATCTTGCCGAAAGCGGGCCGGAAGGCGGAGCGGGAAGGCGACTGGTCATGACCAGCGCCAGGACGGCGGAAGCTTCCGTTCCGGTGCACCGGTTTCCCTTTGCGGCGGAGGATGCTCTTGTGTTCGGCCCGGAAACGCGCGGCCTGCCTCCCGAGGTGCTGCAGCTCTCCTCCCATCGGGTGCGTATTCCCATTAATGATAATATCCGCAGCCTTAATCTGTCCACTTCGGCCGGCATAGTGCTGATGGCGGCGCTGGCCAGAACCGGCGGGCTTGAGGCATGGTAAAGAGGTTCGCCTTGAAGGCGTTCCCGCCCCCGGCTTCAGGCGTGAAACCTGCGTGCCGGAACACGATTCCGGCTGCAGGCGCTTCGACGTCAAAACGCTTTGAACTTGAATCAGTTCGGGAGACGATATGGATTTGTCCACTCTTGTCTGGATGATGCCGCTGGCAGTGATACTGGATTTGGGCATGCGGTATCCGCATATTCCCCACCCGGTTTCTCTGGCAGGAAACATGCTGGATGCGCTGGAAAAATATATGCATCCTCTTGCCGCCAGGCTGCAGGGAGGAAATACCGCTTCCACTCTGTCCAACGGAGAATTCCGTGCCGGGATGCTGGCGCTGCTGGCGGCTGTGGCTCTTTCCGCCGCGGCGGTAAGTCTGCTCGGGGCAGTTCCCTTTCTGGGCGGCTGGATTCTGCTCTTTCTCTGTTACAGCGGACTGGCTCTCGGGCACCTGTTGCGTGCGGGACGAAAGGCCCTGGCCGCGCTGGAGCGGGGCGATATTGAAGAAGGGCGCTTGCGGGTAAGCCATCTGGTCAGCCGTGATCTGCGCACTGCGGATACGCGGGATATCTATCGTGCATTGGCTGAAAGCCTGGCGGAAAATTTCAATGATGCCTTCATTGCGCCGCTGTTCTGGCTGAGTCTGGGAGGCCCCGTGGGCCTGTGGGCTTACAAGACGGTCAGTACGGCGGACTCCATGTGGGGATATCACACGCCGCGCTGGGAATACTTCGGCAAGGCGGCTGCGCGTGCGGACGATCTTCTGGCGTTTGTGCCCGCGCGCCTTTCCGCGCTGCTGCTGTGGCTTACGGCTTACGGCATGAGCGGGGCCACCCGTTCGGAACTGTGGCCGGGATGGCGGACAGTGCGCGCTCAGGCCCGGCGCATGGAAAGCCCGAACGCCGGCTGGCCCATGGCTGTGGCGGCGTGGATGCACGGAGCGGCCATGGGAGGAGCGACAGTGTACCACGGGGAGGTTAAGGAGAAACCCCGGCTCGGACCTCTTTCCGATGCGTCCGGAACTGTGTCGTGGGACGGAGCAAGGATCAGGGGGCTGATGTTCCATCTGTTTGTCGCGGGACTGGCGGGAACGCTCATTGCGCTGCTTTGCCTTGCCGCGGCGTTGTGGGGATGACGCAGGGCATTCACCAAACTTTTTCTGGAGGTTTGTGCGGGAGAGTCTGGCGTGAAGCCCCCCATATCTCCGGAGCCGTTGCAAATCCGTTTTGGCGTCACCGGCCCTGGCGTGAGAATCTGGAGCATTCTGCTATTGAAGGGGCCGGAACACAGGATTCCGGCCCGCAGGCTTCATGTCTGAAGTCGCGGGATGCACAGAGCCTTACGGATGAAGAGAACAGAGACGAATCCCTGTAAAAATGATGTTTATTCTCTGTTTGCGGAACAGGCCCTAGAACATCTCCAGGCTGCCCTGCTCTTCCAGCGCGTTCATCAGCGCCCGGGCCGCGCGTTGCGCCGAGCCGGGGGTTCCGCATTTTTCGCGCAGTTCCTTCATGTCTTCGGCCATGCGTGCGAAATGTTCCGGTTCCCGCAGCCATGTGCCGATGCGTGCGGCCAGCGCCTCCGGGGAGGCATCCTGCTGAATGTGCTCCGGAAAGGCTTCCCTTCCCAGAATCAGATTGGTCAGGCTGATCCACCTGACCTTGATCACTCTGCGTCCCAGGGCATAGGAAAGGGGATTCAGCCTATACGCCACTAGGGTCGGCACTCCGGCCAGACCGCTTTCCAGCGTCGCCGTACCGGAAGCGGACATCAGGCATTGACAGCTGCGCATGAAGGCATAACGTCCCTCCGGTTCGGCCATGTGCAGAGGAGCCGCGCCGTTCCAGAACTTTCGCAGATAGGTTTCCGCAAAATGCGGCGCGCGGATGCAATGGAAAGAAAGCCGGGGAAACTCGCGCAGCAGCAGGTCCGCCGCGGAGGAAAAGGCGGGCAGCAGACTTTCCACTTCCTTTTTCCGGCTGCCCGGCATCAGTCCGATGCGTCCCGGTTCGGGCAGGATATGGCGGATGTTTTCATAATCAACCAGATCTACAAGCGGATTGCCCACATATTCCACCGCCATGCCGTGTGAGCGATAAAAATCGAGCTCAAAGGGCAGGATGGAAAATATCCGGCGCACATGCTTCTTGAGAAAGGCGACGCGGCCTGTGCGCCATGCCCATACCTTGGGCGGAATGAAGTAATATACGGGAATATTCAACTCCCTGGCGATCTTTGCCACCCGGAAGTTGAACTCGGGAGCATCCACCAGCAGAACTGCATCCGGGCGCTCCTTTGCCAGAGCGTGCCTGACGCGTTTCAGCATGCCCGGAATCCGGGGAAGGCTGCTCAGAACTTCCACCACGCCCATGACGGAAAGCTCTTCGATCCGGAGCATGTTGCGCTGTCCCGCTCGTTCAAGATTGACGCCGCCCATGCCTGCGGCGTCGAGCCTCAGCCCGCGTGCCTCGCTCTCCCGGCGCAGGGCGCGGAGCAATTCCGCGCCCTGGATGTCGCCGGAAAGCTCCCCGGCGCTGATCCACAGCTTCATGACGTTTTGCCCGGCGTTTCGCTCGCGTACATGCCGAAAACATAGTCCCGCAGCGCCTGGGGCCAGGGGCGGGGAACCATGCCCGTCAACTCCGTAAGGCGGGCAGTGGAAAGTACGGAATAGGACGGCCGTCTGGCCTTTTGCGGCCACTGCCCGGAGGAGATGGGCTGAATACGCGCATCAGGCTTGACCAGTCCGACGGCTTCACTGGCCAGCTCGCACCAGCTGGCCTGCCCGGTGTTGACGGCATGCACGATGCCGGATGCCCGTTTCACGGCAAGGGCGAGGCTCATGGCGGCAAGATCGACTGTATAGGTAGGGGAGCCCACCTGATCATGCACAACAGTAATCGTTCTTTTCGTATCTTCGTCTCGTGCCATATCCAGCATGACGCTCACGAAATTGCGGCGTCCCGGACCGAAAAGCCAGGCAGTGCGGACCACGCAGCAGTTGGGCATATCAAGAGCGGCAAGCGCCTGCTCACCGGCCAGTTTGCTTGCGCCGTATACATTGAGCGGGTCGGCTGCGTCGTCTTCGGTATAGGGCGCGCGCTTTTTTCCGTTGAAGACAAAATCGGTGCTGAAGTGGATGAGGTGCGCGCCGGATCCGCGCGTCATGCCGCCGAGCAGGGCGGGAAAGGCCCTGTTCAGAGCACAGGCCCTTTCCTTTTCACTTTCCGCCAGATCCACGGCAGTATAGGCAATGCCGTTGAAGATGTAGTCCGGGTTCATGCGGCTCAGCGCATCTTCCAGAAATGCGGGATCCGTCACGGGCCCATCTTCACGGCCCAGCGTATGGACATCCCAGTCTTTTGCTGCTGCCGCACGGGTCAGGGCCTGACCAAGCATGCCGGTAGCTCCGCCCAGGACAAGAGCTACAGGAGGTTTTTCGCGTAACGGCATGTCTTCGGAATTTTCTCTCGGCGCATCCGCTGAGGAAGCGACGGATGATACATCGGCGTTCATAGGCGTTCTCCGTACCAGATTTTTTCAAAGTCGCGGTAGGCTCCGGATTCCACCTGACGAACCCATTCGTCGTGGCTTTCATACCAGCGCACCGTTTCTTCCAGACCGGCTTCAAAGTTCTTCAGGGGAGAAAATCCCAGTTCGCGCGAAGCCAGGGAGTGATCCATGGCATAGCGCAGATCATGGCCGGGACGATCCTTGACGAAACGGATCAGGCTTTCATCGCGGCCGGTCAGCCGCAGAATGGCGCGCACCACATCCAGATTGGCCCGTTCCGCATCGCCGCCGAAGTTGTATACTCCGCCCGGACGGCCTTTTTCCAGCGCCAGCAATACGCCGCGGCAGTGATCCTCCACATGAATCCAGTCCCGTACATTGGTCCCGCTGCCGTATACAGGCAGCGGCTCGCCCCGGCGTGCCCGGCCCGTCATCAGCGGAATGAGCTTTTCCGGGAACTGATAGGGGCCGTAATTGTTGGAGCAGCGGGTGATGACCACATTCTGGCCGAAGGTCTCGTGCGCGGCCCGGACCAGGAGATCCGACGATGCCTTGGATGCGGAATAGGGGCTGTTGGGCGCAAGGGGAGTATCCTCGCGGAAACGTCCCTCAGGCCCCAGCGTTCCGTACACTTCATCGGTGGAAACATGCACCATGCGGGGTATGCCCGCCTGTCTGGCACAGTCCAGAAGAACCTGAGTCCCCAGAACATTGGTGGTGATGAAGGGCGATGCGTCCGTGATGGAGCGATCCACATGGCTTTCCGCCGCAAAGTGCACGATGGCGTCGGGTTTTTCCTGCGCAAGCAGAGAAGATACCATCGCTCGATCCGCGATATCCCCTTTGACGAAACGGTGGCGGCGTGCCTGATCCGGCGGCAGATCGGCCAGATTGGCCAGATTGCCGGCATAGGTCAGTTTGTCGAGATTGACGATTTCCGTTTTGCCGCACTGCGCGAGAACAAGGCGGATGAAGTTCGAGCCGATGAAGCCGCATCCCCCGGTAACCAGAATACGCATGACTTACTTCTCCTGCCTGTCTGCTGCGGCTGCGGAACCATCGCTTTTCCGTGCGTCGCCGGACTGCCCCTGGGCGGAGGGCTGGGATTTGGGTTTGGGGAAAAGGTAGGAGTAGCGAACCGCGAGGTTGTCCGTGCGTTCAACGAGCCGCGCGGCGATGTCGTCCACCTGTTCGGGCGTCAGCACGCCGACTTCCCGGGCGAGATAGTGACGCAGGGTGGCGTCGCTGAGGGAGAATACCCATACCACGGAATAGGCTGAGCCTACGGCAGGCCGATCCCTGAATTCGGAAGAGGAGGAAAGCAGGATACGGAACTTCGGCGTGTCTTTTTCCTGCAGTTGGAACAGACTGCTGCCATTGAGCAGTTCTTTCAGGCGAGTGGACAGCCTCGCTCCGAGGGCGTCATCTCCTTCATGCTCCACGGAAACAGGACTGTTCCGCGGCGCAATGGGCATGGGATTGTCGGGCAGGGAGGCGTTTTCCGCGCCCACTGCGGAGGGGACTGAGGAAAGAGAGAGCAGCGCCGCGCACAGCAGCGGGAAGACAGAAGTGCGGCAGAACATGGGAACAAGCATGGAATCTCCTTGTATTCTTTTTGGCTGACTGAAACCGAACAGACGGGAAACTCCCGCGAAATCTGCGGGATCCTGCTGACAGACATTTTCGTGGCAGAGCGCTCTAGACCGCACGGGGGCCGATGAGGACGGCCTCGTAGCGGAAAAGGCGGGATATTCCTTTCCGGAAGGCTTCCGGATTCACGGCTCCGGGCGGAAGGCCGGCCTTCCGCCCGAGAGCTTCCAGCGTTTGCTCCAGATCCCAGCCCTGCTCTGTGGGAACCTGGGGCAGAAATACCGCCGTCCGTCCCATGGCCTCCAGTCTGACGCCGTGGCGGCCCAGCTCGATATCCTGCGGGAAACACGGGCTGAGTTCTCCGAGTACGGAGATATCCAGTTCCAGAGAGGCAAGCTCCGAAGCGCAGAGGGGCTGAAAGCGGCGATCTTCAAATGCGGCGGCCCAGGCCATGCGGGCTGTGGTCAGAATCAGGGGCATGGCGGGTTCCATTATTCCTATGCAGCCGCGCAGTACACAAGCGCCATGAGCCTTGACATGCAGCGTGACAAACGCTCCGGCCTGCGTCAGCAGGCGGGGGGCTTTCTCCCGCGCCGCCAGCGCGATGTTGTCGAGAGCTCGCGGATCGGGTTCTTCCCCGTCCGCCAGAAAGGAGAACTCGTCCGGCAGAGGCTGCCGGACGCCTCTGCGGATGACCGCGGAGGCGCATCCCATCAGGAAGTTCTCTTCGACCGGTGTCAGGGGAAAGGGGAAACCGGACATGACGGCCACCTAAAACCCTTCTTCCAGCGCGGGCCAGACAAGAACGTTTGCCGGCACTTCCGCCGTCCGTCCGGCGGGGGCCGGTTTCAGAAAGACCCGCCTTCCCCGGATTTCCAGCCGGTTCTCGGCCAGCCACTGCAGGGCCTGCGGATAGACGCGGTGTTCCAGCGCATGGATGCGATGCTGCAGTTCATCCTCGCTTTCGTCCTGCATGACAGGCAGGCATGCCTGCACGATAATCGGACCGCAGTCCATTTCGGGACTGACAAAATGCACTGTGCATCCGGTGAGCCTGACTCCCCATGCGTGGGCGTCCGCCGTGCCGTGAACGCCTGGAAAGGAGGGGAGAAGAGCCGGATGGATGTTGAGTACCCGGTCGGGAAAGGCGTCAAGAAAGGCGGGCGTCACCAGCCGCATGTATCCGGCCAGAGCCACGGTGTCGGCTCCCGCGGAGCGTATCGCCCTGATCACGGCGTCGTCAAAGCTCTCCCGGTCCGGAAAGGCTCTGTGATCGACGCATACGGAGGGCAGGCCGTGCCGCTCCGCGCGCTCCAGCACTTTTGCGCCCGGGCGGTTGGCGAGTACCAGACGGATGTCGGCATCCAGCAGGCCTCGTTCCACAGCCTTGAACATGGCTTCGGCATTGGTGCCGCTGCCGGAGGCGAGAATGGCGAGTTTGAGGCTCATGATGCACTCCTCATGCGCACAGCGCGGCGCATACGGCTTTGACCAGGCCGGGAATGGTATATTCCTCCGGTTCGATATCAGGCTCAAGACCGGCATCCCGCAGTGCGGCGGAGGTAATCGGGCCGATGCTGGCAAGTTTTGTTTCCGGATGCGCCTTCAGTGTTTCAGCAGAAACGGCGGCAAGGAAATTGCGCACGGTGGAGGAAGAGCCGAACGTGATGCAGGAAAGCGTTCCCGCCTCCAGTTCGGCCAGTATTTTTTCTTTCAGGCCGGAGTTGTCGGCGGCCACGGTTTCGTAGGCGGGAACATCATCCACTTCGGCCCCGGCCTTCGCCAGTTCGGCGGGGAGTATGTCGCGAGCTCTGAACGCGCGGGGGAGGAGGACTCGCCTGCCGGTCATGCCCAGTGCGATCAGGCCTTCTGCGGCGCTTTCCGCTACATGGCGGGCGGGGATGAAGTCGGGCCGGAGGCCGAGGGCGCGCAGGCGTTCCGCCGTGGCGGGACCTATGACAGCGATTTTCGCCCTGCCGAAAGCCCGTGCATCCAGCCCAAGGGCGTTCAACCTCCGTGCAAAATGCTTCACGCCGTTAGCCGAGGTGAACACCACCCAGTCATAGGAAGCGAGGCGGGCGATGGCCTGATCCAGAAGCGCGTCATCGGGCAGAGGACGGACGGCAATGGTGGGAAACTGGATGACGCGCGCGCCCAGTTCCGCAAAGCGGGCGGCGCTTTCGCTGGCCTGCTCCCGCGCGCGGGTGATCAGCACCGTGCGGCCGAACAGCGGTTTGCGCTCGAACCAGTTCAGCTTGCCGCGCATCGTGACCACCTGGCCGACAACGATTACCGAAGGGTTGGCAAAACCCTCGCGTACGGCATCATCCGGCAGTCTGCCGATGGTGGAGACAAGGGAACGCTGATGATCTGTGGTTCCCCAGTGGATAAGCGCCGCCGGGGTTTCGGGGGACATCCCCGCCGAAATCAGATTCCGGGAGATTTCCGGCAGATTCTTCATGCCCATGACGAAAACCAGAGTGGAAGCGCTGCGGGCCAGCGCTTCCCAGTCATGCACCGATCCCGGCTTCGTCGGGTCCTCATGTCCGGTAATGAGCGTTACGGAAGATGCCAGCGTACGGTGGGTCAGAGGAATGCCCGCATAGGCAGGGCCGGCGATGGTGCTGGAGATCCCCGGTATTTCCTCAAAGGGCACGCCCGCGTCGAACAGCTCTTCGCCTTCTTCTCCGCCGCGTCCGAAAATATAGGGGTCCCCTCCCTTGAGACGCGCCACCACTTTGCCCTCTTTGGCCAGACGCACCAGGAGTCTGTTGATTTCCGGCTGGGGGAGGGCATGATTGCCCGCTTTCTTTCCCACATAGATAAGCTCCGCATCAGGACGGGCGTGGGCGAGCAGCTCTTCGCTGGAAAGAAAGTCATAGACGACCGCATCTGCCCGTTCAAGGGCGCGCAGGCCTCTGAGGGTAATGAGGCCGGGATCGCCGGGACCCGCTCCGATCAGATATACGTACATTCCGCCTCCCGCAGAACTGGAAAATTTCAACGGATATCCTAGCCGGAAAGACCTGCGGGGGCAAGAAAAGCTTCCACCCCTTCATATGGGTTCATGGCATTATTTTTGCATTATCCTTGCGCACTGTCATGGTGTGCTGTTGAAAAAGCGGGAGAATTACGCCGGATTATGCGGTGAAATGAACATCGAGGAATGTGTCAAAATATCGGCGCATGACCGCTGGGGAGTTGAATGTCATGATCGAACGATCCATGATGATACATCATCATATTGAAGCCCGGGATCCGGGCGAGGCCGTCCGTAAAGCCATGGGAGCGAACGGGGGCGCGGAAGGATTCGCCCGCGTTCTCGGCGAGCAGGGCGCATTTGGAAGTCCCGACGCCCGGCTGCCTCAGGCGGGAGCGCTGGTGACGCCTGCGGCCATGGGCGCTGGTGGAGTTTTCGGCAGGACGCTGGGGGAAAAGGCCGCTTCGGAGCCTGCCCTGGCGGCGCTGACCCGGAATGGAGCCGGAGCGCCGGACTCCGTTCCTTCCGCATCCCCATCCTCTCAACGCGGGGAAACGCCGGAAAATTCCGGCATCCCTCTGAAGAGGAATTCCCGTATTTCCCTTGGCGGTGCGGCCCTGCCTCTGAACGGAAGAGGAAAGAGCGGCGGAATTTCCCTGTCCGCTGTTTCGACCGGCATCCCTCTGCGCAGAAGCCCGGGCGGCATCGCACTGGATGAACATTCCTTGCGGACTCTGAGCCGCGTGCGGGACAAGGTCGTTGCGGAAAAGCGGACGTTTGAGCAGGGCGGGCTCTCCGCCCGGTTCGAATCCGGTGGCGCGGGCGTGGGGGCGGTGGGCTATGATCGCATGGGAGGGACTTCCTACGGTCTGTATCAGATTTCATCGCGACAGGGTACGTTCAGGGAATTTCTGACGTACCTGGAGCAGGAGGCTCCGGTTCTGGCCGAACGCCTGCGCGCGGCGGGAAGTCCTGATACCGGAAGCCGTTCGGGCGCTGTGCCCGAGGTGTGGCAGAGCATCGCCGCCGAAGATGAGAAATATTTTGCGGAACTGCAGCATGATTTTATCCGCAAGACGCATTTTGAACCCGTGCTGCGGGATGTGGAAAAGAGTCTTGGAGTAAGGAAGCTTTCCGATGCCATGAAGGAAGTGGTCTGGAGCACTGCTGTGCAGCACGGACCCAACGGGGCGAGGCGTCTTTTTGCCCAGGCGGCGGAACAGACGAGGAAAGCCGGAGAAACACCGGATGAGCGAGCCTTGATCCGCGACCTGTATGCCCTGCGCAAAGAACAGTTCGGTTCATCCGAAGGTTCGGTGCGGAATGCGGTCAGGAGGCGTCTTGAACAGGAGCGTGAACTGGCGCTGGCAATGGTAGGGGGCGGTGAAACCCGCCTGGCTTAGAGCATTTCGTGAGCGAAATGCTCCACGGAGTCGAGCGGGGCGAGACGCATCTCCGCTCTCCTTGTCCGCAGGCGCTGCGCACTGACGGCCGCGGCTCCTTCCTCCTCCTCCTCCTCCTCCTCCTCCTCCTCCGATGTCGCCGCAATTGACTTGCGGCATATAGCTCCGGTGGAGGCGTGAAAGCTGCGAGCCCGAACACAGAAACTGGCCGGCGGATATTTTCAAATACAAAACGCTCCAGATATTCTGCCGTTGAACGCATCTGTCGGCCGGGACACTGTGTTCTGTCCCGCAGTTTCGCGTTCCGTCCGTGCCTCGCTCCGCTCAACGCCGGAAGCTTTTCCGGGAGCATTGTTGAACATGAAAATGTTCAGGAGCATATTGATGCCGGCAACAGGCTGCACAGGATTTTCGGCTGTCGGCCCGGCAGGGGGCGCACTTTCGGCGGAGGCCGGGCGGCAATATGCGCAGCCGTCCGTGCCGGAGTAAAACTGTACGTCCCGCACAGCGCTGTGAATGCAGTTCTGCAGCAGAGTCTGAAAATTCCGGTCGGATGTTTTCAGCAGTTGACCATGCTGACGGCCAGACCGCCCAGGGATGTTTCCTTGAATTTTGCGTTCATTTCCCGTCCGGTCTCGGCCATGGCGGCAATGACGGAGTCAAGTGTCACCCGGTGATGCCAGGGGTTTTCCGTCGAAGCGATGAGATAGGCGTTATAGGCCTTGAGCGCGCCCATGGCATTACGCTCGATGCAGGGAATCTGCACATAGCCCCCCACGGGGTCGCAGGTCAGTCCCAGGTGGTGTTCCAGGGCTATTTCCGCAGCATTTTCCACCGTAGCGGCGGAACTTCCCCGCGCATGCGCCACAAGCGCCGCCGCCATGGCGGAGCCTACGCCCACCTCCCCCTGGCAGCCGACCTCGGCCCCGGCGATGGCGGCATTGCGCTTGGCCAGAAAGGCAACAGCCGCAGCCGCCAGCATGCCTTCGCGCAGAGCCCGTTCACCTACGGCCAGATCGTGACGCAGCGCGTAGAGGAGGGCGGGCATGACTCCGGACGCCCCGCAGGTGGGCGCGGTGACGATGACGCCCCCGGCCGCGTTTTCTTCCGCCGTGGCCATGGCATAGGCGTTGAGCTGGGCCATGAAGCGGTCACTGCGCAGAGGCATGGCCCTGGCCCGTTCATAAAGCGCGGCGGCCTTGCGCTGAACCCCCAGTGTGCCGGGCAGAGCCCCGTCGTGCTCGAGCCCCCGGCGTACGCTGGCGATCATGATTTCCATAAGTGCGTCGAGCTGTTCCAGAATGGCGGAACGCCCCATGCCGGTAATCGCCATTTCATTTTCCAGCATGAGTTCATGAATGGCGAGCCCCGTCACACGAAGGACTTCACGCAGTTGACGCATGTTGCGGTAACCGTGCACGGGCTTTCCCCTGTCGGGGGGAGTCCAGCCTTTCCACTGGATGAAGCCTCCGCCCACGGAATAGTATTCGCGTTCCAGCAGGGGAGAGGGCGGAACCGTGGAGGGTCCGCTCTGGTCCTGTTCCTGCACAAGGGAGATAATCAGGGTATTGCTGTAAGGAAAGTGATGCGTGACGCTGTCATGCATGATGCGGGAAAGGGAAGCCCGGATTTCACGCGCGCCCGTCAGAACGGTGTGTTCACGATGTCTGTCTTCCTGGAGATTCCGGAGAAAGTCCGGAGGGCACTGGGAAGGCTCGTGCCCGAGAAGGCCCGCCAGTACGGCGGCATCTGTGCCGTGCCCTTCACCTGTAGCGCTGAGAGAACCGAACAGCCGGACATGGAAGGCCAGACGTCCTTCCGGAACGGGACAGGAGGCGGGGAGCATTCCGGCCTCATCCCGGCAAAGCAGCAGAAAATCATGGGCCGCTTTCATCGGACCGATGGTGTGTGAACTGGAAGGGCCGGGGCCGCTTTTGAACAGATCGAATACCGAGGTTTCAATGTAGTCGGCGGTGACGGACATGCGTATTCCCGAATTAATATTGTTGAGGATATCCTGCAAAGGTGAATTTCCTTCGTGCCGCGGAGAGCCGCAGTTCCCGCGGCGCCAGGTTCCGGCTTGCGGGCGTTCAGCAGGCGCTGAAAAAGTATGGCATCGCCAGCGCGGGCAGGCAACAGAAAATTGGGACCGTGCGGAGCCTTCCCGTTGCCGCTCATCGGGGTTACGGGAATTGGGAGCAGAGCGCGGCGAGCGGCAGCCGCAGTCCGCTTGCGGTACAGGTGGTGTGAGGAAATCTGAAATTCTGGAGGCAGAACAGGCGGTTCGTCCTGAAAAACGTCGTGTTCGTCAGGGGATGCGAGAGCCGCAGCCGGCCGCGGCATGACAGGCGCGGCCTCGTGAAATTTTCACAATCAGAGGTGCATGCCGCCATAATCAGCCGCAGAAAACCGGGGCAAGGGCAAGGAGCTTCGGAAACGGTACTTGTTTTTCTGAGGATAATGCCATATGATTCCGAGAGTTTTCCCCTGGTGGAATTCATATTCGGCAAGAACTGCCTGGACAGGGGCGGAGCTTAATCGTGAGCGCCGCGCCCGGCAAGTTTGGAGGAGAGACCTATGCTCTTTATGTTCCTGGCTTATGCGGCCCTGATTGCTTGCGTAGCCATCATCGCGATGAAATTCATCGGCTACCTGAAACACCCCCAGCACCTGCGCTGGGAAATTTACCCCGTGGCGCATGAAGAAGCCGATCGCGTGAAGTATGGCGGCAGCTACCTTGAAAAGACCGACTGGTGGAAGGAAAAGCAGCATGGCTCCACCATCGGAATGCTCAAAGGCTTTCTGAAGGAAGCTCTGTTCCTGCACGCTACCTTCGAGCACAATCGTGCCCTGTGGTATGTTACCTATCCCTTCCACATCGGTCTGTACGCCCTCATCGGAGCGTTCGCGCTGACGCTGTTCATCGCTCTGCTTGTGGCGGCCGGTTTTACCGGCGGTTTTGTCAGTTTTCTTACCTTTCTCCTGGTGCTTGCCAATGTCGTCGGCTTTGCAGGGGTGCTTTTCGGCACGCTGGGGCTCATCCGCCGCCGCCTCGGGGACAAGGGGCTGCGCAAGTACAGCACCAACGAGCATTTCTTCAATCTCGGCATTTTCGCCCTGTACGCGCTGATCGGCCTTGTTCTGGTCTGTCACGGCAGCGGCTATCTGGCTCTCAGCCTCACATTCGTGGGCGGCATCTTCATGTTCGACGCCGTGCCTTTCTCCCTTGCCTTCGGAGCCGCCTCCGGCTCCCTTGCCTTCTTCTACGGCCTGTACATTCTGCTGACCTGCTTTATTCTTGTATGGGTTCCCTACAGCTTTATGGGCCATGCGTTCATGAAGTACTTTACCTGGCACGATATCCGCTGGGGCGATACCCCGACCCAGGACAGCGAAGCCATTCAGGCCAGGCTGCTGGAAAACCTGAACCGCCCTGTCAGCTGGAAGGCTCCGCACGTCAAGGGCGACGGGAAGAAGACCTGGGCTGAAATCGCCACATCCACCGGCGCGGACGACGCCTCCAAGGAGTAATCTGCAATGAAAATGGACGATATCACTTTCAACGACCTCGCCACGGAAGAAGGTCAGCTGACCACCGTCGACGTAAGCACGCTGAAAAAGCTGCCGGTCGATTACCGCACATATGAGTGGAAGCCCTATACCGACGCCCAGAAGCAGGAATTCTGCTGTATTCTGGACGACATGAACGTGCTTCAGATTCCCGTGCCCAAAACGCCCGAGGAAGAAGAGGAGATGGTCAACCGTTTCATCGACGGCGTGCGCAAGCTCTTCTCTCCGGACAACAACTGGACCTGTCTCGCCATGCTGGATACCAGCATGGATTACTGCGCCCAGTGCAATTCCTGTTCCGAAGCATGCCATCTGTATGAAATGACCAATGGTCATGAAATGTACCGGCCCAACTTCCGTTCCGAAGTCTTCCGCCGCATTTACAAGCAGTATGTGAAAAAGGAACCCTTCGCGAAGTGGCGTTACGGCGATACCAAGCTGAACTGGAAGACCGTGGCCCGTCTGGCCGAGCTTTCCTACCGCTGCAACCTGTGCCGCCGTTGCGCCCAGGTGTGTCCCATCGGCGTGGATAACGGTCTTATCGCCCGTGAACTGCGCAAGCTGTTCAGTCAGGAGTTCGGCTGGGCTCCCCGCGAGCTGCATGAGAAAGGCACCGTGCTTCAGCTGGAAAAGGGGTCTTCCACGGGCATGACCAAGGACGTTGTGCAGGAAACCGTTGAATTCATCGACGAGGACTACGTGGAGTCCACCGGCTACGAATTCAAGACCCCGTGGGACGTGGAAGGAGCGGATATCCTGCTTATCCACAACGCGGGCGAAATGCTGGCCTGGCCTGACAATATCGCGGCCTTCTCCATCATTTTTGAAGCCGCCGGCCTGTCCTGGACGCTGAGCAGTGAAATCGCCGGATATGACTCGGTGAACTACGGCGTCTTCTATGACGACGTGCAGGCTGCCCGCGTTGCGATCAAACATGCGGAGGCCGCCAAAAAGCTGGGTGTGAAGAGGATCGTGCTCGGCGAATGCGGCCATGCCCACAAGGCGCTGACCGTCATTGCTGACCGTGTTCTGCCCAAGGAGCTGAATATTCCGCGTGAAAGCTGCTTCCCCGTGCTGCGCGACATCGTGCTGGGCGGCAAGCTCAAGCTTGACCCGAGCCGCAACGATTTCCCCGTCACGCTGCACGATCCGTGCAACCTGGTACGCCTGATGGGCGTGGTGAAGCCCCAGCGCGACGTGCTGCACGCCATCTGCCCGCAGTTCCGTGAAATGACGCCTCACGGCGTGGAAAACTACTGCTGCGGCGGCGGTTCCGGCTTCGCCATCATTACCCGCAACAATGCGGAACAGTGGCGCATGAACGTCTCCGGACGCAAAAAGATGGAGCAGATTCTTGGTGCGTTCTCCGAGTGCATGGATCCTTCCATCAAGAAGTATGTCTGCGCTCCCTGCTCCAACTGCAAGGGCCAGATCCGTGAACTGCTTGAGCAGAACAACATGCTGGAAAAGCATTCCATCCAGTACGGCGGACTCGTCGAACTTATCGTCAATGCAATGGTGGATGTAAAGCCGGGCTTCATCAAGTGGGAAGAAGAATAGTATTCTTCGCTTCCTGACTTAACCTTGAAGGACGGGTCTCTTTCGTATCGTATGGACGAAAGAGACCCGTTTCATGATCTGCGCTTCTTGACAGGAATTGTGTGTGGCGTATTCTTTTTTCATCTCAGGGCGGG
>OLFV01000989.1_pt1 | contig 29764 bp, 16 predicted proteins | sample 1605551 | NCBI WGS metagenome assembly OLFV01 (sample SAMEA3888922, study PRJEB22519) | human gut metagenome | biome: human gut; feature: human-associated habitat; material: faeces | place: Denmark | collected 2011 | reverse complement strand
GCTTCAATAGCTCAGTCGGTTAGAGCATCTGACTGTTAATCAGAGGGTCGTTGGTTCGAGTCCATCTTGAAGCGCAATTTTTCATCCTTTTTGAATTTAAGGTATAGAGATTTTTAGTAACCGTGCGAGGCACGTGAGTGTATAAGCACGTTAAATGCTTCAATAGCTCAGTCGGTTAGAGCATCTGACTGTTAATCAGAGGGTCGTTGGTTCGAGTCCATCTTGAAGCGCATGAAGGCGAGGAACATCCGCAAGTTCCTCGCTTTTTTTGTGCCGTTATGTGCCGTTATCGGTATGTACTGTTGCTGTCTATGAAAGAAACGCATCGTGTCCCTGTATACGAATTACCGAAAATAGCCGATGAAGGGCGACCGCTCAAAATAACCGGCTTGAAAAACAAAAAGTCGGTAAAAACGCCGAACTTTGACCGGAATGAGCCGAAAGATGTGGTTTTCCGAAATTATCTCAATGCATCGTTGTTTAATGTATCATTTTGCCAATAAGGTAGTTAGTGTATTTTTTACGATTGCCTGAAAAAACAAAATTCCATAAGTGCGACTGTTTTTTTGCAAAAGTCTTGTGTGATACGATAATTAAGTGTACTTTTGCGACCGAAATATATTTTTAAATAGTAATCCAAGGCATGGATACACTATTAGACATTCTACATAATATCGCCGTTAGGCGACACTACTATTTCTGATACGACAGGCGTCATACACTTGCCGCAATTCTACATATCACATGTATTTATTACATGGATGTACGTCCAAGGTAGATACATTTCGAAAGATACATTTCAGAATACATAAAAAGTATAACCCAATCAAACAACACTGCTTATGAGAAAAATTACTTTCTTGCTGGCCATATTGGTGAGCATTTGCGGTTTTGCAGCGGAAGTGGAGCCTGACGCCGTCAGGGTTACACCGACCAACGGCGACCCTGTGGTGTTTCTGTTCACGTCCAATCCGGAGGTGACCTACACCGATACCGGTGCGACAATCGCGACCAAAGGCCAAGACCCCGTGACTTTCGATTTTGATGACATCCAATTCATCGACTTCGTAAAATACGATGCTGTGGACGACGTTGTGGCTCCGGCCGTGACCCTGCGTGTGACGCAGGACGCACTGCTCATATCCAACGCCGAGGCCGGCAGCGTGCTCTCAATCTACTCGCTTGACGGACGTTGTGTGCTCAATACCACGATCCCCGAGTCTTTCAGTGTCAGTCGCTCGGAACTCAACAAGGGCGTCTACATCGTTACAATCAATAAAACAGCATTCAAAATCATACTCTAACATACAATGAACAAGATACTTTACGCAGTACTCGTCGCCGCTGTAGGCTTCGGCACGGCCAATGCCCAGCAGAAGATGATGAAAATAGAATACAAGGACGGCACCGAAGAACTGAGAAACGTGTCCGAGGTGTCCAAAATCACCTTTATCAACGAAGGTCAGGTAGATCCGTCAACCAAGATGGTAGACCTCGGCTTGTCCGTAAAATGGGCTACATACAATGTCGGCGCCTCCAACCCCTGGGAAGCAGGCAACTTCTACGCTTACGGCGAAATCGAGCCTAAGAGCGAGTACACTCTCGAGACCTACAAATGGTACTACGACTGGGAAGGCGAAGACCACGACCAATGGGAAGACTACTTGAAGTTAGGAGCCACAATTACCGGTACAAACTATGACGTAGCACATGTCAAGTGGGGTGACCAATGGCGCATACCTACACGCGATGAGTGGCGCGAACTTATCAATAACTGCGAATTCACCTGGACCGGAATGAACGGCGTAACCGGAGCCGTAATCACTTCGCGCATCAACGGCAACAGCATCTTCCTGCCCGCCGCCGGCAATATGGTGGGCTCGGAGCATACCCACGACCAGCTCGGATGCTTCTACTGGACCTCCACCGAATACGAACAGTCCGACATCACGCAGGAATGCCGCAACTACCGCGCCAACATCGATGCCTCCAATCGCTCGGCCGAAGGATATGACTATCCCGATGTAGGCTTCTCGATACGTCCCGTATATGGTCCCGTGCCAGCCGAGACGCTGCCCACATATACCGCACCCTCCGAGCCGGTAGACCTCGGCCTGTCCGTAAAATGGGCTCCGTTCAACATCGGCGCTAAAGACGCCTCCGAGACCGGAGACTATATCTGCTGGGGCGAAATTATCGAAAAGCAGTACAGCCATGTATACAACTACAAATGGTACGATCCCCTGACCGGCGAATACATCGAAATAGGTGACCAAATTTCGGACACCAATTATGACACGGCCAAGGCTCTTTGGGGCAATGGTTGGCGTCTGCCTTCCGAGGCTGAGGTCAAAGAACTGCTCGAAAAATGCACATGGAAAGCCGAAACATACGGATATACCGTTACCGGCCCCAACGGCAAAAGCATCTTCCTGCCCGCTTGCGGAATGCAGGGCTACAAAGGAGCGCCGCGCGGTTCCATCCAAAGCGGATACTATATGACCGGTAGCGCTAATGTCAATACCGACAAAACCGGCAAAAAGATGACAAGCACAGCCGTAACACTGCGCTTTTCGCGTGGTGTAGGCAACAAGTTCAATGACCCTCAGGTGACCTACAGCTCCAAGGCCGGCGGTATTCAGGTACGCCCCGTTCACGACTAAAAAAGCACCTGTTGTGACCAAGCGATCCATCGCGGGATTGATCAGTCCTGCTTAATAATGGCGGGGACTGCATCGAAAATGCGTCCCCGCTTTTTTAAAAAAATAAAACAAGAAATAAAATGAAAAGCCTATACATAACATTACTTTCGGCGGCTATGTCTCTGTCTGTCGGCGCATCGGCGCAGACTACGGAGGCCGTGTTGGACCTGACGGACCGCACGACCTTTGACAACTGCACACAGACCAGCCTTAAGTACGACCACGACGAATACAACGCCTGGACTTTCAACAACTACGGGAAATACCCGTATATGTACAATTCCGGCATCACCGAGCCCTATTATTCGGACTATCTTATCACTCCGGAAGTGACGCTGAAGGCATTCACACTCTATCGCATCGAGGTGTCCCCGGCAGCCTATAACTCGAGCAAGACCACTTCATTAACCATCGGTCTGGGGCAGGGCAACGACTTGAGCAAGTATAAGGTCTTGGCCAGCTACGACAATTTGGCCTATGCCAACAAAAGCACGGCCACACAAAAGACCGTAGAATTCCATGTCGATGCCGACGGGCAGTACAAGCTGTACTTCCTCGGCGAAACCAACGGGATGTATCTTTTCGACACCAAAGTCGTTGAGGTCGGATCATCGAACGTTCCTCTTGCTGCCGAGGGTCTTACGCTGGTGCCCGCATCCGACGGCTCGGCCTCGGTTACGGTGTCATTTACGCTTCCCTCGGCCACGATAAGCGGACAGCCGCTTGATGGAACACTCAAGTATAGCATCTTCCGCGGCGATGGTGAGACAGCAGTCAAGACCGGCCGTGGTGCTGCCGGCGAGTACGTCTCGTATACAGACAACGACTGCGGTGAAGGTACAGTCTCCTACTCGGTGACGGTTGAGAGTGCCGGCAATACCAGCGAACGCGTCACAGCTTCGACATACGTGGGCAAAGAAACTCCTAATCCTGTTACCGATCTTGCGGTATCCGCAAATGATGACTCGTACACGCTATCGTGGACGGCTCCCGCAACCGGTGTGCATGGTGCGTTTCTCGACCCGTCGTCACTCACCTATCGCGTTACGCGTATTGTAGATGATGTGCCGACCATCGTTGCCGAAGCATGTACTGCCACGACCTTCATTGACAACTATACTTCCGGTGACTTGCATTCTTTGCAGTATTCCGTTGTAGCCGTGCTCAATGGTTTGTCTTCCGAAGAAGTAAAGACCAAGACCTTGGCTGTCGGTTCTCTGACGCTCCCGTTTACAGACTCCTTTGCCGGAGCATCCTTCGGCAAGGTTTGGACGGCTGATATTGTTTCCGGCACAATCAATTGGGAGGCTGTGGCCTCGAGCACCGCGAAACGTCCCATCGTCTCCGAGTCTATAGACCAAGACGGCGGCTTCGCCATTTACAGGTCTTGGGACGCTACACGCGGCTGCTCGGCACGCCTTGCCTCCGCACCTATAAAATATGTAGCAGGCAGCAGCCCCATCATCGAATTCTACGTATACCGTACTACCGGCAATGATCAAATACAAATACAGGTGTCCTGTGACAACGGCGACTGGACGAATGTTCCCGATGCTTTGATTACGTTGAAGGGCACCACCCAGAATTGGGAGAAGGTTGAATTTCCGCTTGCAGCGGCTATCGCTGATGGTTGCAAAACTTTCCGTGTAGCATTTCTGTCGCTGAGCGCTTATGGACAGAATACTGTCATTGATAAGGTGCGCGTGTTCGTTCCGGCCGACAAAGACCTCGAAATCTCGTCTGTCGTTGCTCCGACATCGGTATATTCGGGCAAAGATATCAACCTTTCGTTTACCATTTCCAACAACAGCGCAAAGGTTGTCAGCGCCGCCGATTACACTCTCAAGCTGGTGACTGATTATCCCGAGTCCATAGCCCTGCCGACCACCGTGGACATTCCAACGTTCGGATCGACCACTGTGGATTTGACAGTTCCTGTTACGGCTATCGAGGTACAGGCTGCCGATAGCTATTCGTTTGCGCTCCAAGTCGTATATGACGGCGATGAAAAACCCGAGAACAACATCTCAACGGCGGCTGAGGTGGCTGTGGCTTTTGTCGAAGAGGCCTCGCCTACAAATCCCGATGCCAAGCAGCTTGCCGACGGATCGATAGAAGTCTCCTGGGGTGCTGCAGGTGACGGACACACCCCGCTCAGCGTCAGCACATCCTTCGAGGGAAGCGCAGGCGGCTTTACGGGTCCGTTTGACGGCTTCACCGCCCTCGATCTCGATCAGGCTGCCGGCGATAGCTACTATATGGCTTCCGGCAGTGCCTTCTCGGTCGTCAATAAACCGTCTGTTCCTAGAGGCCGCGATGGTGACAATGTCATTGGTCTGACTTTGGGTGCAAACAAGCAGCAGGATGATTGGCTGATTTCGCCCGTGCTGGACTGCAAGGCCGGCGCCACAATGGATCTCAACTTCCTTGTTGCGACAAAGAAATTCACGTCCTCGTCATACTACTACACTATGGAAATTCTTTATTCCACAGAAGCAGACTATGACGCCGCCAATCCTTCAGCCGCCTTCACAAACAAAGTGAATACCCTGAAATCGAGTCTTTCGTATGGACAGTTTATCAATTCGGAAACTTTTGTACCCATCAGCATAACCGGCATCCCGTCCGAAGCCAAACGCGTGGCCATACATTTCATTTCCAAGATTCCGTATACCAGTGCGATATGGATTGATAATGTCCGTATCACCGAGGCTGTGTCCAACCCGTTGCTGGGCTACAATGTCTACGAAAACGGAGTCGGCCGCGTCAACGCAGAAATGGTGGAAGCAGCGACAACGTCCTTCAATATTCCCGAGACGAGCATCATCGAACGACGTTACTTCATCACTGCCGTATATGGCAGCGGTGAGTCTCAGCCGACCGATTTGACGCCATATTTCTCGGCTGTCAACGATATTGCCGGTGGCGAAGGCCCGGCTGTCAATGTGACTTCGGAAGGTTTGGTAGTCTCCGGCGCAGATAATGCCGTAGTTTATGACCTCCAAGGTCGTATAGCTGCGTATGCGCCCCGTGGTATAGTCGTACGCCTCGCTCCGGGCATGTATATTGTCAAGGCCGGATCCGAGACTTGCAAGGTGATGGTGGGCAAGTAACAACCATCCGCATCCAATTATACAAAAAAGGTCTGTGCCAATTCGGGCGCAGACCTTTCTTTTGTAACTATCTGTGATTACGTATTGCCGAAAAAGTCGGTCTTTTGCGTGTCCTACGGGGACAATAGAAATGGGCGCGAATCACTTCGCGCCCCAAGTCTTTCGGTGGTCGATGCCGTGAGGATCGGCCATGCCGTGGTGTGTGTCTTTCGTGATTACGTAATTATCCTCTATATACAAAATCTTTTGTCAATTTCGGCACCGTCTGTTGCTCCGTTCGAGCCGACTGTCGGTGCAGTCGTGTTTGCCTTTTGTTGACACTGCAAAATTACAGTCGTATCCGTAGCCTGACAATACCTATTTTTGAGTATTTTGTGTCGCTATATATCCGCTATATCGATAAAGATGTGTACCTTTGTGTCATCAAATAAATAATTACCACAACTAATAATAGCAATGAAACATCTTCACAACCTCTTGACACTCGTTGCTTTGGCATGCCTTACATTTGGTATGACCGCATGTAACGATGATGATGACGATCCCGACAGCATCGACTTGGTGTACAACTTCGGCAGGGAAGCCAAAGAATATAACGCCGACGGCTATTGGGCCGAAGTTCTCAACCCCGAACAAGGCCCTCTCGGGTATACCGGCGTAACCGTATCGCACAGCGTATTGGTATCTGAATTCGGAGGAGTCAAGTACTACTCGTGGTCCGGCTTCTGCCCCTCCAAGGTTTCGGACCTGAAGGACTACACGGCTGAAGGCACTTGGGTGGATCACCAGTATGCAGCCATGCCCGGCAAGGGTTTCACAACTCCCAACTATCTCGTGGGTTACTGGAATACCTCCGAAAAGCTCGATGGGAATATCGCCACCCCCAGCTGCTACATCAAATTCGATAGCGAGGTCGCCTTGCTCAGCACTCGTATAGCCAATACCACATGGGGCTACTTCGCAATGAAGAACGGCGATGCATACAGCAAGGCCTTTGGTCAGGACGACTACTGCAACGTTATCATCTACGGACGTCTTCGCGGCGTGAGCGTGGGTTCGATTAAGGTTCCCCTCGCTTACAAGGGCAAGATTTTTGACTCGTGGATAGGTGTCGACCTCTCCGGACTGGGTACCGTGGACGAGCTCGTATTCCAGATGGAATCCAGCAAAACCGGTGAATATGGCATGAACAACCCGGCATACTTCTGCATCACCGACCTGTATACGCGATTCTACAAAACCCCGATAAAACAATAATTTAGCCGATACGGCAGAAAAAACATGGGCGATCGGGCATTCCGGTCGCCTTTTTTTATGCTCGACTATGGCATCCATACCGAAAAAATGACGTATATTTGCATCAGTCAAAAGGCGCTTCCACGCCGGGAGCGTCGTTTATGCAAACACCTAAGATGTTTCTTACCTACCATACCATAACCAACGGCATTTTGCGGCGCTTGTTGCCGCTGATAATAATTATACTGACCGTCGCGCTACCCTCCTGCGAGGGCGGTGAGGACACGGAGGGTGATCTTGTACTCGCCGAGAGCGCCATGCATGAAGGTCGCTATGGAGAGGCCGCTGAGATATGCCGTGACATTCTCCAAAAGACGGACAGTACGGCTATCACCGTCAATCAGATGTGCCGCATAGCCGTCGTGTATGCCACGGCTGCGGACAATGATTGCGACAACGAATTGAATATGGCGCGTGCCGCCGATTGCTTCCGGCGTGCCGCTTCTGTCAGCGCCGACTCGGTATCCGTGTTTCTTAACAGTCTGAGTGTCGAGGAGCAGAGCATTGCCAATATGGCGCATCGCTTGGCCCTGGGCACGCATTCGGACTTGCGCGACTACGAGGATTACGTACCCGACAGCATAGACGTGCATGTCCATGAGTGACGACTGGAAAGACGCATTGGCGGTAATTCGCGCCGCCGTAACGCCCGGGGAGGATGATTCAGCACGGTCGGCAGACGATGGCATCGAGCCGATGGATACTGCCGGAGGGCCGACCGATGGTGTCAAGGCATGGACTCTCGAAATAATATACGAGCGCAAAGGCCGTGGCGGTCATCCGGCCACCATTGTGGTATGTCCGCAAGGTATGTCCGATGATGATGTGGATGCCTTGGCCGGCACGCTGCGCCGACGCCTCGGGGTGGGCGGCAGCGCCCGTGGTGGTGAGATATTGTTGCAGGGCGACCGTCGAGACGCTTTGCGCACCATGCTGCCGAGCCTCGGGTTCAAGACCAAAGGCTGACAAATACGCATTTCGTCACGCCTCGGTTCTTGCCGATGCCGACAAAACTCGTATTACAATTTCACATCCGCCCAACCATATAATTTGCATCCACCAAATCCGTACCACACCATGTCCCACTTGACCATATACAAAGCTTCTGCCGGGTCCGGCAAGACATATACGCTTACGCTGCAATATATTACGTTGCTTTTGGGCGTCAAAGATGCTGACGGCGTATACCATCTTAACCACAAAGAATGTCTGCCGCAAGGCGAGGGCGTGCAGCGTCGCCGCCATCGTCATATCTTGGCGGTGACCTTCACCAATAAGGCTACGGAAGAGATGAAGCAGCGCATACTCAAGGAATTGCAGGATTTGGCTGATGAGCCGGAGGTCGGGGCAAAGGATGCCGCGTATGCGATGGCATTGACGGATTTGTTTGGATGTACGCGCCGGCAGTTGGCCGAGGCTGCCAACGATGCTATGCGTCAGATCATATTCGATTACAGCCAGTTCCATGTCAGCACTATCGATGCTTTTTTTCAGAATGTGCTGCGTTCTATGGCCTTTGAATTCGAACGTCAAGGCGACTACGATATCACCATGGATTCGGATGCGGTCATCAATTTTGCCATAGACGGGCTGCTCGAAGAGTTTAATATGGCAGATGCTCGTCAGCGCAATACCGAATTGCGCCCGTTGAACGACTGGATACTTCGTAAGATGGAAGAGGCAGTGCGCGAAGGCAGAGATTTCAATATCTTCCAGTCCAAGGGTACGGTGCGGCGCGACATTGTTGAGTTTGTTCACAGTTTTTTTGACGAGGGCTTTGTCGAGTATAGCAAAGCCATGGGCGAATGGCTGGGACGCGACGATGCCATACAGAATTTTAAGGATGCGGTAGACGACAAAATCAAGAGCCTTAAAGCGCAATTGGCCATGCAGATGGATGCGGCGAGGAATGCCGTGGGTGGACGCAAGCTAAAGGGCGAAATCTCTAATATCTTGAAGAATAATGAGCCGTCGAATCCCGAAACCAAATACTATAAGAGGGCGATGGCGGCCGTTTTCGAAGAGATGCCGTTCGGTCCGGCGGATATTTTCAAAGATTACACGCCCACGCCTGCCGAGGCACAGCCAATCCTGGCTGCGCTCAATTCTTATGCCAAGTATTGGGCTGACATCAAGACTCTTGAGATGCTGAGAAAATATATAGGCATGTACGGACTGCAGAAACTGGTGCTGGACCGCGTCGAGCAATGGCGTCGAGACAACAATGTCTTGTTGCTGAGCGATGCTGCCGACCTCATAAGCCGATTTGTGTCCAAGGATGATGTGCCCTTTATGTACGAGCGCATGGGCGTTGACCTGAGGCACTTTCTGATAGACGAGTTCCAGGATACATCGCGTCTGCAATGGAACAACTTTCGTCCGCTGTTGTGCAATAGTCTTGCCTCGGGATTTGACAACTTGATTATCGGCGACGAAAAGCAGTCGATATATCGTTTCCGTAACTCGGATTCTTCGCTGCTGCAGCACGAAGTTGCTGACGAATTCTCCGAAGACTATCAATTGAAAGGGGTCAATCCCGGCGAGAACACCAATCACCGCAGCGCCATCGAAATCGTACGCTTTAACAATACGCTGTTCCATTATATCGCCAAGCACATAGAATTGCCCGGCAAGACACATTTTGATAGCTTCGACAATATCATACAGGATATCCCGGAGCGTCATCGCGATCTGCATGGTGCGGTGCGTATCCATATTCCGCCCAAGAAGGAAAAAGACGCGGGCGCTGCCACGGACGTTGCGGATACGAATGATGTTGAAGATGAGTCCGTGGAGGCTGCAATGATTAAAAGTATTAGACGCCAGCACGATGAGGGCGGATACCGCTGGGGCGATATTGCCGTGCTCACCGACACCAACAGCCAGGCTTCGGGGTGCGTAGCTGCACTTATCGATGCGGGCATTCCGGTGATGTCTGCCGATGCGCTCGAGATTGACCGCGCCCGAAGTGTCGTTTTTGTCATCGGCATCATACGCCTTATTGCCAATCTATGGAACATAACCGATAAGGCCACGGACAAAGATCAAAGGACACGCCGCGTGCGCGCTTCGATGATGTTGTGCCGATTCGAGTTGGCCCTGTATCGCAATGATATGAATGGCGGCGCGGATGCTGACGGAGATACCTTTGTGAAAACCATCGAGGAGGTTATGGACGACTTGGCCAATGGTCGCATGGGCGATGACTTCCGCGAGCAGCTGGAACACATTGTGTCGCTGCATCCGTCGACGTTGATGTCTTTGGCGGACATGATTGTCGCCACCTTCGTGCCGCCGGAAATGGCGCAGCGCGAAAAGGTCTACTTGAGCGCACTATCGGACACGCTGATGGACTACTCCAACCTGTACGGCAACGACATCTACGATTTCCTGAATTGGTGGGATCGACAATCCAAGCATCCCACCATCAAGGCCTCGGGCGATACAGATGCCGTCAACGTCGTCACCATACACTCGGCCAAGGGCTTGCAATATCCGTGCGTGCACTTGCCATATATGGACTTCGAGCTCATCAGCATACGCAGCGAAAGCGAATGGGTAACATCGAAAGATCTCAAAGATTTAATCCCGGGCGAGGTCCTGCCCCCGGCGGTGTTTATAAGCTATAGCAAGGCTATGGATGATTATCATACGAGCTTCAAGGACGCCTATATGAAGAATTGTCGCGCCAAAGCCACCGACAGCATTAATAAGGCCTACGTAGCCCTTACGCGTCCCGAACGCGAATTGGATATATATATCAGCCCCAAATCATCGCAGGCACTGACACGCGATAAGGACACGGGCGCCATCACTGCTGTCGGTTTGGAGGCCAATAAGCCGTTTGATGTCATCTTGGTCAATGCTGTTGCCGCCATTGATAACAATACGCCCGTGCCCGAAGGTTACGAAGGTCGCGACCCGGCGGTCACCGAGGCCCTGGCCGAACATTTTGAGAGCGCGACTGAGTATGTCTACGGCGCCGACACGCATCCCGAGTATGATAAGGACGAGAAAGACGATACGGCCGATGACCTGAACTACGGCACGTACATACGCGATGATACGGCCATAGTCACGCGCGTGGATGCAATCACGCGCATAGATGATGGCGAGGAAGGCTTTGATGACGAGGATGACGAACCGGCGCCCCCCGAAGCGCATGTCCTGGTGGACGGAATTTACGAAAGCGAGGAGATGCGACAAGCCGCTATACGCGGCAAAGTGCTGCACGAAGTATTCAGCGGTATACGCCGTCCCGAGGACGTGGATGATGACGAGGTGATGATACCGTTGTGCCGTTGTGCCAGTGCGCATTACCTGCGCCATACGCATAACTACAAGACTTATTTGGACGACTTGAGAGCCCTTTTCGGCGATGGCGGCACCAATGACGCCGGACTGCGACGCTGGTTTGTGGAGACGGACGATAGCATGGAAGAGCAGCCCATATTTGTGCCGCCCGTGCATCCGGAGGACGAGGACGACATCGGCCGGTTGCTGCGCCCGGACCGCGTGGTGATACACGAAGGCGTCATGGAAGTCGTCGATTTCAAATTCACTACCCGTGAATATCCCGCCCATCATCGGCAAGTCCACGAATATTGCCGCATCCTTCACATGATATATCCCGAGTATCCCATAAAAGGATACCTGTGGTATATGGACCGCCATACCGTAGTTCCCGTCAAGCTCGACTGAGCTTATAGCGGATCTTGTGAGAGTGATCTGAATTATGAGATTTATATCGTGGAAAGCATAGAAATCGTAGGATCTATTAGAATTAGTTGGAGGTGTGATGGGATTTATGAGAGCTATGTCATTGCTCCTATAGTTCCCATAATTCCGATAATATCAATTATGGGCCGGTATAGGCACAAAAAAAACGCGTGTTGACGCGTTCGAATTTGTGCGCGGCACATTTCTATGCCTTGCTGTCCGAGGACGCCCGGATGGCGCCGCTCGGGGTTGCTTTTCGTGGATTTGTTTGTGTGTTAATTAGTAAAAACTATATCTATATATTACCCTATGAGAAACCATGTATTAGATTTTTCTGGTGCAAAGGTAGACAAATGCTGTGATTGCATCCAAATTTTCCACGTTAAATATTTTTAATTAAGCTTATTTGTGGCATTTTGTCCGAATTTCGGCCCTTTTAATGCCCCTTTTGATGCCTGTTGCGGCGCAATCGGCGCAAAAATTGCACACAAGAATACCAATCAAATAGATGGGCGGGGTAGGGTCGGTACGAACAAAAGCCCGTAACCCGAGATAGTCCCGTATATCCCCCGAGATAGTCCCGTATAAAACTCTGAGACAACCCGTCGGCAAAAAAGAAGAAAGAAACCATTCGGCCATGCGGCTTTGAGGCTTCCTTCTTCTCGGATAGTAGTCTTACCAGGATTCGAACCTAGACAGACAGAACCAAAAACTGTAGTGCTACCATTACACCATAAGACTATCGTGGTGCCCAAGCGCGGCGCTCCGCGCCTTAAGCGCTGCAAAGTTACGTACAATTTCCCATTCTCGCAAAAATTCTCGCAAAAAATCCTTCCGAAAAATTTTCTCCCCCTTATTGCAATATAAAAAAATATAACTAACTTTGCGCAGACCTATCGCCGTGAGGCAACAATAGTGTTGCCGGGCAGTGGAAGGTCATTATATATGAAGCGTTTATCGGCGCTTGGTTCTTGACCGCTTCAGAAATCTGGCAGTTTCGAGCAACTTCGTCAAGAATGAAGTAACGGTAGATGTCTCGGGTATGATTATCATACCTGTCAGCCTGTTGTGGTTTTATCTATCATCAGGTTGATGGCATGTAGCATCATACGGCGTAGGCTCTACGTTGCTCGTTCTATGAAGTGACGGCTATGCCAGATGCCTTGAAGCGGAGGAACGGCAACGATACGGATCCTGCGCTTTTTTTGTATACATATGTGGCCTGTGGGGGTTCGGCGGCCACACATTTCTCTATCATCACGATGAATTGTCCGAAGGCACTGGCCATGAGGAAACTGCTTCTTATTGTGTTCTTATTCTTGGCCTCATTGAATGTTCTTTCGCAGGAAAACGGAAGGCAGCGCAACATTATATGTATATTGGACTGCACAAGGTCAATGATAGGGTATAATAACGCACCGAACGTTTGGAGTACAACAAAAGATTTTATAAAGAATACAATTGAGTCGGAGTGTAAAAAACATCCATCGTCTAAAATAGTCCTCCTACCGTTTCAGGGAAAACCGCTTGACCCTTTTTGTGCTGAGGCAAAAGACTTTAATTGGGTAACATGTGAAAAAACTCTTGACGAATACGTAAATAATATTACAGCTACAAATATATGTGATGCTTGGAGTACTGCCATTAAATACATTGATAAGCGCTACGACAACAGTATTATATTGTTGACTGATGGTAAAGACAACATTGGAGGCGTATCCAAACTTGCAAAGCTTATTAAGGGTTTCTGTGGTAGATATAATAATACCCATGGCTTTTATGTTGAGCTAACCAATGCAGCAGTGTTGCCTACAGAACTTCGAGATATAATAGAGCAATGTGAGTCGTTACATATTATTAATGCGTCTGATGGTATACCTCAATTCGGCGCTTTTCAGGGTAATTTATTCACTGTTAATACGAGAGATTTGCCGGTGAAGCAACAGGTCGAATTTACCAACGCCGATTATTTCAGAGCACAACTGGGAAACGTAAATAATGATTTTATCAAAATAGAATTAGAGGGTAATAAGATAGAGAATGGCAAGGCAGTCTTTGTAATCTCAAGAAATGATAAGTACAAGAATGTAGAAGCGCTTAATCATGCAATAAATGGGTCAGACAATAGCTCGGTATCGTTCTCAATAAAGAGTAGCGAAGTCGAAGTCTTAAATCCGGAAATGACTATGCGCTTGTGTACTGCCCCAGTAAGGGCTCTTAACATAAAAGCTATTTCTAAGGATAGATGTATGTCGACGGAGCTTGAGCGCACAAGGCCGTTCTTGTGGGTAAAACAGGATCCGGTAGATACTTTAAGATGGATTCTCAATCCTGAATTCAATGCTCAGGCGGTCAATGATAATGCCAGCGTTGAATTCGGCATAAGCGCAAACGTCGACCTTGCGGACTGTGCGTTGTTGTTTGACGGCAAGGAGATAGCGGCAGATAGCATCATCCAGATAACTCCGAACAGCAATGGCCTTATTGAACTTGTTGTTCCGAGTGATAAAGCCGACGGTAATGTTATGTTAAGATTTGACCAAGTTTCCAAGGCAATAAATCTTGATAAAATCAACGATGTTAGACAGGGTAATTTTTCATTCAGCCTTAATGGCGAATATAAAACGTCGATGCCTCTTCTCGAATGGATTTTTTGGTTATTAGTTGCGTTGATAGTCCTATTCATAATAATATGGTTCGCGTTTGTACGCAATCGAATATATCCAAAATTCAGGCAGGGTGTTATTTCTGTTCAAACGCCTTACTTCGCAAACATACGAGTTCGTGGCTCTCGAATGGTTGTACTAACGCCGATGCCGCGCAAACAAGGCTGGATAGACAAGCTTGTAAAAGGCCGTGTAATATACCACGTGAATGCTGCATGGCCATGCGAATGTCAGGTTACACCTTCGGGGAAAAATCTTCGCTTTAACTGCCCCTCATCTCGGATTGTAAGCGACCCGGCTCCGGTATGGCATCGTGGCGAAAGCTACAAATTGCGAGATATGGCCAATGACGACAAAACTACAATTGATATTAATGCAATTTAAAAACAATACAAACTATGGTACCCAAACTAAAACGAACCCTTTATATAGGGTTGGGTGGAACAGGTTTCAAAACCTTGTTGCGTACTAAGCGAGCCTTTGACGAGACTTATGGTGAAGTTCCGCCAATGATTAAATTCTTGTGCATTGACTCAGACCAAAACCAGTACAAAAACACTGCGCTTCCATCTCTCTATGGTGATATAAAAATTCAACCAAATGAATCTTCTGACATTATGATTGATGGCGCGGGAGATAAAGTTAGCCATAATAAGTCGGCGCTTACATGGCTTCCGGTTGCAAATTTATTCGCTGTAAAAGATTTAACTAATGGGTGCGGTATGGTTCGCACCAATGGACGTATTGCCTTTTCGTTCAACTATGGCAAATGTAGAGCAAATATACAAACTGCATTGAATGATATTCGAAATCTTAGTGCGGTACATAATGATAAATATGAACTGATATCCAACGATGTTGAGGTAAACATAGTGTTTTCCATTGCGGGAGGTACTGGCTCCGGAAGTTTCCTTGATATGGCATACCTTGTCAAAGATATAATGAGGACGTTAGCCCTTCCCGAGACATCAAAAATAATAGGCTATATGGTTCTGCCGGATGTGTATGATGCGCAATTGACATTTGGCAAAGCGCGTCTACTGCCTAATGCCTATGGCTCTCTAATGGATCTCGATTACTTATCGCATTTCACGTATGATAAAGAATATCGTGTAAATTATCTGACAGAAAGCAAAGTGCTGAGAGGAGAGCCGTTTAATTCAGTGATTGCAATAAGTAATAGCAATCATAATGGGGACGTTGTCAGCGAGAGCGATAGCCTGTCTGAAATGATTAGCCTTGCAATGGTAGTTTCGGCCGGGGAACTCTCAAGTGGGGTTCAAAGTGTTGCCAATAACTTGGAACGAGATGTCAATTCGGGAGATTATGACATCGAAAATAAGCGAGCCATTATGGGTACGCTTGGTATGAGCGAAATAACATTCCGTGCAAAAGAGTTGTCGCGGTTATATAGCGAAAAGGCGGCAAGGGAAACAGCTTCAGCGCTTCTAAACCCAGGAAGCAATATGGACAATGCTGCCAATGCGTGGATTAACGCAAATAATATACGGGAGAATATGGGGCAAGATCAGGTTATAGACTTCTTGTTGTCGAAGATGCCACAAAGCAGCCTATCGGGAATATATGATAAGGCAAATCCCAAGAAAGATGTAGACGATTACTTGACGAACAAGAATGTCGCAGTCAACCCCAACGAGTTGAACCAAAAGGTTCTCGACCTAAAACAACGAATAAAACAGTCGTTTAAAGATGAGATTAGGACGATTGTAAATTCACAAGGTCCCGCTTGCGCCGAAGATTTCATATCTCAGGTAAAAAAACAGGTAGAACTCTGTTTGGGAGAGATGCGAGAAGAACTAAAAGGCTTTGAAGTTGCTAAGAGTTCCAGAAGTAGTGCAACCCGAACTGCAATAGAGGAATATAAGAATGCAAACGATAAGTTCTTCGGTAAAAAGAAAGCAGTACAGGAAGCTGAAGAGAATCTATGTATTGTAGCGACAAATGAAGCGGTTAATAACCGGGAGATTTATCGTCGACAAGGGGCTATATCCTTCTATACTTGGTTTGAACAGGAAATGGCGCAAATGACCACAAAGCTTGAGAACATAAAATCGGTCATTTGCAGTGCATGCCAAATCACACGTGACAATATCGCGACTCTTGGGCGGGATTTGACTTCACCAAGAGGTCTTTTTGTCGTTGATCTAACTGAACCATACATATCACAAGTACTCGTTACACAGGAAGATATAAACTTAAATCAGTTCATGCTGTCCTTGCCAAAGGGTATTGAAGTCTTTAACTTCGATGAGCATACACCTGATGAGGTCGTTGGGCACATACATAAATACTGTTTAGACCTTAAATCGGGCGCAAAATGGGCGACGATGAGCGTTGAAGATGCTTTGATGAGTTTGCCCAAAGAGGAGGTTCGTAAAAATATCTCAAAAGCCATAGCTCTTTCAAGCCCAATGTGTCCTCTGAATTTCCACGGATATCTGAACAAGCAGCTGAATAACTACTACTACGTTGGTGTACAAGAGCAATCTACGACGGGATTGAGAGGCGAAATCATTAACTTTGATGAGTATATCCCGTCCGGGGAAATGCACGAGACATACTTTGCTTCGACAGGTTCACGAGATCGAATAGTGATATATCATCAATATGGTGTATTCCCGGCATTCGCTATTTCCGGTGCGGAAAGCTATCGCCTTGCACATAACAGCTATATGGAACGGCCAACATCATATTCTTGCTTCTTTGATGAGGACTTGAGAAAAACGATGGAGCGAGAAGGGTTTTCTCTCTTCCCTGCAGAAAAAACAGATAATAGTCTTGAGCTATGGGTGAAAGGTATTATCTTTGGTCTTGTTACAAGGGACGAAAATGGCACGTTCCAATATAAAGACGAGACAAACGAAGATCAAGCGTTGTTCGGATACTGGACGTCTTTAGGTACGACCTATAGGGATGAGGCGTTTAGTGCGTTCAAACGAGAATCAGCACGTCTTCAGCCACAATACGAAAAGTACATGGAGGCACAGCGTAAAGCAAAGGGACAAGCAGCTATTGATGCAGTCCTTGCTGATGCAAAGAATGACTACCTTGACCGTTTCTCGCTGAATGACATCCCGCTGTCCGAGCTTAAGAAGAACACCTTATATAAAGACATTTTGAAGCAACTCACAGACGAGGTCAACTACGTCAACAAAGAGCTGTAAATAATATTCAAAAGTACGTAATGCAACATATCGTACATCTCTTTATTGGTGACGAACTGGTCTCTTTTAGAGACCGGTTCGCATCAATATTCCGAAGCATACAGAACGACATAGATGATGCTTTTTTTGCCGCAATTACCGTTACACGCGATGATGACGGCACGATTACATTGAACCCGGACGAAAAGGGAGACTCCCTTGATAGAAAGACAATAAGTAGCGAAGATAGTTCGATCGGACTATTCAACTATTTTGAGTCACTATTTGATAGGAGAGTGACTGTTGCGCATCCGGGAAATAGAACTCTTGTTATCAATATCTGGACTGCCTTATATGTCGATAAATATGGTGATATTGTGCGTCAGCTTATTGATATCATCAATAGTAGCAAATCTCGAATGTCTATTGAGGTTTCGGGCTTCACGAATGATGCAGTATCGTGTTTTATTCCTAATCCGGATGACCGACAGGCCGCGGAGGTATATCGTCAATGTTTTGACGACAATCTATCCAAACTTCGAGTACAGCGAGCAACTCTTGCTGCTTTACGTTTGATTGCGAATAAAAATACGCAGGGTGTTTCGCTCAACTTCAGCCAAGACGTGATGGCACAGGTGTGCGCAGAATTTGCAGCCATAAGGTGTAGGCATTACACCACCATACAGCCGTCGGTGGTCGAATATTTGCAGACACCTTTTGAAAGTTTCGGTCTATCTTCGATAAAATTCGACAGGAGATACTATCACGACTATATCCGAAACCGAATTTTTGTTGACTGGCTTGAACAAGAGGGAATCAGCGATAGACGTTTTAATATCAACGCTTTGGCACAACGTAGCAATCCGATATTCGATGAAATCCTCAAGGAGATTCATACGTTTCATAAGACGATAGCTGTCGATGAGAAAGCATCCCTTGCCCTCGCGGGGAATGCCACCGCATCAGGTGTGATTGGCAAAATTGATGGCGACTTGGACAAGATTGTCCGGTCGTTGCGAGCCAAAATAGACGAACTGCTTAACTCGGGCGATATTACTGTCTTCGAGGCAGAGGCGCTTTTATCTATGATATTGGGAGAGGATTGCGCGATGTTTACTTCAAGCGCAGTCAATGCCGAGGAATTTGTCTTGGATGATGTGCTTGATGAGTCTGCCGGCTTTTTCCAGTCTATGGATCCGGACGAAAAAGTTTTGCATAACGTCAAGTTGGAGACCATAAAGCAAATACGTACAAAGATGCGTAATATTGCGATGGCCAATCGTGATTACAAAAAGCAACTGGAGACTATTGATGCTAATAAGAAAGAAGTAGAAGAAGCTCGAAAACACATAGAGGGCAACCGGTATCAATTCGGGGACGATAGCTATAATCTAGATCTTGATATTGATACGGAGCCGCTTGAGATAACTTATAAGCCGCACGAAGTAAAGACGGAAAGTGTCGATTTGCGAGACAAATTCGGCCCGATTCGTAATCAGGGCGTCCAAGGTAGTTGCTCGTCATTTGCAATTTCGTCTGTTATAGAGGCAGTATGCCCCGAAGATAAAAGGCTAAGTCCGGCATTTCTATATTGGAATGCAAGAGAAGCAAATGGTAAAACCGACACTGATTCGGGAGCATCGCTGTATGACGTATTAAAAGGCGCAGCGGATAAAGGCGTTTGCGAAGAAGAACAAATGCCGTATAATGCAAAAATATTTACGGTTAGACCTTCTGATGAAGCTTTTGCCGATGCCCTCGGTCGTCGAGTCTTAGAAGCTCAAACGGTTGAGCTTGATATGGATGCAATCAAGTCGGCTCTTTCGGACGGCTGTCCGGTAATTATAGCGGCTCAGATTTTTGACTCGTTTTCGGAAACTAGGAGCGGATTTATCCGCCAGCCATCTAAATCTGAAACCGAGAATGGCGGCCGCAAGGACGGTCATGGTCGTCACGCTATGGTTGTATGTGGCTTTTCGGATAAGGAAAAGGTTCTTGTCGTACGCAACTCTTGGGGTACAGATTTCGGTGATAATGGGTATTGCTATATGCCGTATTCGTATGCGAAAACGTATTTACTTCAGGCGTGCATCATTACAAAGGTAAGTTCGGCCGAGAGTGGTATAGACTCTAAAACTCCGAAAACGCTTAATTTCAATTTGAGCGATAATAATATAGTGGCGGCAATTCTGCAAAACCTTATAGATGAGAATAATTTCGAGCTTGGAGTTTTGGCAGAAAAGGCAAATGAACAAAAGACTCTATGGACTGAGAATATCAGTATCTTAGGAAACGCCAACAAGCAGGCCGATGTTAAGGATGCCGCTCAAAAAAAACTTGAAGAACAAATAAAGACACAAAAGAAAACGGTCGGCACACTTGTATCCGGCATTGGTGAAAAACTAAGACAGTGGATGTCAGATAAAATCACGACAATCGTGTGCGCCTTTCTGGCGAATGTTATCCTATGGGGTTGTTCGCTATTCATGCCGTTCCTTTGTGTTTTTGCTGGTGTCGTATCGATCGGCACGCTAATCTATCTGAGCACATTGGTCTATAGATATAAGGTTTATAGACAATGTTTAAGAGATGAAATCCAAGAAGCATCAAAAGAGATTGACCGATTAAAGACGGAGAAGGAGCAATTGGCCATAAAGGTTCATGTCAATGGAAGAATAATTCAAGGAGTAAATGGCCTTAAGGGGGAATTGCAATCAAAGCTTAATAAGATGAAAGCTTTTGATGCAAACCTAATAAAGATGTATAAAAAGGCAAAAAAACAATTGGCTTCGATGTCCCCGGAAGTGCCGTATCCATTCATGGCAATCCTAAGTAATGATTTGTTGGATAACTATTATGTCTTTTGGAAGGGGAAAATGATTTCTGCGGTTGATGTAAAGTCGTTGTTGAATGATTATTCGGTTGATGACGATTTTGACGAGGTCATAAATAATAATCAGGACCTAGAGTCTGCCGTTATGCGAGGCTTAAAGGACTTTAGTATGCGCGAGTATATTTCACGAAGCAACCTGGATAAGTGGCAATTCCTACCGCAGGAGACAAACTTGTCCGAGGTTATTCCGGATTTCGATTCGCGAGGCATCCCATTCTGCCCCTATAACTTGCAATTACAGGGCGTTGAGAAATATATTCTCCTCAAAGATGTCTCGTTGGAAGATATGTCACTATTAAATACTTATTTCCAACAGGCTCCGCAACCTATTCGTATAGGCGACCCTGATACAATTACAATCCTCAACACCATAAGATACGATATATAACTCCGTATTGTAGAGCGCTTTTCGTTGTGTAATGAAAGGCGCTCTACTAATTATAAAGTAAAACACGGCAATAGAATAAAAACGGTTACGGAAAAAAGTTGTATTTTTGTGGGTGAATAAGAAGGGATGCGTCCGGGCGGTGTGCCGTCTCGGGACGTGGTTCTGTATGCTCGTGGGTCGCTCCGGACGGGGCGTGCCGCGTGGGTGTATGGAGGCCGGACAAACCGCATCCTTGTATTGAATGTTTTGATAATGGATAAATTGTCATCAAATAATATGGACGAAGAAGCTCGGGACACCGGCCTACAGGACAAAGATGTTCGTGGCGAAGTTGTGCGTGAACCAAGCGCCGATGTCGCCGCACAGACCGGAGCGGACGATGCCGGCTCGGGCGAGGCTTTGCGCGATGCTGTGGGCGGCGAGTATAAGTATGGCTTTGTGAGTGATATCGATACGGATATCATTCCGCAGGGCTTGAACGCGGATATCGTGCGCCTGATTTCGCAAAAGAAGGGCGAGCCGGACTGGCTGCTCGATTTCCGTCTGCGTGCATACGAGCATTGGCGGACGTTGACGCCGCCTAAGTGGGGGCATTTGCAGATGCCGGATATTGATTTTCAGGCGTTGAGCTATTACGCTGCGCCGCGTCGCAAGTCGGACGCGCCTAAGAGCCTGGAGGAAGTGGATCCGGCAATTTTGGATACGTTCAATCGGCTGGGCATCTCGCTGGACGAGCAGAAGGCGCTGTCGGGCATGGCCGTGGATGCGGTTATGGACAGCGTGTCGGTGAAGACAACGCATAAGGAGAAGTTGGCCGAGATGGGCATTATCTTCTGCTCGTTTTCGCAGGCTGTGCGCGATTATCCCGACTTGGTGCGGCGCTACCTGGGCAAGGTGGTGCCGTATACGGACAATTTTTATGCGGCGCTCAACAGTGCGGTGTTCTCCGACGGGTCGTTTGTGTATATCCCCAAGGGGGTGCGCTGTCCGATGGAGTTGTCTACGTACTTCCGTATCAATGCTGCGGGCACGGGTCAGTTTGAGCGTACGCTCATTGTGGCCGACGACGACGCGTATGTGAGTTACCTTGAGGGCTGTACGGCGCCTATGCGCGACGAAAATCAGTTGCACGCGGCCATAGTCGAGATTGTAGCCGAGGAGCGTGCCGAGGTCAAGTACTCAACGGTGCAGAACTGGTACGCGGGCGACCGCGAGGGCCGCGGCGGCGTGTACAACCTCGTGACCAAGCGCGGTTTGTGTCGCGGCGACCACTCGAAAATCTCGTGGACGCAGGTGGAGACCGGCAGCGCCATCACGTGGAAGTATCCCGGGTGCATCCTCAAGGGTGACGGCAGCGTGGGCGAGTTTTACAGCGTGGCCGTGACCAATAATTTCCAGCAGGCCGATACGGGCACCAAGATGATACATTTGGGGCGTGACACGCGCTCGACCATCGTGAGCAAAGGCATCAGTGCCGGTCGCAGCCAAAACAGCTACCGAGGCCTGGTGCGCGTGGCTCCCGGAGCTGCCGGGGCGCGCAACTACACGCAATGCGACTCGCTGCTGCTTGGAGACAGATGCGGTGCGCACACTTTTCCCGACATAGATGTCGCCACCGATGACGCTGTGGTCGAGCACGAGGCCACGACGTCCAAAATCAGCGAGGAACAGCTGTTTTACTGCAATCAGCGCGGCATCCCCACCGAGGAGGCTGTGGGACTGATAGTCAACGGCTATGCCAAAGAAGTAATGAATAAATTGCCGATGGAGTTTGCCGTGGAGGCACAGAAGTTGCTTTCCATCACCCTCGAAGGGTCTATCGGCTGAGAAATCGGATATACAGCATATACATATGAGCAACGATATATTATTACAAGTCAAGGGGCTACGAGCCTCTACGACCGAGGGTAAGGAAATTCTCAAGGGTATCGACCTGACCATCCGTCCGGGTGAGGTGCACGCCATCATGGGGCCCAACGGCTCGGGCAAGAGCACACTCAGCGGCGTACTGGCCGGCGATCCGCGTTTTGTGGTGACTGCCGGCACTGCCACCCTGGGCGATGCCGACCTGCTGGCGCTGTCGCCCGAGGATCGCAGCCACGAGGGGTTGTTTCTGTCCTTCCAGTACCCGGTGGAAATACCCGGGGTGAGCATGGTCAACTTTATGCGTGCGGCTGTCAATGCCAAGCGCCGTTACCAAGGCCTTGAGCCACTGGGCGCCGCAGACTTCCTGAAGCTGATGCGCCAAAAGCGCTCCATCGTCGAGTTGGACAATAAATTGGCTTCGCGCTCGGTGAACGAAGGCTTTTCCGGCGGCGAGAAAAAGCGCAACGAAATCTTCCAGATGGCAGTGCTCGAGCCTCGACTGAGCATTTTGGACGAGACGGACTCGGGCCTCGACATCGACGCCCTACGCATCGTTGCCTCCGGAGTCAATCGTCTGCGTACCGACCGCAACGCAACCATAGTGATTACGCACTACCAGCGCTTGCTGGACTACATCAAGCCTGACGTAGTACATATATTATATAAGGGACGTATCGTCTACACCGGCGGCCCCGAGTTGGCGCTCGAACTTGAGCAGCGCGGCTACGACTGGATCAAGGAACAAGTGGACGAAGTCCAATGAAAGGGCAGAGCATGAACGCCAATCCATTACAACAATACATCGATCTGGCCCGCGAGCATCGCGACCTTCTCGAGAGCGGCTCGCCGGCGGTGATGAACGCCCTGCGCGACCGTGCCGCCGAGGTGTGCGCCTCCGTGGAGCTGCCTCGTGATGGCAGCCGGCCCTATCTGTATACCTCGCTGCGCCGGATGTTTGCGCCCGACTTAGGCGTCAATATTTCGCGCTTGCCCTTCAGTGCTACCGCTGCCGATGCTTTCCGTTGTCGTGTGCCCAATATCAGTACAGCCGTCGGCATCGTGGCCAATGATACTTTTGCAGACGATCAGCCCGGCTTATCCAACCTTGGCGCCGGTGTCACCGTGTGCAGCCTGCGCCGTGCCGCCACTCTGATGCCCGAAGTGCTGCAACGTCATTACGGCACCATTGTAGATATTGAAGACATGCGTAACGGCGATCGTGCCGCCGTGGCCCTGAACACACTTTTGGCACAGGACGGCATCCTTGTACATGTTGCACGCGGCGTACATGTCGATCGTACCATCCAGCTGGTGCAGGTGCTCAATGCCGCCGCACCGACCCTGGCTGTACGCCGTATGCTCATCGTCCTCGAAGCCGGCGCCGATGCATCGCTACTGTTGTGCGACCACACCGCCCCCGGCGCTGCCGCGTCTACCATCTCGCAGGTCACGGAGGTATACCTTGGCGAAGATGCCTCGCTGTCACTATATACGCTCGAGGAATCAGCCTCGGACACCTCGCGCCTATGTCGTACCGGAGTTTGTACCGGCCGTGGCGCACGCCTGTCCATGACGCCGGTTACTCTGCTGTGCGGTACCAGTCGCAACAACATCGCCGTGTCCCTCGAGGGGGAGGGCGCCGAGTGCAACATCAACGGCATGGCCCTGGCCGATGGCTCCATGGTGGCCGACAATAATTCGGTAGTTTACCATAAGGCACCTCGCTGCACCACGTTGCAAAATTTCCGCTACGTAGTCGATGACCAAGCTCGCGGCTCTTTCGAGGGTATGATACATGTTGCCGAAGGGGCGCACCACACTAACGGCGAACAAAACAATCGCAATGTTCTGCTGTCCGACGGTGCTCGTATGCACTCGCTGCCGCAGCTCGAAATATATTGTGACGATGTCAAATGCGGTCACGGCAGCGCCACCGGACGTCTGGACGAGCGTCAGATGTTCTATATGCAAAGCCGCGGCATCCCCGCCGCCGAGGCTCGCACGATGCTTATCCAAGCTTTTATGGCAGACATTTTAGATGCAATACGGCTGGAGCCTCTGCGCCTGCGTCTGCAGATGCTTGTCGACAACCGCTTACGTCGCGATGTCGCGCCTTCGGGATGCGCCGACTGCAATATTTGTCCGCAATAATGTATCACAAGACAATGTCCGACACCAAATTAGACATAGAAAATATACGCGGCCAGTTTGCCATACTCAGCCGCAAGGTCAACAATCGTCCGCTTGTCTACTTGGACAATGCCGCCACCTCCCAGACTCCGGCACGTGTCCTCGATACCCTCGAGGAAATGTATACCTGCCATCATGCCAATGTGCACCGCGGCGTCCATAGTATTTCGCAGGAAGCGACAGACCGCCTTGAACATGTGCGCCATCGCGTAGCACTTCGCCTCGGCGCTGCCTCGGACGAAGAAATTGTCTTTACACGCGGCACCACCGAGTCTGTCAATCTTGTGGCCGACACCTATTGTCGACTGCTGTCACCCGGCGATGAAATCCTCGTGACGGTTATGGAACACCACTCGAATATTGTCCCGTGGCAATTGGCAGCTCGGCGCAATAGGCTGAAAATACGTGCTGCCGGCATCCGCCAGGACGGATCATTGGATCTTGACACCGTGTCAGCCATCCTGGGCGAAGGACGTGTGCGCCTTGTCGCCGTCTGCCATGTCTCCAATGTCTTGGGTACGGTCAATCCCGTGCGGAGCATTGCCGATATGGCACATGCTGCCGGTGCTGTCGTCCTTGTAGACGGAGCTCAGGCCGCCGCGCACATGAATATAAATGTATCAGCCTTGGGTGCGGACTTTTATGCCTTTTCATCTCATAAAATGTATGGGCCCACAGGTGTCGGCGTCCTTTACGGACGCCGCGAATTGTTGGACCGTATGCCTCCCTATCAGGGCGGTGGAGAAATGATTGCGCATGTGGACATCGATCATGCAACTTTTGCCGATTTGCCTTTCAAGTTTGAGGCCGGAACACCCGATTTCACTGCCGTGGCCGCCTTTGATGCCGCTTTCGACTTTATTGACAGCATCGGCATCGATGCCATGGCTGTCCACGAACATGCGCTGCTTGACGAGGCCACGCGGCTGATGCTCGACCGTCTGCCCGGCGTGCGCATCTTCGGCGCCACGCCCGACAAAGAGCCGGTGATATCATTCCTTCTCGACGGCATACACCATTACGACACCGGGATGCTGTTGGACCAACTCGGCATAGCCGTCCGCACCGGACACCATTGTGCCCAGCCGCTGATGACGGCCCTCGGCATCGAAGGATGTGTTCGAGCCTCATTCGCAGTATATAACACCATGGACGAGGTGCACGCCTTTGTTGACGGGCTTGTCCGCGTCCAAAACATTCTGAAGAATTAATCCAACAGGCGCTGTCATGCCACGCACAACTCAGCCACGTATGCACAAAATTATCTTCGTAACACTCTTCTCGCTGCTTTCGGCTATTCTGTCGGGATGCTCCGGTCCGGACTCTTTTGCAGTCAAAGGCCACGTAAAAGGCGATGCAACCATCAATCTCAGAGCATTATACTATGTCGACGGAGCACTCCAAAGCTCGATATTCCCGGCCGATCGCGGCTCTTTTGCCTTCAAGGGGCGTGCACCCGAGGGCGCCGTTGTCGAGATTTTGGACAACGACTATCGGCTTCTCGGGCGCTTCTATGCCGTTAATGGCGATGAAATAGACGTAACCATAGATCCCAAATCGCCCGCCTCAGCTAAAGTCAACAAGGGCAGTGATATAGCCGTACGCTGGGCGCAATGGCTCAATGCCAATGCCAAAACGATAGACAGTCGCAACAGTAAAATTATCAATGCTTTGGCTGCTAAATATGTCAAATCTCATCCGCAAGATATAGTTTCGACACTGATCATCACCACTGTATATGACGCCTCTGTCGACCCGGAAGGCGCATCGCGGCTGCTGTCTTCCATCGCGCCTGAGGCTCGCCCGACCGCGCTCACCGAAGCCATGGCTACGCTGCTTATGTATGCGGATACGAGTGCCGCAAAACGTCGCGTATCTCCGCTGACGCTTATGGCTCAGGGAGATACGGTGACTACCTTCAGCCCGCGTAAGCACCGTCTCAGCCTTCTGGTGTTCTCGGACGAAAACAGCGGCCGCGCCGACAGTATCGTCCCGGCGTTGCGTCGCCTTCGCAAGGCACACACTGACAAAGCCTTGGGCATTATGGATGTTTCGCTGGATGCAGACACCCTGGCATGGCTGCGCAGTACGCGCAACGACACGGCCACATGGGATGCCGCCTGGGGAACGGGTGGAATAGCCTCGGCGGCGCTGAAGCCGTTAGCCATACCTCGGATTCCGTACTTCATCGTAACGGATAGTGTCGGCTCGCAGATCTATCGTGGCGCGTCCATCTCGCAGGCTCTCAAAAAGATAGACAAATAGGCCGTAACCACTAACAACAACATCTGTATGCTTGTCAAGATACACGGCGCTGCCATTCAGGGCATAGATGCCATAGGCGTGGATATTGAATTGACCGCCGTCCACAACCCGTCTACTGTTATTACTATTGTAGGCCTGCCGGACACGGCCGTCAAGGAGTCTGTAGACCGTGTGCGCTCGGCTATACGCGAAAGTGGATACGCTGTGCCTACTGGGATTACAACCATCAATCTCGCCCCGGCAGACGTCAAGAAGGAGGGTAGTGCATACGACCTGCCCATAGCCCTTGCGCACCTCATAGCCAATGATGTGATTTCGGCACCCTCGGTGGACCGCTTTATGATTATGGGCGAATTGTCGCTTGACGGCAGCGTCCGCCCCATACGTGGCGCCTTATGTATGGCCATCTTGGCTCGCAATGCAGGCTTCGATGCAATAATACTTCCACGAGACAATGCGGCCGAAGCTGCCGTTGTCGATGGTATCGATGTTATCGGTGTCGAGAATCTCAAGCAGGTGGCCAACCTGATGTGCGGAGTGGCAGATATTGCTCCTACACATAGCGATGTGGATGCGTTGTTTGCCACCACGGACAATGACAATGCTTTAGATTTCAGTGATGTGCGCGGTCAAGAGGAGGTTAAGAAAGCTTTGGAAATTGCCTGCGCCGGCGGTCATAACATCCTGATGATCGGCTCGCCCGGGTCGGGCAAATCGATGATGGCCAAGTTGCTGCCCACAATCTTGCCGCCGTTGACGCTGGAAGAGGCGTTGGAAACCACGCGAATACACTCGGTGGCAGGTAAATTGCCCGGCGGTAGCCATCTACTTACGCGCCGCCCGTTTCGTGCACCGCACCATACTATTTCGCCCGTTGCACTTGTAGGCGGCGGCGTCAATCCTATGCCCGGCGAGATTTCGCTGGCGCACAATGGGGTGTTGTTTTTGGATGAGTTCCCGGAATTCAACCGTCAGGTGCTGGAAGTCCTGCGTCAGCCGCTCGAGGACGGCGACATTTGTGTCAGCCGTGCCAAATACTCGGTGACTTATCCGGCGCGTTTTATGTTGGTGGCATCTATGAACCCTTGTCCATGTGGTTATTACAACCATCCTACACGTATGTGTACCTGCCCTCCCGGTGCTGTATTGCGCTACAAAAACCGTATTTCAGGTCCGCTATTGGACCGCATAGACCTTCATGTTCAAGTCCAGCCTGTGGACTTCAATACCCTCGCGGACAGCGCCCCGGCCGAAAGTAGCGCCGAGATACGCGCACGTGTCATTGCGGCACGCGAAATACAGCGTCGCCGCTTTGCCGGCATTGAGGGCGTGCACTGCAATGCTCAGATGAGCAGCAATTTGATACGTCGTTTCTGCTCTATAGACGAACGAGGGCGGGCAATACTCGAGCGTGCGATACGTCTATACGGTTTTTCGGCAAGAGCCTATGACCGTATACTGCGCGTGGCTCGTACTATTGCCGACCTTGAGGGGCTTGACGCGATAGATGCACGACACATCGGACGTGCGTGTATGATGCGTTCTTTCGAACGCGAGGATTGGGGTGTGACCAACCTTAACCCTTCCAAGCGCCAAAATTGACATCTTTGCATCGCGGCATCCGTCACAACTTCCGGCTTCTGCATTAAAAATGGTCGTGAAGCATACTTGAATGTAATGCCGCTTTAAGGGATTTTTCGAATACTATGATAAATTGCTATGCTACACGTCGGTAAGCCGATGTGTGAACCATGTTGCGCTTGCTTTTTGCAATGATTAGCCCACTTCTCTTTGTTAAATCCTGTTAAAACTAAAGAAAAAAAACGGGGAAGATTTTGTTGTTATCGGAAAAGGGTGTAACTTTGCATCCGCTTTCGGGAAGAAACGGCGTGCTGTCAAGGCGGTCGTCCGAGGCAAAAGAGCACATTGAAAGAATTGCAATAACAGACAAAGTAGTACAAGAGAACGGCGCGCCGCCGGGGGATTCAAGTCCGAAGGTGGCGCGGCAAAATTTTGCACTCGTCATACGAAATTCCGATTTTCAAGCACAATAATACGGCGAATCAGCCGGAGCCATCGAAACGGTTCGGACGCGAAGTTGGACACGAGTTTGTCTGTCTTGATTTTTGAAAAAAGAGAAAGAAAAGATAAACAACAACGGAGAGTTTGATCCTGGCTCAGGATGAACGCTAGCGACAGGCTTAACACATGCAAGTCGAGGGGCAGCGGGGGATAAGCTTGCTTTTCCTGCCGGCGACCGGCGCACGGGTGAGTAACACGTATGCAACCTGCCCCTGTCAGAGGGATAATCCGGAGAAATCCGGTCTAATATCGCATAAAGCGTTTGCGGGGCATCCTGCGAGCGCCAAAGGAGTAATCCGGACAGGGATGGGCATGCGGCGCATTAGCTAGTTGGGGGGGTAACGGCCCACCAAGGCGACGATGCGTAGGGGTTCTGAGAGGAAGGTCCCCCACATTGGTACTGAGACACGGACCAAACTC
>OLFV01000976.1_pt1 | contig 30016 bp, 27 predicted proteins | sample 1605551 | NCBI WGS metagenome assembly OLFV01 (sample SAMEA3888922, study PRJEB22519) | human gut metagenome | biome: human gut; feature: human-associated habitat; material: faeces | place: Denmark | collected 2011 | reverse complement strand
CTCGCGACCCCGACCTTGGCAAGGTCGTGCTCTACCAACTGAGCTATTGCCGCATTTAGAAACGGTGCAAAGATAAGCCAAATAATTGATATATGCAAAGGTTTCATCCAAATTTTAGAGTTCTTATGGTATATATTAAGGTTTATTTATAATATATGTGGAGCTTCTGTGTGGCGCTGTGGCGGACGGGGGTAGAAAGCCGGCCGCGCTGAGCATCGAGGCTTGGCAGAAAGGGCGTCGCGACGGCAGCGGCAATGGCGGTTGGCGGCGCGCTGAGCGTCGCCGTCGGCTCGTGACGGAAGATACGAGTCCTCGTGCCATACGATACGTGAGCACGTGACATAAGATACGCGGGCTCGTGACTTATGATACGAGCCGGCCAAGGCCGTGGGCAGCGCAGCGACTGTGGTGGCGGCGAGGCGCTATGGGCTTGCCCCAGTAGCGGGAAGAGTAGTGCTGGCGGTGGGTAGAATGATGCCCGAGGCGGGAAGAGTGGTGCTGACAGTGGGAAGGGTGGTGCCCGAGGCGGAGGTCACGACAGCCAGTGGCGCAGCGTGGCCCAGGGGTGGCGCAGCAGCATGCGCGGGCCCGAATAGCGCATCACTTGTCGCATGAGGCTGCGCATATCGGGGCGGTAGCAGTGGATGGGGCAGCGGCGGCAAGAGCCTTTGCCATTGCCAGACGGACAATGGTCGAGTCGCTGGTGGGCATAGTCTATCAGCGCACGGCAGCGGGGGCAGAGCTGCTCGTGGCCTTCATAATGCAGACAGTAGAGCCTTACCATGAGCTCTACTGTCTGTTTCTCTTGGGTTATCTTGTCCAATGGAGTCTACTTGAGATATTCGCTGAAGTCGGTAAGTCTCATGTCGCCCTTCTTTCTCAGCGTGTCGTGCATGGCGAAGGCGGCGGTCATCGACTGTGGCTCGTGGCCCTTGTCGGCTATGCGCAGATACTCGCGCAGCAGCGGGCGGTAGTCGGGGTGGGCGCAGTGGTTGATGATTTCCTCGGCGCGGCGGCGGGGTCCCTTGCCGCGCAGGTCGGCCACGCCCTGTTCGGTCACGATGACGTCTACGTCGTGTTCGGTCGAGTCTACGTGGGTGCACATGGGCACGATGGCACTTATCCTGCCTCCCTTGGCTATCGATGGTGTGGTGAATACGCTTATGTATCCGTTGCGCTCGTAGTCGCAGCTTCCGCCTATGCCGTTCATGAGTTTGGAGCCGCAGATGTGGCTGGAATTCTCGTTGCCGTAGAGGTCGCACTCGATGGCGGTGTTGAGGGCTATCACGCCCAGTCGCCTGATGACTTCGGGGCTGTTGGCCACCTCGCTCTGGCGTATGGTGAGGTGCTTGGAGAAGTAGTCCATATTGTCGTAGACCGTGTGCAGACACTCATTGGTGACGGTCATGGCTGTGGCCGAGGCGTCGATGATTTTGCCTTCGAGCATCCACTTGATGGCGGCGTCCTGTACCACCTCGGAGTAGACGTTGAAGCGTGGTATGTGCTCGTTGGCGCCGAGGGCTGCCAGCACGGCGTTGCCGGTGGCTCCCACGCCGCTCTGTATGGGCAGGAACTGTGGCGGTATGCGGCCGTGCTTCATGTCGTCGACCAGGAATTCGGCCACATAGTGACCCATCTTTGAGGTAAACTCGTCGACGTCCTTGAAGGCGCGTGCCTCTTCGGGTATGCAGCTGTCTATGACACCCACTATCTTGTCGACGTCGATGGCCACATAGTCGTGGCCCACGCGGTCGTAAGGCGCGAGCACGGGGATGGGCTTCCGCCCGAATCCGCAGTCGGCTGGCTCGTAGGTGTCGTGGAGGAAACGTGAGTTGGGGTTGTGGAAGGTGTTGTGCTCGAGTATCACGCGCTTGGCGAGTCTCACGGCGGTGGTCACGATGCCGCCTGCCGAGGTGAGGTAGGCGCGGCAGGTGTTGCCCACGATTTCATAGTGAGACACTTCGATGACTGCCCAGTCCATCACGCCGTAGAAGCCGTGGCGCATGCGCTCTGCCATGTGGCCCAGGTGCATGTCTTCGTAGTCAATCTCTTCGAGGTTGACGTGGTTGCGGAAGTCGGCATTGGTAGAGAAGGGTGCCCTGAACTTGATGGCATGGGCGTTGGCCATGTCGCCCTCCACGCTCTGGCACGACGAGGCTCCGGTGAAGATGCCTATGGCAAAGGGGTTGCCGGCCTCGTGCTCACGGATGGCGCGCTGCGACAGTTCGCGGAAGATGGCCTTGGGGTTGCCATTGGGTGTAAATCCGGACAGGGCGAGATTGTCGCCGTCCTTGATCATCGCCGCCGCTTCGGCAGCAGTTATGTGTGAAAGTGTCATTATAATAAGTGCATTAACTTCGCAAAGGTACGCTTTTGTGGGTGGATAATCAAACATTTCTCCCACTTTCTTTGACACTTTGGGCAAAATAGATGGCTTTCGCCCAGAGGTGCCGTCAGTAGACGCGGAGCACGCCGTGGGGCTGGGGAGGGTCGGCGCGGTATTCGGTGAGGTGGTTGCCGGTGTTGTTGGCCACAAAGCCTCCCTGGTTGAGGCGGTACTGGCGGTGGCAGTGGGCGCAGGTGGCTGTGCCCTTGCTGTCTATGCTGAGCGGGTAGGAACGCATGGGCAGCGCGTTGAGGTCAAAGCAGTTGGGGCATTCACCGTCGTAGGCGTAGAAGACGGGTGGGTATTCCATATTGCTGTATCCCACAATGATGCGGCCGTTCATGCCTATGTGCTCATGCATCTTCATCCTGTCGTCGATGGCGTTGAAGATGCTGGTACTGGTGAGCCCCTGGCTGTTCTTGAACGTGTAGTGCTTGGCGCCGCCCTTGAGGGTGAAGCCGATGATGCAGAACGTGCCGGCATTGTTGGCGTCCATCGCCGAGGCGAGCACGGCGTTGAGGTGCTTGCTGTTGTCGATGGTCAGATTGCAGTGGTAGCTGCTAAAACGGTTGCCCTCGTCGCCACAGGCCACAAGGGCAACCGTCATCACGATTGCTATTATATAATAATGTATATGCTTCATCCTTCCAGGAGTAATCGTTCGGCTTCGGCGACACGCTCGAAGTGGAAGCCGCTGAGCGTATCTTCCATGAGTTGGGTTATCCGGTCATTGCAGAGATTGCCCATCGAGCCCTCGTGGGTATGGTGTATGTTGCGGTCGGCGCTGAAAGTGCCCGCCTCAATCTCCAGTCCCACCTTCTTGTAGGCGTCGCGGAAGGGCATGCCTTGGGCTGCCAGCCGGTTGACCTCCTCGACCGAGAACATGGGGTCGTACATGGCGTTGTCGAGTATATGCTCGTTGACCTCCATGCGGTTGATGATATAGGCGGCCATCTGCAGACAGTCTTTGAGTTCGTCGAATGCGTGGATAAACACCTCCTTGATAATCTGCAGGTCGCGGAAGTAGCCCACAGGCAGATTGTTCATAATCATCATGATCTGCTGCGGCAGGCTCTGCAGCTTGTTGCACTTGGCACGGATTAGCTCAAACACATCCGGATTCTTCTTGTGCGGCATGATGCTCGAGCCTGTGGTACACTCCTTGGGGAGTTTCACGAAGTTGAAGTTCTGGCAGTTGAACATACATGCGTCGAACGCCATCTTGGCCACCGTGCCCGCCACTGTGGCGAGGGCGAAGGCCACGTTGCGCTCCATCTTGCCTCGGCCCATCTGGGCATAGACCACGTTGTAGTCCATCGAGTCAAAACCCAGCAGCCGCGTGGTCATCGAGCGGTCCAGGGGGAATGAAGAGCCATAGCCCGCTGCCGAACCCAATGGGTTGCGGTTGGTCATGCGATAGGCGGCTTGCAGATACAGCATGTCGTCGGCCAGCGACTCGGCGTAGGCTCCAAACCACAGACCGAAGCTCGACGGCATGGCTATCTGCAGATGGGTATAGCCCGGCATCAGCACGTGGCGATACTGGTTGCTCTTCTGTATCAGCTCGTCGAAGAGGCTGTGGGTAAGCTCCACCACGTCCATCAGCTGGTGGCGGGTGAAGAGCTTGAGGTCTACCAGCACCTGGTCGTTGCGCGAGCGGCCCGAGTGTATCTTCTTGCCCATGTCGCCGAGCTTGCGGGTGAGCATCAGCTCCACCTGCGAGTGTACGTCTTCCACGCCGTCTTCGATGACAAACCGGCCCTCGTCGGCCACGTGGTAGATGTGCTTGAGTTCGGCGGTAAGCGCCACGAGCTCGTCGTGGGCGAGCAGACCTATCGACTCCAACATGGCGATGTGGGCCATCGAGCCCAGCACGTCGTACTTGGCGAGATAGAGGTCGAGCTCGCGGTCGCGGCCCACGGTGAAGCGCTCTATCTCCTTGTTTACTTCAAAATCCTTTTCCCAGAGTTTGTTCATTGCGGTCACTTATTCATATCTGATTGCCTGCAGCGCGTCGGCTATCTTCTCGATGCCTTCCTGCAGCGGCTTCTGTACCATTCCCTTGATAAAGGGGTTGAGCTCGGCCTTGATGGTGAGCTTCATCTTGCACGTGGTGTCTGTCACGGGCAGCAGCTGTATCCAGAAGGTGAAGGGCACAGGGCTCTGCTCGGTCTCAAACTTGATGGTCTTGGGCTCTTCGCGCTCGATGATGTGCAGTCTTATCTCGCCCACCATAGGCGCCTTGACGGCTATGTGGTCGGCGTCGAAGGAGAAGTCTTCGAGCTTGTCCTGGGGGATGCGGTCGCGTATGCGCTCGAGATTGGACAGGTCGCTCAGGGCGTCGTATACCTTCTGCTGGGCATAAGGTATCTCGCGTATGCTGCTTTCAAATTTGCTGCTCATAGGTCTTGACGTGATTATGGGCGGCTATACCTGATAGTGGGCGGGGTCTTTGCGCCAGCGGTGCAGCAGCTCTACGTCGCTGTCCTGGATGTATCCTGTCTCGAGGGCACGCTCCACCACGTGCTCGTAGTCGGTGAGGGTGACGAGCTTGACACCGGCCTGGGCGAAGGCTTCCTCGGCTACGGCGAAGCCATAGGTGTATGAGGCTACCATGCCTACTACCTCAAATCCGGCCTGTCGCAGCGCTTCTACTGCCTTGAGCGAGCTGCCTCCGGTAGAGATGAGGTCTTCTACGACCACCACCTTGGCACCTACGGGCAGTTCGCCCTCAATGAGGTTGCCCATGCCGTGGTCCTTGGCCTTGGAGCGCACGTAGCAGAAAGGCATGTTGAGCTCGTCGGCTACCATGGCGCCCTGGGCGATGGCTCCTGTGGCCACGCCAGCCACTGCTGTGGCCTGGGGGAAGTGGGCGAGGATGGCGTGGGCCAGCTCGAGTTTTACATAGCTGCGCACGTCGGTAAACGACAGTGTCTTGCGGTTGTCACAGTAGAAGGGTGATTTCCATCCCGATGCCCATGTGAACGGGTTCTGTGGCTGCAACTTGATGGCTTTAATCTCCAAGAGTTTGGAAGCGAAGTCTTTCTTTATAGTGTCCATGATTGTGTATGTGATTGATGTTATTGTATTACTTACGGCCGAAATCGGCAGGAATGTCGCCCCACTTGCGGGTCTCCCACTGCATGATGGGCACGCTTACGGCGTGGGTGCGGAGCCAGTTCTCGGCACGCTGGATGATGCGGTAGAGCCCCTCGGTCTGCGCGTTGCGCTCGAGCTTGGTCTTGCACTGCTTCTTGCGCACCCAGAGTATGGCGTTGTAGGAGTCGCTGTAGATTACCCTGTCGCGGATGCCCTGCTGCTCCATCAGCGCCAGGGCGTGTACGATGGCGAGAAACTCTCCGATGTTGTTGGTGCCGTGCATGGGACCGAAGTGGAACACCTGGGCGCCTGTGGCAAGGTCGATGGCCTGGTACTCCATGGGTCCGGGGTTGCCCGAGCAGGCGGCGTCTACCGCCCACGCGTTGGCCACCACTTCGGCAGGAAGCGGCAGCACCGTGTCGTGGCGCCAGTCGGGTGGGTTGGTTACTGCGGTCATAGCTGGCGGTGATATCTGTTTACATGCGCTCGGGCACTTCGATGCCCAGCAGCGCCATACCGTTCTTGAGTATCTTGGCCACGTTGGCAGCGAGCACCAGACGGGCGCTCTTCTGCTCGGCGGTATCGGCATTGAGGATGCTGTAGTCGTGGTAGAACTGGTTGAACTCCTTGGTCAGCTCATAACAGTAGTTGGCTATACCTGCTGGGTTGTAGTTGTTGCCTGCGTCGGCGACAGCCACACCGAAGTCGTTCATCTTCTGCACCAGCTCTATCTCCTTGGCGTTGAGCTCGGTGTCGGCGTCGAGGGCTGCGGGCAGCGCGATACCCTCGGCCTGGGCGCGGCGCATGATGCTGCGTATACGGGCATAGGTGTACTGGATGAAGGGGCCGGTATTGCCGTTGAAGTCAATACTCTCTTCGGGGTTGAAGAGCATATTCTTGCGGGCGTCGACTTTGAGGATGAAGTACTTGAGCGCACCCATGCCCACGATGCGGGCTATCTCCTGGCGCTCCTCTTCGGTCATGTCCTTAAACTTGCCCAGCTCGTCGCTGGTCTGGCGTGCGTCCTTAATCATCTCGGCCACCAGGTCGTCGGCATCGACCACCGTTCCCTCGCGGCTCTTCATCTTGCCGTTGGGCAGCTCTACCATGCCGTAAGAGAAGTGTACGAGGTCCTTGCCCCACTTGAAGCCCAGGCGGTCGAGCAGCAGCGAGAGCACCTGGAAGTGATAGTTCTGCTCGTTGCCCACCACGTAGATCATCTTGTCGATGGGGAAGTCATTGAAGCGCATTTCGGCTGTACCGATGTCCTGGGTCATGTAGACGCTGGTGCCGTCGGAGCGGAGCAGCAGCTTCTGGTCCAGGCCGTCCTGGGTGAGGTCGGCCCACACGCTGCCGTCGTCCTTGCGGAAGAAGAGGCCCTTGGCCAGACCTTCCTCCACCTTCTTCTTGCCCACGAGATAAGTGTTGGACTCGTAGTATATCTTGTCGAAGCCCACGCCCAGTGCCTTGTAGGTCTCGTCGAAACCGGCATAGACCCAGTCGTTCATCTTCTTCCACAGGCTGCGCACCTCGGCGTCGCCCTGTTCCCACTTCACGAGCATCTCGTGGGCTTCCTTGATGAGGGGAGCCTCGGCCTTGGCCTTCTCGGTGGCTGCCTCGTCGTCCATGCCCTCTGCCAGATACTGTGCCTTGAGCTGGGCCACCTCCTCACGGTAGTGCTTGTCGAAGGCCACGTAGTAGTCGCCTATCAGATGGTCGCCCTTCTTGCCGCTGGTCTCCGGCGTCTCGCCGTTGCCCCACTTGAGCCATGCCAGCATGCTCTTGCAGATGTGTATACCGCGGTCGTTTACGATATTGGTCTTCACCACGCGGTTGCCGTTGGCTTCCATAATCTGTGCCAGTGACCATCCCAGCAGGTTATTGCGCACATGGCCCAGGTGGAGAGGCTTGTTGGTATTGGGCGAAGAGTACTCTATCATCACCAGAGGCGACTTCTCGGTCACGGACTTTTCGCCGAAGCGCTCGTCGCCATTGATATCATTGAGCAGAGCCACCCAAGCCTTGGGGGCTACCACCAGGTTGAGGAAACCCTTTACCACGTTGAAACGCGCCACGTCGTCACAGTGGTCAACCAGATATTCGCCTATCTCCTGCGCAGTGTCTTCGGGCTTCTTCTTCGACAGCTTCAGAAAGGGAAAGACCACCAGTGTGAGGTGCCCCTCAAAGTTGGCCTTGGTTTTCTGCAACTGTATCATCGTCTCGGGTACGTCCTGTCCGTAAAGGGCATTGATGGCAGCCTTTACCGACTCGTTTATGCGGTTCTCTATCTTCATGATGTGGATAAATATAGTAATTACATTATTAATAATGGTGCAAAAGTACAAATAAATATCGACACTTGGCGCATAAGAGTCTATAAATCACACATTTTTTTGGCTTTCCGAGGCGGCGGGAGTGTCCGTTGCGCCCACCCCGACCTTGCATCGGCTACGGCTGAAGGCACCACCCGCCGCCACCGAGCCCCCGTCAGAGCCCCGCCCGCCGCCGCCGGCGCCCGTGGCCGTCATCCTCGTTTCCAGGCGGTTGCCTCTTATCCTCTCCTCTGCTGCCGATATCCTATCAGTCATCACCTATAGACTGGTTGCAAACTGTGAAATGTAAAAATCGGGCTCTGAAATCATGCTATCCAGCCACGCATCCACTATTTCCCACCACGCAATGACTGCCATGGTCGTCTCTCTGCATTTGGTGCCGGATACGCTGCCCATAGACATAGTCGCCCTCTCCGCCAGCCTACCCTCCGCCAGCCCGTCTGTATGTGCCGGCACAAAATATGTGGTGACGGTGTGCGTTTTTTCGGTCATCATTCTGCCCGAATTGATTTTTTGTTGTACATTTGTACACCAAACAGTGATTATGACGCCATTATATCCCCGCCTCCTTGCCCTGCGCGACCGGCAGTATGCCGAGTTTCAGGCGCGGCTGGTGCCCGGTGTTGCTCCCGACAGCATCATCGGCATACGGGTGCCCTTGCTGCGCGCCTTTGCCAAGGACTTTGCCCGCGAGGCCGACTGCAGCCGCTTCCTCAGCCTGCTGCCCCATCGCTATTACGACGAGAACATGCTGCATGCGCTGCTTCTGTCGCAGTTGAAGGACATGGACGAGTGTGTGGCGAGGGTCGAAGAGTTTCTGCCCTATGTAGACAACTGGGCGGTGTGCGACATCATGTCGCCCAAGGTCTTCGGCCGTCATCCCGCGAGGCTGATGGACAAGGCCGTGGAGTGGAGCCGCTCACCACATGTCTACACCTGCCGCTTCGGGCTGGCGATGCTGATGACCCACTTCCTCGACAGCCGTTTCAGCCCATCGGTGCTCGACACCGCCGCCGCCGTGGAGAGTGACGAGTATTACGTGAGGATGATGGAGGCATGGTTTTTTGCCACGGCGCTTGCCAAGCAGTGGGATGCCGCCATTCCCTATCTGCAGCAGCGCAGGCTCGGCGTCTGGGTACACAACAAGACCATCCAGAAAGCCTGTGAGAGCTACCGCATCACTGCCGGCCAGAAGGCTGTGCTCAGAACAATGAAAATCAAAGCCAATGACCACAAGTAGCGACATATCCCCCGTGGTGGGTAGGCTCGTCGAGCTTACTCCCGATGCCGAAGCCGACATCTCGCGGCTTCTGGCCCAACTCACCGATGAGGCTTCGGCCGACTCTGCCCGTATCTCCGAGATGCTTGCCTTGTCCCACTGCCATCTGCTGGTGGCTCGCGCCGGAGAGCGCATCGTGGGTATGGCGTCGGTGTGTATCTACACCATCCCCACGGGCCGCCGTGCCTGGATAGAGGATGTGGTAGTCGATGCCCGATGGCGTGGCCGCGGCATAGCCACACGCCTGGTGGAGAGTGCCATAGACCAGGCGCGGAGGGTGTCGCCCTGCACGGTGATGCTCACCTCGCGCCCCTCGCGCGTGGCTGCCAACAGGCTCTACCGCCACATGGGCTTCGGCAGCAAGGAGACCAATGTGTATAAGATAGAGGTGTAGGCTGTGGCCAGAGAGCCACAACAGCAGCACGGCGGGAGCAGAAAAGTGGGCCGAGGGTGCCGCATCATGCACCGCCGCCACGGCGATGACGGTCGCAGAGAGTCTCTGCCGGGCGTCGCCACAACCTAAGACATGACAATGATGAACAAGACTATCATGACCCTTATCCTTGCCGTCGCATACTGCGTCGGCGTGCAGCCCCAGAGCTTTGGCGGCTGTTTTACCACCGAGGGGCAGTACGCCGTGAGGGGCTCTGCCAACTGGGTCAACCTCCTCAGACTCGATTTCAGCATGCCGCTGGCCCACGGAGCCGGTTCGATCGAGGCTGCCACCATCCATGCGTTCAAGACCCATGACCCCATCGTCGGCGACTGGCAGACCTTCTCCAATATCGAGACCTCCAATCTCGCCGCAGCCATCGCCGTGCTGGGCTACAGGCACGCGTGGCGCAATGCGAGTCTCTTCGTCGGCGTGCGCAATGTCAACGAAGACTTCTTCACCTCTCCCCTTACATCGCTCTTCACCAACAGCTCGTGCGGCCTCTTCCCCACCATCGCGGCGAGCTATCCTATAGCCAACTATCCCTTCTCTGGCCTCACGCTGTATATGGATGTGGGCAGAGCGGGGTGGTTGTTTCGCAACAGCGTGTACAATGGCGTGGGCCACAATGGCTGGAACCGTCACGACAACCCTTTCCGCCTCAGTCCTGCCCACGATGGCGTCTTCAATATTTCCCAACTGGAGTATGCCTGGCGTGGCGGCCGCTATTATGTGGGCGCTGCCGTCCACACCCGCCGCTTTCCCGTCGACGACGAGGGAGCTATAGCCGATGCCGACGGTTCGCGCAGCGGGGTGAGCTGTGCCTGGTGGGCTTATGGCGAGCAGTCGCTGTGGCGTGAGGGCGGTGGCGATGTCTCCTGCATGGTCCAGCTCTCTGCCAACACCCGTAAGTCCAGCGGTTGCTACCGTTACGGCGAGGTGGGATGTGTCTACACCGACAGCAGCAGCGCCTGCGGACTTTCTGCGCAGTATGCCCGCTTCCATCAGGGTCGCGAGTATTCGGTCGAGGCCACTTGGCGCCGACACATTGACCATCACATCGATGTGCAGCCCTCCCTGCAGTATATCACCAATGATGAGGGCGACCACCTGGTGCTCTCCGCCCGCCTCTACATCAGGTTCTGATGTGGTGGGGGCGTATATAGTAAGTCCATCAGCCACTTTGGCGGTTATATTGTGTCTCAGCATAAAAAATAAGTGAACTTATTTTGTTCTGCCCTCGACTTTCAGTAACTTTGCAACCATGAATGCAAAATTATCTGATTTTGAGATTATGGCACCCGTCGGCTCGCGTGAAAGTTTGGCCGCAGCCATACAAGCCGGAGCCAACTCGGTGTATTTCGGCATAGGACAGTTGAACATGCGGTCCCACTCTGCCAATCATTTCACTATAGATGACTTGCGCGACATCGCATCTACGTGCAACAGCCATGGCATCAAGACCTATCTTACCGTCAATACCATCATCTACGACGGCGATATAGACACGATGCACGAGATAGTCGACGCCGCCAAGGAAGCCCACATCTCGGCGGTGATAGCCTCAGATGTGGCGGTGATGACCTATTGCAACCGCATCGGCGTAGAGGTGCATCTCTCCACCCAGCTCAATATCTCCAACATCGAGGCGCTGCGCTTCTATGCCCAGTTTGCCGATGTCGTGGTGCTTGCCCGCGAACTCAATATGGACCAGGTGGCAGCCATCTATCGCCAGATAGAAGAGCAGCATATCTGCGGACCCAAGGGCGAGCTCATACGCATCGAGATGTTCTGCCACGGCGCCCTCTGCATGGCTGTCAGCGGCAAGTGCTACATGAGTCTGCACAACGCCAACCGCTCTGCCAACCGTGGCGAGTGTGTACAGATATGCCGCCGTTCGTATACAGTCACCGACAACGAGACCGGCAACCAGCTCGAGATAGACAACAAGTACATCATGAGCCCCAAGGACCTCAAGACCATACGCTTCATCGACCGCATGATGGAGAGCGGAGTGAGAGTGTTCAAGATTGAGGGCCGAGCCCGTGGCCCAGAGTATGTCTACACCGTGGTGAGCTGCTACCGCGAGGCCATCGGCAGCGTGATAGATGGCACCTTCACCGAGGAGCGCAAGGATGGCTGGGACGAGCGTCTCGCCACTGTCTTCAACCGTGGCTTCTGGGACGGATACTATCAGGGACAGACCCTGGGAGAGTGGAACAAGCACTACGGTTCGGCTGCTACCGAGAAGAAGGTGCTCGTGGGCAAGGTGATGAAGTATTTCTCCAAGCTCAGCGTGGCCGAAGTGGCTGTCGAGGCGACCACCTTCGACCGTGGCGACCGTCTGCTCATCACCGGTCCCACCACCGGTGTGATGTATCTCGACGCTACAGAGATACGCTACGACCTCCACCCGGTAGATACTGCCCAGCAGGGATGGCGCGTGTCTATCCCCGTGAGCGGCAAGGTGCGCCCCAACGACAAGCTGTTCAAGCTCGTCACCGTAAACGAAATCAAGGAAATAAAATAAGACATGACCATCAACCAACAACAAGATGCCATCATCGACGAGTTTGTCGATATGGACGACTGGATGGACCGCTACCAGCTGCTCATCGATATGGGCAACGAGCTGGATGCGCTCGACGAACAGTATAAGACCCCCCAGAACCTGATAGACGGATGCCAGAGCCGTGTATGGGTGCAGTGCGACTACCGCGATGGCCGCCTCTATCTCTCTGCCGATAGCGACGCCCTTATCGTCAAGGGTATCATCGCTCTTCTGGTGCAGGTGCTCAGCGGCCATACCCCTCAGGAAATTCTTGATACCGACCTCTACTTTATAGACCGCATCGGCTTGCGCGAACACCTGTCGCCCACGCGCAGCAATGGTATGCTCGCTATGGTCAAGCAGATTAAGGCTTACGCACTGGCCTACAAGACCAAGGAGGGATGACACACCGACTGACAGCCATCATCGTCGGCATCGTGTGCAGCCTCTCGGCTTGGGCGCAGAGTGCCGATAGCCGCGCGGCCGACTGCTTAAGCGAGAGCCGGTGGTTCGACCTGCATGATGTCTATGCCGCCGACAGTGCGCAGATGTCGCCTTTCATCCGCCAGTTTGCCCGCACCATGGTCAGCCAGATGTTCAACCGCCCGCAGCAGGCTTGCGACGACATCCTCACCCTGGTGCGCGGCTATCAGCAGCAGATGGGTAGCGCCAACGCCTGTTCGATGCTGCTCTTGCTCGCCGACAACTACAGCCGCATGGGCGACAATGCACGTGCGGCAGCCACTGTCAGGAGTCTTGCCGACCAGATGGAAGGCAAGGCCGACAGTGTCACCATAGCCCAGATGCGCGGCAAGGAGCGGCTCTACTCTGCGCTCTCTGCGCTGCGTGTCAACGAGACCGACACCGCCAGCCACACGCTGCCCTTCACCTATACCGAGCTCGGCGACACCGCCCAGCAGCTCATGGTGGTCGGCGGCAGCGTCAACGGGCGCAAGGCGGGGCTGATATTCGATACCGGCGCAGCCTACAATGTCATCACCCCCGAGATGGCGCGCCGCTACCGGCTGCGCATCATCGACGCCGACATCCAGGTGAGCGGCACGCGACTCATGGGCGGCAAGATGGCTGTGGCCGACGTGCTCACCATCGGCTCGCTCACCGTGCGCAATGTGGTCTTTGCCGTGCTCGACATGACTGCCGGCAACGAGCGCGCCCGCCGTACCGCACAGCAGATTTCACTCATCATAGGTCAGCCGCTGCTGCAACTCTTTGGCAGCTACACCATAGACTTTGCCTCACAGCAGATACACCTCACGCATCAGAGCCATCGCTCTGGCGCAGCCCCCAACCTCTTCTTCAACAAGGTGCCTTATGTCGCCGTCACCCGCGACAGCCTGCGCATGGCTATGGCTTTAGACACCGGCGCCGCGACCAGTTCGCTCGACAACGCCTACTACAAGGCGTTCGCCGCCGACGTGGCGCGCGAGGGCAAGTGGGAGCTGGCGGCGACCATGGGCGTCGGGGGCATCAGCTACAACAGCGTCTTCCGCATGCCAGCCGTCGCCCTCAGCATCGGCGACACCCCCTTCACCCTTCACCGTGTGGCGGTGACGGCGCTCTCGCCCCACAACCGTCTTACCCAGGGCTACGGCCGTCTGGGCATCGACTTCATGCGCCAGTGGAGCAGCGTGACCGTCGACAATGTCAACATGACCATCCATTTACAGCACTAACAGCAAGACAATGAGAAAACTACGCACCATAGAGATGGACCGCCTCACGGTCCAGGAGTTCAAACAGGCCGACAAACTGCCCGTTGTGGTGGTCCTCGACAATGTCCGCTCCCTTTACAATGTGGGTTCCGTCTTCCGCAGTTGCGATGCCTTCCGTGTTGAGGCTGTTTACCTCTGCGGCATCACCGCCTGTCCGCCCAACAACGAGATACACAAGACCGCACTGGGTGGCGAGGAGAGTGTAGACTGGCGCTACTTCAGCCGTACCGAAGACGCCGTGGCAGACCTTCATGCGCGCGGATATTATATATATAGTATAGAGCAGGTAGAGCACTCCACCAAGCTCCAACGGCTGGACCTCGCCGCCCACAGCCATCCCGGCTACGCCGTAGTCTTCGGCAACGAGGTCAAGGGAGTGCAGCAGCAGATAGTAGACATGAGCGATGGCTGCCTGGAGATACCCCAGCTGGGCACCAAGCACTCGCTCAACGTGAGCGTCACCGCCGGCATAGTGGTGTGGGAGTTCGCTCGCCAGCTAATCTTGGATTGAGCAAAGCTCGCCGGACTTCCCACGAAGTCCGGCGAGCTTTTTTCAGCCCCTTTCCCTGCTGTCGGCGACGGTGCAGGGGTGGGCGGTGGCGAGGGTGGTGCTGTCCTCACTCCGTGTAGTGACATTGGCGGGTATGGTGGTGAGAGAGAGGGGCGGTATGGTCACTCCGTTTGCCCGTGCAGCCCATGGCAGCCGCCCCGCAGCCACAGATGGCGGCTCGTGACGGAAGTCACGTGGCCACGTATCGTACGAAACGTGACCACGTGTCAAATGTCACGAGCTCACGTATCAAATGATACGAGCCCGCCAATGCCCTCCCTGCAGCAGCCAATGTAAGCTCCGAGGCAGTATTAGCCAAGGGGCGGGAGCTCATGTAAACGGTGAAATTCTTGTCATTCATTAAGAGGTGCGAGGAGAGGCGCATTGGAGTTTCCAGGGTATCATGGCAGGACGCGAGAATAATACAAAAAGTTTTGCTCCTTTTCAGGGCTTCGCCCTATGCGTCTGCGTGTGGTGGCGGATATTCCCGAGAGCGGGCTCTCGGATATCCGCCACCACCCACCGCCGCGCCTGCCCGATGGCAGGCTGAAAAGGAACAAAATCAAAAAGCCGCCGTTGGCGGTAAAAAAAGCCCGGCTGTTCGCCGGAACAAAAAATGAATACATTATTTGCGCCATCTCATTCCAGGGCGCGTATATCAATATAGGCAGCGACATTTACAACCCTCCCTCGCTTAGTTGAAATTCACTCAGCAGCGGAATCTAAGACTATGAAACAGATGTCACCAAAGTGCTCTTTGCCGACTTCTTCGCCTTTCAGGATTGCCGGCATTGAGATAATACCCTTTGATTCAAGAATGTCAAGCAAATCCCACATCACTTCGTGATAAAATATCACCTGACTCAACTGTTGTGAAGCAATATTGTGAGCCTTACCCCATGATATGCAATGTTTCTTGACAGCATGACTTAAATCTGTTGTTATATCCCGGCAAAGGAGATCGATTTTGTCATTGTTGTTCCGGTATATCACAGGAATAAGGATATTGCTATTTTCGTCGGTGAGCCCCCAGCCTGCGACGGCATCAATGAATTCTTGTTTTACGATACGCTTGCCGCCATTAGCCGCCACTTCACGTGCAAATGTTATAATCTTGGTCATACTCATCCAATAGCCCAGATTATCGGTCCAGTTCTGTTTTACCGGACCGTAGCCATTAGTCCCGATTTTATCATGGTTGCGGCTTTCAAACATAGCCCAATAGGCTCCCGACCATGTGCCATGATTTTCGCAGCTACGTGGCGATGACAGGAACTCGTCCTCCCAAATGTAATTATCCAGCAGATACGAAAATATAAGACTATAGGTCTGTTGGGAATATCTGGCCTCATCAAAAGCACCCACCAACCGTCTGATTTTGGGCTCGATTTTCGGGAAAATGCAGTCGGCAAAATCTTTTGACTGTCGGCGGATTTGTTGTGTCTCACTTTTCCCGAAAATGTGTATTTTTGTAGTATAATGCTCGTTATTACACATCAACAAATCGCCAACTTCAAGCAATCTAAGTTGACTTCTGTTTTAAGGAATACCAAGTGAGTCCAATTTAGCGGCAGAACCAGACTGAACAAAGGCACAAAGAATATCCCAATTGTTATCTGTCAGATATTCGCTCGGATGAAAACTGTTGTAAGAGCAGAATGCTGAAAGGTCAAAAGACTTCAACGGTCGGCCAATAATTGTATCTTGTGTATTAGCCATCATATGCATTGGCAAAAATGCCATGCACAAAACCAATAAGAAGTTTTTCATAATGTTTGCATTTTTATTTTAACAATTTTCTATCATTGTCGCCGCTTTCCAGTACGCTCATCTGATGAATGGCTATTTGGTTCAGCTTCACAAGCCGCTCGCTCTGAGTCATGCCCTGTTCGATGAAAACCGCATTAAGGTTTTCCATATTTGACAGACAGATAAGTTCGTTGATTGTGGCGTAGTCGCGTATGTTTCCTTTGAGGTCGGGATTTGCCTCGCGCCATTGTTTTGCCGTAACACCGAACATTGCCACATTCAGCACATCGCCCTCATTGGCGTAGATGATGCTTGCCTGTGCCGGAGTAACCTCGGCAGGGATAAGGTTCTGCTTTATGGCATCGGTATGTATGCGGTAGTTGATTTTCGATAACTCACGTTTCGCCGACCAACCTAATAACCGCTGTTCCTCCGTTTTGAGCCGCTGAAATTCCTCGATAAGATAAAGTTTGAACGTCACACTTATTGCCGAACCAAATTCAAAAGCTATATCCTTATGAGCATAGGTACCTCCATAGCGACCTTTCTTTACTATTATTCCGATTGCGTTTGTGCGCTCTATCCATTCAGAAGCACTCAACACAAAGGACGGCAAACCTGCACTCATTCTAAAGTGGTCAAATTCGACCACTTTGAAATCAGGATTATGAATCATCTCCCAAGTACCAAGAAATTCAATAGTGTAGCGGTTTCGCAACCAGTTCTTGATTATATCGGCAGAACGGTTGTCGCCCTCTTTGGCAGTTGCCATATCTGTGAGGGAGATATAATCCTGTTCCTCTAACGAAGAGAACTGTGATAGGTGTATTTTGAACGATAATTTTAGACATTGTTTCAGATATGGCGTATATGCCAATACGCAAAGTTATATATTTTCGCTGATATACATCGCATTCTCTTGATTTTTTCTTTATTTTTAATTCAAAACCGTTCTTTCGTATTGTATGTCCTATATATATAATGAGGGTGTGGAGATGATACAAAAAGTTTTGTTCCTTTTCAGGGCTTCGCCCTATGCGTCTTCGTGTGGTTGCGGATATTCCCGAGAGCGGGCTCTCGGATATCTGCCACCACCCACCGCCGCGCCTGCCCGATGGCAGGCTGAAAAGGAACAAAATCAAAAAGCCGCCGTTGGCGGTAAAAAAAGCCCGGCTGTTCGCCGGAACAAAAAATGAATACATTATTTGCGCCATCTCATTCCATGGCGCGTATATAAATGGAGGCAGCGACATTTGCAATTTAATGGATAAACAATAAATGGCTTGCTGTGGGTAACAATTCGCACTAATAGCATGCGCATTTCCTGCCGCGAGTAACGCCTACGGCTAATCGCAACTCTTACAGAGTAGCTATGATTAGATTGGTTGATACCCAGGGTAGCGTGCTTCGCCCGCAACCCTGGGCTGGGGAATCGCAACTCCTACAGAGTTGCCGCTGCTTGTGGCCATCCCAAACACGAGTCCTATCCCAACTTTCTCCGCGTTGAAGGAGCTCTATTCCAATGCGTTAATCGGTGGTGGTTCGGTTAATTATCCTTTTGTGATAGGGCAAAATATCAACTGCGAGTAACGCCTTCGGCTAATCGCAACTCTTACAGAGTAGCTATGATTAGTTTGGTTGATACCCAGGGTAGCGTTCTTCGCCCGCAACCCTGGGCTGGGGAATCGCAACTCCTACAGAGTTGCCAAGGATAAGCCCCATCCCAATCTTCCCCAAGGGGAAGGAGCTCAGCGTCAACCATTTCAACCTTCTTCGAGGGGTTTGGGTTTAATAGGGGGGCATTCCATCCTTCACCAAGTGGAACAAGTTTAATACGGGCCACATCCCAGCCTTTCCTTAGGGAAAGGAGTTCTATCTTAATGCGTTAATCTGGGGTGCTTTGGCTTTCTCTCCCCTTGGGGAGAGTTAGAGAGGGGCTTTTGGGAGCAGTCGAGGGGCCTCCTCCCAGATATTGTTTTTTTACCGGCGTAAGCTGGACTTTTTTTACGGCCGCAGGCCGCTTTTTGTTCCTTGGCGTCTTCTGATGTCATGCTGTGCATGACGGTGGTGATGGCGCTGGCGGCACGAAGGAAAATTGTTTTCCGGCTGACGGCTGCGTCTATCGCCACAAAGGCGGAGCCTTCAGAAGACGCCGAGGCTTTTTGTATTTATTTTTTATGGAGCAGTAAGTCTATATATATAATAAGGTGTAGTGGTAAACATGAAGTAATAAAGTGTCAGCATCATCTGCCTGGTCCTTATTCCTTGTGTAAATAGCCCCTCTCTCATCCCCAAAGTGCTAATTTTGGCTAAAAATATCGGTGAAAATGGTGGAAAATTGATTTTTTTTGAAAAAAATCGCATTTTTGACTACCCCATTTAAGATATTTTTCGTCTTATTGATGTATATCAAATCGACAACGACGTGCAAGACGAACATTTTTACGACTTGATGGTAGGCTATTTCAGTGACAACCTCAGTACTGAGGAGGTCGCTGAACTCCTGTTGTGGCGCGATGCCAACGAAGCCAACTCCCGCCTGTTCAGACAGCTTCACACTATCTGGATGTCCATTCCCAATATGGAGCAGCTGGCTAAATATGACAAAGTGCTTGCCTACAAAAAGTTTATGGAGTGCGTGCATGCTCATCAGCGTCAGCGTCGCCATCGCCGCGTGATGTATATGATGCGCTACGCTGCCATCCTTCTTGTTACCGTGGGTGTCTTCTCCTACCTCTTTTATATAAAGGGACAGGATATGGTAGAGTCTCGCTTCGCCGACATCAGCGTCGAAGCCCCCTTAGGTTCCACAACCCGTATGACCCTCCACGATGGCACACAGGTTTGGCTCAATGCCGGCTCACGCATCACCTACTCTCAGGGTTTCGGTGTTCGCGAACGCAATGTGAAGCTCGTGGGTGAAGGCTACTTCGAAGTTGCCCATAACGAGAAACTCCCCTTCCATGTCAACTCCAGCGCTCTCAAGCTGCGCGTGCTCGGTACCAAGTTTGACTTCCGCGACTACCCCGACGACCCTAATGCTATGGTCACTCTCGTCGAAGGTCGCGTAGCCTTAGGCAGCCATGCCGACTCTGCCAACCGTGAATACCAGTTGCAACCCAACGAGTGTGCCGTCTTTGAGAAAGGCTCCAAGAACATGACCATCCAGTCTTCCGTCGCCCAAGCGTCACGCCAGTGGACCCAGGGAGTACTGATGTTTCATGACACCACCCTGCGCGAGATAGCCCTTACGCTCTCTCGCAGTTACCACCAGCGCATCGTGATTGCCGACAGGCAGCTCGCCACTCTCAACTTCTATGCTACCTTTAACCGCGACGAGCAGACGCTCACTCAGATTCTCGACGCCCTCTCTGCTACCGGGCGCATCAGATACAAACTGCAAGGAAAGACTTACATAATATACTAATGGCACTCCCCGACTTTATAACTTACTTTTACAACTTTAACCTCAGACACCCAACAAAAACAAAACAGAAAAGAACCTTATCACGAGCCCCACGGTCATAAAGACTGTGCCTGGGCTCACCCTGATGGCGGCCAGGGAACAAGCCCCACCAACGTAAACAATAACCTACGAATAAGAGTTAATAAATATAATTATCTAATTTAGTACAGTAATGAATATCAGAAAAAAAGGCCTCTTGGTAGGCGCGTTTCTGTTGTGCATGAACCTCAGTGCCCTCGCACAGAGCTTGCAGATGCAGCTCAAGGGAGTCACTGTAGAGAAGGCAATGACAGAATTGAGACAAAAGAGTGGATATTCGTTCGTGTTTGAGTCAGCTGACGTGAATACCGCCAAGGTAGTCAGTGTTAACGCGAAGGATGTCAAGCAGGCTGTGGAGCAGATCCTCCGTGGTCAGAGTGTTTCTTACGAGATTAAGGGTAAGAACATCGTCGTTTCAAAGAAGCAGGGTAAGACCGTGGCTACCGCCAAGGCAAACAATCCCAAGAAAAAGGTAACCGGTACTATCACCGACGAGAACGGTGAGCCCATCATCGGTGCCACCATCAAGGAGAAGGGCACTCAGAATGCTGTAATCTCTGATGTAGACGGTAACTTCGTTCTCAACACCACCGAAGGCGCAGAGCTCGAGATTACCTACATCGGCTATGCCGACCAGACTCTCAAGGTAACTGGCAAGGACAAGTACAGCGTGTCTATGTCTTCAGGTACCAAGGAGCTCAACGAAGTTGTGGTTACCGCCCTCGGTATCAAGCGTGCTGAGAAGGCTCTGAGCTACAACGTACAGCAGGTGAGCGGTGAAGACCTCCTCACCAACAAGGATGCCAACTTCATCAACTCCCTCAACGGTAAGGTTGCCGGTGTGAACATCAACGCCAGCTCTGCCGGTGCAGGTAGTGCCTCTAAGGTTGTGATGCGTGGTACACGTTCAATCGAGCAGTCAAGCAACGTGCTCTATGTGATTGACGGTATTCCAATGTTCAACCTCGGCTCCGACGGTGACTCTGGTTTCGGTTCTAACGGTACTACCGAGGCTATCGCCGACATCAACCCCGAGGATATCGAGTCTATGTCAGTGCTTACCGGTGCTGCCGCTGCCGCTCTTTACGGTAACCGCGCTTCTAACGGTGCCATCGTTATCACCACCAAGAAGGGTAAGGAAGGCAAGACCGAGGTCACTGTAAGCCAGACCACTGAGTTCTCTTCAGTTTTCCGTACTCCCGACTTCCAGAACGCTTACGGTACAGGCAGCACACTGCGCGACGCTGGTGGTGAGTCTTACAGCTGGGGTGCCAAGCTCAACGAGACCAACTATCGTGGCTATGACCCTGTAGACAACTACTTCAAGACAGGTGTCGTTACTACCGAGGCTTTCACCCTCTCTACCGGTACTGAGAAGAACCAGACCTATGTTTCTGCCAGTGCCCTCAACTCAGGTGGTGTAATCCCCAACAACGAGTACAACCGTTACAACTTCACCATCCGCAACACAGCCAAGATGCTCAACGACAAGCTGACTGTTGACGCCGGTGCAAGCTACATTATCCAGGATGACCGCAACATGACCAACCAGGGTGTATATGGTAACCCACTGGTAACCGCATACCTCTACCCCCGCGGCAACTCTATCGATGACCTCAAGATGTTTGAGCGTTGGGATACACAGCGTAACCTCTACGTTCAGAACTGGAACGACCTCGCAAGTGAGTTCGTAGGTCAGAACCCCTACTGGATCAACTACCGCAACGTACGTACCAACCGCAAGTATCGCTATATGCTCAACCTCGGCGCCAGCTATAAGCTCACCGACTATCTGAGCCTTGCTGCACGTATCCGCGTAGACAACGCCACCAATACCTTCGAGAAGAAGTACTATGCTTCTACCAACAAGACTCTCGCTGGTGAGAATGGTCAGTACGCTCTCGTGAAGACCGATGACAAGCAGACTTACGGCGACGTAATGATGACTTTTGACAAGCGTTTCTTCCAGGACCGACTCTCTGTCAATGCCAACCTCGGTGCAATCATCTCTGATGTTAAGCAGGGTGTTACTGGTATCGATGGTCCTATCAATGACAACCTCATTCCTAACGTATTCAACGAGTACCAGATTGACCCCAACCGCGAGAAGCGTCAGCCCGGTGGCTACCACGACCAGACCAAGTCTGTCTTCATGAGCGCTGAAATCGGATGGAACAGTCAGTACTACCTGACTCTTACCGGCCGTAACGACTGGCCCTCTATGCTCGCTGGTCCCAAGTCTAACAAGTCTTCATTCTTCTATCCCTCTATCGGTGCATCATGGATTGTATCACAGACATTCCAGTTGCCCAAGCAGATTGACTTCTTGAAGGTTCGCGGTTCATTCGCTTCTGTAGGTATTCCTTTCCCACGTTGGTACGCCAACCCTGTATATGAGTGGGATGAGGCCAACCGTCAGTGGAAGAGCCAGACCATTTATCCTATGTACAACCTGAAGCCTGAGACCACAGACTCTTGGGAGTTCGGTTTGCAGACCCGTCTGTTCAAGCACTTCAGCCTTGACCTGACACTCTACTGGACCAAGACTTACAACCAGACCTTCAACCCCGACATATCAGTATCTTCTGGTTATAGCACCATGTACATCCAGACCGGTAGCGTAAGCAATAACGGTATCGAGTTGGCTCTGGGCTATGACAACAGCTGGGGCAACTTCAAGTGGTCTTCTAACTACACATTCTCTGCCAACAAGAACAAGATCAACGAGCTCGTAAAGAACTACGTTCACCCTGAGACCGGCGCCATCATCAACAAGGACCGTCTGGACCTCAACGGTATGGGTTCTGCTCACTTCCTGCTCAAGGAAGGTGGTACGCTGGGTGACCTCTACTCTCTCACCGACGTAGTACGCGACAGCGAAGGCCGTGTATATGTTGACGAGAACGGTAAGGTGTACAAGGACACCAACGTAGGTGACATCAAGCTGGGTTCCGTATTCCCCAAGTGTAACATGGCTTGGCGCAACGACTTCAGCTACAAGGGCATCAACTTCGGTTTCATGTTTGCTGCACGCTTTGGCGGTATCGTTTACTCAGCTACACAGGCTGCCCTCGACGCTTACGGTGTGTCTAAGAACACTGCCGACGCCCGCGACCTGGGTTATGTACTCGTAAACGGTGAAGACCGCGTGAATCCTGAGACATGGTACACCACTATCGGTGCTGCCGACGGTATTCCCCAGTACTATACCTACAGCGCTACCAACATTCGTCTGCAGGAGGCAAGCCTTGGTTATACCTTCAAGAAGAACGTATTCTTCGGTATCGGTGACCTGAGCCTCTCTCTCGTTGGTCGCAACCTGCTGATGCTTTACTGCAAGGCACCTTTCGATCCTGAGACCACAGCTACCACCGGTAACTACTATCAGGGTATTGACAAATTCATGACACCAAGCACACGCAACCTTGGTTTCAACATCAAACTCAAATTCTAAGAGTAACTATGAGACAGATTAAAAATATCATAATGAGCGCGGTTGCTGCAGGTCTCTGCCTGAGCTTCTCCAGCTGTACTAACGACTACGAGAGCTTCAACCGCAACCCCAACGGCGTCACCAAAGACGAAACCCAGCGCGACGCCTATGCTATGCGTTCAGCCATGCTGAACCTCGAAGGCTGGGTAATTCCTACCGATGTCAACACCAACCAGTTCACCGAGTGTCTGATGGGTGGTTCTTACGGTGGTTACATTGCTGACTCCAACGCAGGTTTCGCTGGCAAGAACTTCGGTCAGTTCAGCCCTGAGAACGGATGGAGCCGTGTAATGTTCAAGGATGTCATCCCCAAGCTCTTCATCTACTGTGGCGAAGTAGCCCGTGCTACCGACGATCCTATCCCCAACGCCGTAGCTTCTATCATCAAGGTGTCAGGTATCCAGCGCGTTACAGACTGCTACGGTCCTATCCCTTACTCTCAGGTAGGTAAGGACGGTCAGATTACCGCTGCCTATGACTCTCAGGAGCAGGTGTACAACCTGATGTTTGAGCAGCTCAACGCGGCTATCGACGTGCTGACCCAGAACCGTACTGCCGACTTCAGCGACAAGGCTGACCGTGTGTATGGTGGTAATGTGACCAAGTGGATCAAGTATGCCAACTCTCTCAAGCTGCGTATGGCTATGCGTATCTCTAAGGTGGCTCCCGCCAAGGCTCAGCAGATGGCTGAGGAGGCTGTAAACCACGAGGTAGGTACCATGACCTCTAACGACGACAACGCCGAGTTGACTCTCGTTTCTACCAACCCCTTCGAGATTATCATGTACGAATACAATGGTGGTGACTCTCGCGTAAGCGCTGATATCACAACCTATATGAATGGTTACAACGATCCCCGTCGTGAGAAGATGTTCACCAAGACCACTTTCGGCGGTCTCGTTGACAACGGCTACTTTGGTATCCGTAGCGGTATCGCCATCCCTGGCGGTTCTATCGCTCACGCATACAGTAACTATATCGTAGCCACCGACAGCAAGCTCATGTGGATGAACGCTGCCGAAGTAGCTTTCCTCAAGGCTGAGGGTGCTCTGCGCAACTGGAACATGGGCGGTACTGCCAAGGAATTCTACGAGCAGGGTGTAAAGCTGTCATTTGCACAGTGGGGTGCCAATGGTGCCGACGCTTATCTGGCTGACAACACCAGCATGCCCGCTTCTTACAAGGACCCCGCTGAGCTCAACACCTACTCTGGTGCTACCTCACAGATTACCATCAAGTGGGAAGACGGTGACTTCGAGAAGAGCCTCGAGCGCATCATCACCCAGAAGTGGCTTGCCAACTTCCCCCTCGGTCAGGAGGCTTGGGCAGAGTATCGTCGTACCGGCTATCCTATGCTGATGCCCGTTGTTGTCAACAACAGTGCTGGCGTAGTAAACTCAGCCCGTGGTGCCCGTCGTCTGGCTTATCCTCAGGAGGAGCGTCTCAACAACGCCGAAAACTATGTTAACGCTGTAGGTCTCCTCGGTGGTGCCGACAATATGGCTACTGACCTGTGGTGGGCAAAGTAAAACATTCAAAGATAATATAGACAATTATGAAAAGTATCTTAAAATATATCAGATTATCAATGGCATGCATCGCCGCAACAGCCTTCGTGGCAAGCTGCGACACCGATGTAGAGTCTATTGACATCAACAATCCGGGTGTAGACAACCAGAACCCCGGCCTTTATCAGGACTATCTGTCCCACCTGAGAAACTACAAGAAGGGTTCTCATAAGGTGGCTATGGGATGGTTTGACAATAGCGACAAGGCTCCCAACTCTCAGGGCAAGCACATCCACTCTGTACCAGACAGCTTGGACTACATCGTGCTGACCAACCCCGACAACCTGGCTGCTTTCGAGCTCGCCGAGATGAACGAAATACGCGAGAAGAAGGGTACCAAGGTGGTATTCGAAATCAACTACGAGAACATCAAGGTACAGTATGACGAAGAGAAGAAGGACTTTGACGCTGCAAACGAAGACCCCACAAAGGTATTCCCCGCTTTCAACAGTTACCTCGTTGATACTGTAAGCGCCAAGCTCGCTCTCGTAGAGAAGTACAACTATGACGGTGTAATCATGGCCTTCAACGGTAAGATTACCACCTTCATGACTGAAGCCGAGAAGGCAGAGTTCATCGCTCAGCAGAACGTATTCATCGGTATCGCCAACGACTGGGCTGAGCGTCACGCCAACAAGGAGCTCCTCCTGATGGGTAAGCCTCAGAACATCCTCACCAAGGAGGTATTTGACAAGGCCAAGTATCTCATTCTGCCCGCACAGAGCGAGGTTTCAGCCTCTGCCCTTACTTACCTGGCTCTGAAGGCCCTCGAAGAGGGTGTGCCTACTGACCGCTTTGTAGCCCTCGTCAACGCACCTTCACTCGACCCCACAGACACCAAGACCGGTTACTGGGGCAAGGAAGTTGCCATCAAGGGTGCCGCCAAGTGGGCTGCCGCCGAGTATCAGGGCTTCGTTCCTGCCGGTATCGCCATCCAGGGTATGAGCAATGATTACTATCACTCATCGTTCACTTATCCCAATGTGCGTTCAGCCATTTCTATCATTAATCCTAATGCTAAAAACTAAACAGCAATGAAGAAGATTTTCAAATATATTCCGATGATGCTGGCTGTGTTTGCTCTGGCTTCTTGTCAGGACAACGACGAAGAGAACTTCGGCAACAAGGCATCAATCAATTCTCAGGAAATGAGAGCGGAGACTATCATCAAGGGCGATGCCGGTGATGTGGTTAAGACACTCAGCATCACCATGCCCCGCCCCGCCGAGAAGACCATTAACGCTACCTTCAATGTAGCTCCCTCTTTGGTAAGCACTTATAACAAGTGCTATGGTGCCAATGCAGTAATCCTGCCCGAAGAGTGCTACAATGTAGTCAACAACAAGGTGACTGTAGACGCAGGTAGTGTAAAGAGTACCGATGCTACATTTGAGTTCACCAACCTGGGTAATCTTGACCGTGAGCTCATCTATGTACTCCCCGTAGAGGTTCAGACTGCTGACATCGACCTTGTAAGCTCTGCTTCCAAGTACTACTTCGTATTCCGTGCAGGTGCCCTCATCAACGTGGTTACCAACATGAGCCGCAACTACCTCACCGTGCAGTGGGCCGACAAGAGCCAGGTAGCCAATATGAGCCAGATTACTATGGAGGCTCTGCTCTATCCCCGCGAGTTCGGCAAACTCATCTCTACCGTAATGGGTATTGAGGGTCGCTTCCTGATGCGTATCGGTGATGCCGGTTTCCCCGACAACCAGATTCAGATTGCTACCGATCGTGGCAACTTCCCCGATGCCGACTCTAACAAGGGTCTGCAGACCAAGATGTGGCAGCACGTAGCCCTCACTGTAGACTGTGCTACTCGCGAGTACAAGATTTACATCAACGGCAGACTGCAGAGTGAAGGCACTATGAGCATGACCGCTATCGACATCCAGGGCAACGGTTCTGACCGTGACTTCCTTATCGGTAAGTCTTACGATGACAACCGCTGGTTTGAGGGTGATATGTCTGAGGTTCGCGTATGGAACGTAGTTCGTACTCAGGAAGAGATTGCTTCTCACATCTACAATGTTGACCCCCAGACTCCCGGCCTCGTAGGTTACTGGAAGATGGATGACAACACAAGCGCTTACAGAGTAGTAGACGCTACCGGTCATGGCAACGACGCCGTAGCCGCTGGCGCTCTCTCTTGGAGAAATGTATCTCTGCCCGAGAAATAATCCACATTCAATCAACAAGAACAATAAAGAAAATTATGAATATCAATAAAATAAAGACATTTGCATTGGCTATCCTCGCCGCTGGAGCTATGGCTTCATGTGAGGACGCCATCAATGTACAGCAGATTGGTGAGGAGCCCTTCGCTCCTTCTCAGAAGAGCCTCGTGTTCCTCTCTGACCAGTTTGGTATGACCAATGCAGACTCGCTGCTGTTCAACGAGCAGGGTACTACTGAGTTCTTTGTCAACCTGACTCAGGTTCAGACCAAGGATGCTGAGTTCACTGTAGTTTACGACGCTGCTGCGCTCAACAAGTATAACATAGCTAATGGTACCGACTACAAGGCAATGCCCGAGGCTCTCGTAACTATCGAGGGTACTGCTGTGGTAGCTGCCGGCCAGGCCAAGTCTTCTGCCGTTAAGGTAGGCTACAAGACCGACGCCGCTCTTGAGGACCTCGGTACTTACGCCATCCCATTGGCTGTTAAGGGCAACTCACTCGCCGAGGCTTCTGTAGAGAAGGGCGAGTTTATCTTCCTCGTAAAGGACATCACCCGTATGCCCAACTGTCACAAGGCGAACAAGAACCAGATTGTCGTAAGCTGTATGGAGGTTAACGACGCTAACCCCCTGCACAACCTCTGCTATACTCTGAAGGAGTCTGGTAAGCTGGTTATCGACCAGGTTATCCTCTTCTCTGGTAACATCAACTACAACGCTGAGACCGGTGAGGTGTACAACTACAACAACGAGAACGTGCAGCATCTGCTCGACAACCGTCAGAAGTATCTCGTACCTCTGCAGCAGAAGGGTATAAAGGTTATCCTGGGTATTCTGTGTAACCACGACCGTGCTTGCTGTACACACCTTGGTGACGAGGCAGCCCGCAAGTTTGCCCGTGAGCTGAAGGCTAAACTCGAGGCTTATGAACTCGATGGTGTATTCTTCGATGATGAGTACTGTAATCGTGGCGACTATCCTGGCTTCACTACTTACAACAACTTCTCTCGTCTCTGCTACGAGGTTCGCAAGGCTATGCCTAATGCTCTGATTCAGGCTTACGCTTATAGCGGAACTTCTTCTTGTGGCCCTGTTGAAGGTATGCAGCCTGGTGAGTTTGTAACTCAGGCTATCCAGGACTACGGCCGCTATTATGATATGTCTGGCAGCTATCCCGGTCTGCCCAAGAGCGGTATGATTCAGGCTTCTTCTGAGTTTGCTCGTGGTAGCATCATCTCTCAGAACCGTGCCCGTCAGATTGTAACAGATGGTTACGGTGGTACCATGATCTTCTCGCTCAACCCCAATAATGGTTATGTATATCGTTTCAACAACATCACCATTCCTTTCTATGGTGAGGAGACCGTTCAGACTGGCAGCTATGCTAAAGACTGGTAATGTATAAAACAAACTTATTATTACAACAATGAAAGCAAAATATATTTATACCATCATGATGGCAATGGCCCTTACCTTCGGTATGGCGTCTTGCGACGATGATGACAATAACGGCAATACTGAGCAACAGAAGCCTGCCACCAAGACCGAACTCAAGTGTGACATGGATACTGTGAAGGTTGGTATTGGTGAGACTGCCTCTTTCAACATCCTCGAAGGTGGTGGCGACTACAAGGTAATCTGTGAGAACGAGGACGTGGTTACAGCTACTCTCGAAGGAAAAACTGTAACCCTCAACTCTCAGAAGATGGGTCTTACCGGTGTCATAATCTCTGACGCCGAGGGCAACTACAAGCGTGTTATCGTGAAATCTATGTACATGAATCTCAACCTCGACAAGGAAGAGCTCTTCATCGGCATGAAGCTCGGTCACACTGATGGCAAGGCTACTCTTAACGTACTTGAGGGTAACGGCTCTTACAAGATTGAAATCGCTGATGAGACTGTTGCTCGCGTAATTGCCAAGACAGAGACTTCTATCACATTCCAGGGTATCAATGCTGGTGAGACAACTTGCGTAGTTACCGACCTTATGGGTCTGCAGAAGACTATCAAAGTGAAGGTTGAAACTACTACAATTCCTTTTACAGAAGATGAAAAGGCTGCTATTCTGGCTATTACCAAGAATGTGGTCAACTGGAATGGACAGGATGGTTACCAGTGGGGTGACTATACCGTGAAAGATCTCGGTGATGGCAAGATGCAGGCCAAGTGGGATTACTATAACTGGTACTATATGACTTGTACTTGGACTGGTGATGCCACTGTAGGCAAGAAGGGTACTGGTACCTTTGTTTACAACATGAACTATGAGAAGAGCTTCGATGTTGATGTTGAAATCATCAAGAACGACGGTTCTCGTGTCTGGGGTATCTGCTCTTGCGTCAAGGATGATTACCTCAATACAGGTTACTTCTGCATAGCGCTTTAAGTAGAATATTAAACAATATAAGATTGCATTTGGGTAACCAAATTTTCTATTAAGTTAGATTTATTTAGTTTTGAGTGGGTCAGGCTGTGAAGTCTGACCCATTTGCTGTTTATGAGGGCGGGGGAAAGAGAATCGCCATCCCAGCCTTCAAATGTCAGCTCCGGCAGTTAATCTGCAATTCCTGTTGTGTACTAATGCCTGCGGCTAATCGCAACTCTTACAGAGTAGCAAAGTTAGTGGAGGCGCTTACCCAGGGTAGCGGTCTTCGCCCGCAACCCTGGGCTGGGAAATCGCAACTCCTACAGAGTTGCTGCTGCTTGAGGAAGCCCTCCGCGGCTCTTGGTAGGGGATTGTGGCAGATGGTATTCACCCGATGATGGATTTTGGTTAGTCCATAGTGGATGGTGCGCACCCTTGGCAACTCTGTCAGAGTTGCGTTTCCTCAGCCCAGGGTTGAGGTGCGCAGCGCCCCTACCCTGGGTACAAATAAAAAAAGGTAGCAACGCTGTAAGTGTTGCGCTTAGCCGCAGGCGTTACTCCGGCAGGACTTTGCCCGCAATACAATCCAGTTGTGTACTAACGCCTGCGGCTAATCGCAACTCTTACAGAGTAGCAAAGTTAGTGGGGGGAGCTTACCCAGGGTAGCGGTCTTCGCCCGCAACCCTGGGCTGTGAAATCGCAACTCTGTCAGAGTTGCTGCTGCTTGAGGCCCTGTACCTTCCTGAAAAAAGTTGAATGGATTTTACATTAACCCGACTATAAGTTG
>OLFV01000975.1_pt1 | contig 30027 bp, 29 predicted proteins | sample 1605551 | NCBI WGS metagenome assembly OLFV01 (sample SAMEA3888922, study PRJEB22519) | human gut metagenome | biome: human gut; feature: human-associated habitat; material: faeces | place: Denmark | collected 2011 | reverse complement strand
CTTTTTCAAAATATTTTTCGGTATGCCCCACTTTCTCCTTTTTTAACAGTATGTTGCAATATCATTTTTTCGCACCGACAGCAGGCATCTGCCGGGATGATTCTGTCCCCGGGGTGAAAAAGCTGAAGCGGAACGGACACCCATCATCCATTCCGCTTCTGTTTCATCCTGCTTTACTCCACATATTTTGCCCGCGCCGCCCCCCGACGGACGGCGCGGGCGCCCACAAGGGACGGCCTTCGACATATCGGCACGTCCCGGCGGTTCCTGTCGGGCGAGGAGAGGCAGCGCCCGGGAACCGCCCCCTCTGCAAGGAGCATCACAAATTTCTGGCGACGTCGTTCACAAATTCCGTAATATCCGCAGGCGCCGCGCCCGCATCGCCTTCAACCTTCAACCCGCCGGCGACGACTTCGGCACCAACCTCCCTGGCTCTGTCTTCAATCACTTCCACCGCACCGCCAAAGTGCTCATAGGAAGTATCGCCGGAGGCAAATGCGGCAACCTTTTTCCCCTTGAGTCCCATCGACTCAAACTCATCAACCAGAGGAGCGAAGTCGTCCTGAAGCTCAACCTCATCGACGCCCCAGGCTGAACATCCCATGAGCACGGCATCAAAACCGTCCGCCAGACCCGGCGCGCTGATATCCGCAGCATTCCTGACGATCACCTCGTGCCCTTTTTCCTTCAACTGCCTTTCAATGGCGTGGGCGATGCTTTCCGTATTACCCGTGGTAGATCCGTACACAACAAGAACCTTGCTCATGCTGTACTCCTGCTCATGAAATTGTTTTTCTGCTTCAAAAAAATTTCAGGCTGCTCTTCCGAAAATCTTCTGTACCCGAAAATGGAACCGACCGGCCGCGCTCCCGTCACGGAAACGTTTCTCTTGAAGCGTTCTCCATTCAGGGACGGACTTGTTCGCTCATCACTTCCATTCTTCGCATGAGCAGACAAGTATTATCTGCCGTGGACTTTCTCCCGCGGCCTGACACCTCCTTTCTGCCTCTCTTCATTTTATTTGTCAATGAAAACGAACTTTATTTTCAAATATTTTTTTATCTGGTTCTGATTTCTGTCAGCGAAAATTCTGGTGAATTCATCGTTTTTATGTCATTTTATAAATTATTACATATAGTTAAAATAAAATCACATGGAATCGCGCTGGCGGCGTTATACGGGACATGCGGTTCTGCTCCGGTACGGACGGCAGCATACGCCGCCGTAACGGCAAAACCGCGATCCACATGAACGAAAGACAGCATGTGTCCAGAGCGTGACTCACTGCGTCTTAGAGCATTTCGCCATTGAAATGCTCTACTTCAGTCAGCAGGGCGAGACTGAAGCCGCGACGCCGGAACAGCCGCAATTCACTTGCGGCGTACAGCTTCGGCGGAGGCGTGAAACCTGCGGGCCGGAACACAGGGGCTGCTGGCAGAACATTTTCAATTACAAGACGTTCTGGCTTGAGCATGCGTTACAGACAGCGAGGCGGAAAGCATGCCATGCTTTCCGCCTCGCTAGCTGACGTCTCCTGTCCCTTCGGAACAGAGGCTATCCTCTGCGGGTAAAGGGCGATATTTCACGGAGGGTTTTGATAACACCGGGCATCACCTCAAGAACCTTGTCGATTTCGGCCTCGGTAGTATATCGGGAAAGACTGAACCGGATTGAACCATGAGCATAGGTAAAGGGCACGCCCATAGCGCGCAACACATGGGAAGGCTCAAGGCTGCCCGACGTGCATGCGGAACCGGAGCTGGCGCAAATGCCGAACTCGTTCAGCATAAGCAGAATGGCCTCGCCTTCCACCGACTCGAAGGCAATACTGGACGTATTGGGCAATCTGTGTTCCACATCGCCGTTGACAATCGCGTTGGGGATGGCCGCAAGCAGACCGCGTTCCAGCTTGTCGCGCAGGGCCGCCACCTGCGTGCGCTCCTGTGCCATAGCAGATCCGGCAAGCTCGCAGGCCTTGCCCAACCCCACGATATACGGCACATTTTCCGTCCCCGCACGTCTTCCACGCTCCTGATGCCCCCCCCGCAGGAAGGGACGGAAACGGGTTCCCTTGCGCACATAAAGCACTCCTACCCCTTTGGGGGCATGGAGCTTGTGACCGGACAACGCCAGAAAATCAATGGGCGTCCTTGACAGATCTATGGGTTCCTTTCCCACTGCCTGCACGGCGTCCACATGCAGCAACGCACCGCGTTCCTTCACAATTCGGGCAATGTCGTCAACAGGAAAGACCGTTCCCGTTTCATTGTTGGCATACATGATGGACACCAGCGCGGTATCCTTGCGGATGGAACGGGCCAGTTCGTCAAGATCGAGGCGTCCCCTCGAATCCACGCCCAGCCACGTCACGTCGTAGCCGCGCTTTTCCAGCAGATTGCCCAGGGCGATGACCGCGGGATGTTCGACGCGCGTGGTGATGAAATGCTTCTTTTCCGGTTGGGTTTCCACAGCGGAAAACACGGCGGTACTGTCGCTTTCCGTCCCGCAGGAGGTAAAAACAATTTCCTCGGGCCGCGCTCCCAGCAGTCCGGCCACATTGGCCCTGGCCTCATTCACGAAATGGCTCATCTGGCCGCCGAAGGTATGCATGCTGGAAGCATTGCCGTACAATTCGGAAAACAGGGGCAGCATCACCTCCACAACTTCGGGTGCAACCCGGGTTGTGGCGTTGTTGTCCAGATAAATGACGGAATCGCCTTTTACGATATCACTCATAGCCTAGGCCTCCACCACATTGATGGCGGGATCCACCTGCTCACGCAGAGTTTTTTCCACCAGATCCTTGATGGTCAGCTGGCTGGCCCGACAACTGGAGCAGGCGCCGCGCATGGCGACGACAACTTTTGTCCCTTCCATGTCTACCAGCTCGATATCACCGCCATCCTGCGCAAGACGCGGGCGAATATCCTCATCCAGAACCCGCATGACGTTCTGCATGCGCTGAATATTGCTCATGGGCCTGGTAACAGGCTTGATTTCCGTAAAGCTCTTTGCCGCCCCACGCTCTTCATCCAGAATATCCTGGATCTGCTCCCGACAGTCGCCGCAGGCTCCCCCGGCCTTGGTGAAGTTGGTCACCTCATCCACCGTGGTCAGGCCATTTTCGCGGATGGCCTTGCGGATCTGGGTATCGGTCACCCCAAAGCACTTGCAGACAAGCCTGCCCTCCTCTTCCTGTTCTCTGGGCGGCAGCCCTTTCCAGTTGCGGATAGCGGCCTCGAGAGCTTCTTCCCCCATAACCGAACAGTGCATCTTTTCCTTGGGCAATCCCCCCAGATAGGCCGCGATATCCTTGTTGGTGATTTTCGAGGCTTCTTCCACGCTCTTGCCTTTTATGAGTTCAGTCAGAGCCGAACTGGATGCAATGGCACTGGCGCAGCCAAACGTCTGGAAGGAAGCATCCTCAATGATGCCGTCAGGGCTGATTTTCAAAAAAAGCTTGAGCGCGTCGCCGCAGGCAAGGCTGCCCACTTCGCCGACAGCATTTGCGCCGGGAAGCTCTCCCACATTGCGAGGGTGCAGGAAATGTTCCTGAACTTTGTCGGTATAATCCCACATAATCGTGTCTCCCACGTGTAAAAGCGAATCCGGCCCCGAACATCGCAGGAAAATTCCTGCTCATTTCAACAACACAGGCGGCCCTGTTCATCCGCTGTCTGCGCAGACAGCGCCGGGGCCGCGCGGTTCCCCTCCGTAAAGGCTGCCGGAAGCATCAGGAAGCAAGGTAATCACTTCCCACCCGTTGTCCAGTGAGAAGAAAGAAGCCGCTGAAACTTCTCAGCCTTCCGAAGGCGGCGTATATGACGCCTCAAGATCGTCAAAAGCCGTGTATTGCGAACGGTACGCCAGCTCAACCGTGCCGGTGGGACCGTTGCGATGCTTGCCAAGAATAATTTCCGCAATACCGGTCTTGGGCTTGTCGCCTTTCTTGTTATACTGATCCTCACGGTGAATGAACATGATAAGGTCGGCGTCCTGCTCAATGGCTCCGGATTCGCGCAGGTCAGACAGCACGGGGCGCTTGTCCGTACGCTCCTCCACCTTGCGGTTGAGCTGGGAAAGCGCAAGAACAGGCACCTTCATTTCCTTTGCCAGAGCCTTCAGATTGCGGGAAATATCGGAAATTTCCAGTTCACGCGATTCGTTGCGCGAGGAGTGCATGAGCTGAAGATAATCCACCATGACCAGATCCAGCCCGTGTTCAGCCTTGAGACGGCGGCAGCGGGCGCGCAGGGCCAGAGGCGTCAGGCCAGCCGTATCATCAATGAAGATTTTGGCGCGGCTGAGGTCGTCCGCCGCGTCGGCCAGCTTTTTCCAGTCGGAATCATCCAGAAATTCGGCCCGGCGCACACGCCCCATATCCACCCTCCCCCAGGCGCAGAGCATTCGATCCATGAGGGATTCCTTGCTCATTTCCAGAGAGAATATAGCCACTGTAGCTCCTCCCTGCATGGCCGCACGCATGGCGAGATTCAGGGCGAAAGCAGTCTTGCCCATGGAGGGACGGGCGGCAAGGATGATCAAGTCTGAAGGCTGAAATCCTCCGGCGGTGATTTTGTCCAACTGATAATATCCGGTGGTGATGCCCGTGGTCAGCCCCTTGTTGTTGTAACGGGCGGTGAGGTTGTCAAAGACCGTCTGGACCAGTTCCTCGCTGCTGGCGAATGTCTTGCTGTTTGCCCGTTCGGAGATCGAAAAGATGGCTTTTTCCGATTCATCCAGCAGCAGGGCCACATCCTTGGCGGCATCATAACAGTTGCCGATAATTTCCGCCGAGGCGTCGATAAGTGCGCGCTGCATGGACTTGTCACGCACAATTTTGGCCCAGTGCGCGGCGTTGGCTCCGCTGACCACGGCGCGGGAAAGTTCCGCCAGATACACCGCGCCGCCTACGGCCTCAAGCTGATCATGATCACGCAGCCAGTCAAATACCGTCACCTGATCCACTGATACGCCCTTGGCGTACAGGGCCTTGAATGCTGCAAAAATCATGCGGTGCGCGGGCAGATAGAAATCAGCATCCGAAACCTGATCTATAATTTCGTGCAGCAAATCCGGGCGCAGGAAAACCCCGCTGAGTACGGCCTGTTCCGCCTCCACGCTGTGCGGAGGCACACGACGCAGCAAATCCTCACGGGCACGTTCAGCCGCGTCAGCATTTGTCCCCGCCTGTCCCGCGCGGTTCTGCCCTCCGGAACGGCTGGCATTGCGGGGAAAATCTTCTTCCTTGCGCATGGGCTTCCTCCATAATCGGTTCCCAAAGCTACACATTCAGGAACGAAAAGACAAATCCGGCCGTTCCGGAAGCAAGGCCCTGAGTTTCATCCGTCATGCAGAAGGAACCCGCCCCATATCCGTGACACCCTTTCAACCTTGCGGAATTCCCATGTTTCCGGCAGACTCCTCTCCCGCAGAAACAAAGGAGAACGTCATGAATACGCTTGAACAGCATATCGCCTTCATCAAGGAAGCGGAGGGACTGAAATCCGTACTCCGTACTTCGTGGAGTTCTGCGGGACGTCCCGAAAGTACGGCCGAACACTCCTGGCGGCTGACACTGCTGGCCGCTCTTTTTCTGAAGGACTTCCCGACACTTGACCCTCGCAGAACACTACTTACCGCCCTTATTCATGATCTTGGAGAACTGTATGACGGCGACATTTCCGCTGCGCTTCTGCCGGATGAAAACGTCAAGCTCGATATGGAACGCAAGGCCGTACACCGGCTTTTCAGCCTGCTGCCTGATGAGGATCGAAACTTTTTTCTGCAGTTATGGGAAGACTACAACGCGGCCGCTACGCCGGAAGCCAGACTGATCAAGGCTCTGGACAAGGCGGAAACCATTATCCAGCACAACCAGGGAAAAAATCCGCCTGACTTTGATTATTCCTTTAATCTGGACTATGGTGTCTCCTGGTTTCAGGATTCTCCCCTGCTGCGGGAACTCAGAGAGCTGCTCGACGCGGAGACCGGCGCGCGGGTCGAAGAAAAACATCCTGCCTGACAGCACGAAGGACTTTCATCGGGCCATATCTGCCGACCGGAACTCTCTGGTCCTGCCCGCAGGCTTCAGCCGTGAAATCGGAATGTCATACCGCAACCGCACTGCGGCTGCCCCGGCTGTGCATTGCCTTCGGCACCTCTCCGGCGCTCTCTGCGGAAGCATATGGAAATGAATCCCCCTTTTCCCCGCTCCGGGTTCCTTTCGCCTTGAAGACGCGCGAAAACGAATTGTCCGATTTTCAGGCCAGACAAAAAAAATCGCCCTCCCATAAGGAGGGCGATCCACGAAAGACCCTGCAAAGGCAAAAAGTTTACTCTGCGGGAGTTTCCGCAGTTTCAACCACAGCCTCTTCCACAACGACCTCTTCATCGGCGTTGTGTTTTTCTTCGGAGACAACCTTCACGATGAAGGAAGGCACAACATCCGCATGCAGGCGGGCGCGCACGGTATGCTCGCCCAGAGTACGGATGGGGGCATCGAGCAGAATGCGACGGCGATCGATATCCACGCCCTGTTCGGCCAGAGCATCTCCGATGATGCTGGAGGTGACGGAGCCATACAGCTTGTCGTTTTCCCCCACACGCATGGCAATAACCAGCACCAGACCTTCCAGCCTGGAAGCATGTTCGTTGGCCTCGGCGCGCAGAGCATCCATACGGGCCTGGAGTTTCTTGCGCTCAAGCTCGAAGACTTTCAGATTGGCCGGAGTGGCCAGCATTGCAAGCCCCTGGGGCAGCAGATAGTTGCGGCCGTAACCGGGCTTCACGGACACAACATCACCCAGGTGGCCGAGATTTTCCACATCGGCGCGAAGAATAATTTTCATATCGGTTCTCCTTGCCGCTTAGATGGTGGTCTTTTTCTTCACGTCGCTGGAATGCGCCGTGGTATAGAACAGCAGGGCCATCTGGCGGGCGCGCTTGATTTCCGTGGTGAGCTGGCGCTGATGCCTCGCGCACAGGCCGGTAATGCGACGGGCCACGATCTTGCCGCGCTCGGTAATGAAATCCCGCAGGATGTCAGGACGCTTGTAGTCCAGAGGGAGATCCTTGTCGGCACAGAAGCGGCAGAACTTGCGACGGGGAGCAAATTTTTTGCGGAAAGCCATTATGCGACCTCCTTCTCGGCATCGACGCTGTCGGCCAGACGCACGGTGATAAACTTGAAAATACCGTCGGTGATGCGGATGATGCGTTCCAGTTCAGCCACAAGCTGAGACGGAGCGCCATACACCAGACGCACATAAAAACCCCGCATCTGCTTGCGGACGGGGTAGGCGAGATCGCGCATGCCCCACTGATCAACTTCGAGCATCGTACCGTTTTCACGGGCGATGACTTCACCGAGGTTGGTCAGGACGGCTTCGCGCTCTTCCACGGACAGCTCCGGGGAAAGGAGCAGCAACGTTTCCATTTTGCGCATGGGAATCCTCCTTGCGGTCTAGGGCCCGCCGCCAATACCAAACAAACGGCGAGCAAGGCAGAACGAAAATATCTAAAGAGAGAAAAAACTAAAGTCAAGTAGAATATCACCCGGGCTCTGTTGCAGAATAGTGTTGAAACTATCCCTGACCGGCCGGAGGCGCGAGCGCAGCGAGCCATGGAGCGGGGCCGCCGTCCGGTCGGCCCCGCAGAGGCCGTGCCCGCTGCCGAGCAACGCGAGGCGTGCGGGCATCGAGAGCAGAGATGAGGAGCGGAAGCAACGTCTCGCGGAACGGAGCCGGGTGGAGCGCAGCTTCATGAAGGCGCGAGCGAACCGACTGTGGATACATGCTGCCTTTGCGGCAACGCATGTCGCCGCCCATGCCGGAGCATCCGGATCAGTCGCAGCGCAGGCGGAGAGTCTCCGGCTCAATGACTTCACCCAGCACATCCGCAAGCCGGCGGCGCTTCAGTTCCTTGCCGGCCCCCCTCTCCACCTTTGCGATGACCTCCGGAAACATATCTCCGCCATCCTTGCGAAGAAGGGTGAATGACGCATCGGCACGGCGCTCGAAGGCGCTGCGGGATGCGGGGTCATCGGCCAGAGGCAGCAGCACGTCAGCCGGCAGAGGTTCGCGGTACTCAATCACCAGCTTGGAGTTTTCGTTCATTCCCCACCATGCGTACTGCCGCACCAGAAGATCCCCCTTCCAGCCCTGTCCCTTTTCCATGTACAGAGGCATCCAGGGGTCATTGTCCGCAGGGCGGACAAAGGTCCAGGTGGAAAACTGCACTCCGTCCCGCGTCTCTTCGCCTGTGCGCAGGCTTCTGGCTCCCCGATGTTCATTGAAGGTGGAGTTGATCGGCCAGCGCAGCCCCTGTGGAGCTTCCGCAAGAATTGCGGCCAGTTGCGCACCGTTTTTATCCGCATGGAGGGCATACCAGCCCTGCGCGCTGGGAATGCCGCCGAACATTCCGGCCCTTTTTACGGGTACGTCCACCCGCCCCGCCCCAACAAGCCGCATGCCATCCGCGGGCTTGACCGCCACTGCGGGCAGACCGTTGGAAGCCAGCATGCCGCCGCTGGCCGGATCCTGCCCCAGACCCCGCACCTGCGGAGATTTCACGGCAAGACACGCAGATACTCCCGCAAACACGACCAGGGAAATAAAAAAAAGTATTTTTGCCATCGCAACCTCCGTCCGGCGGATTGCCTCCGGACAGTTTCACCGTATGACCATGCCCCGGCTCATGCGTCCGGTTCCCTGACAATGATGCCCCCGGCCAGAACAAAGCCCTCCTCGTCATAGACCGCCGCCACCTGCCCCGGCGCTGGCGGCTGCTGGGGAGCATCGAAAAGAATCCTCATTGCGCCGTCCGCAAGTTCGATGCGCGCGGGCGCGGGACTCTGCCGATAACGGACGCGAACGAAAAGCCTTTCCGGCCAAAGTGAGGGCGGCACCATGAAATTCACTCGCCCCGCCCGGCAGCTCCGCGCATCAAGCGCCGATCTGGCGCAGACAACCAGTGCGTTGCGCGCCCTGTCCCTCTTCACGACATACAGAGGTTCACTCCAGGCGATCCCCAGCCCCCTGCGCTGGCCCTCGGTATAGCGCCACAGGCCCATATGCCGGGCTATCTCGCGCTCCACGCCGTCAGCCCCGCGCAGAAACACGCTTCCGGGTCCGGGAAGCTCTGCTCCCGCCCCTTGCAGAAACGTCAGATGATCGTCATGAGGCACAAAACATATTTCCTGACTTTCCGCAGGAACGGGCGCGGCATGCCCTCTTTCCGCCAGCCAGGCGCGCAGTTCCTCCTTGCATCTGCGCGCGAGAGGAAATATGCAGCGACGCAGGCGCTCCGGAGAAACCAGCGAGAGAAAATAGCTCTGATCCTTGGAAGAATCTTCCCCTGCCCTCAATGCACGCCCGTATGCCGGATGTTCTTCCAGCGCCGCATAATGCCCTGTAGCCATGGCATCCGCGCCCATGCCCCCCTGACAGACCGGACGCAGCGCGGCATCCAGCAGGCTCCCGAACTTCATGACCCGGTTGCACTGTGCACAGGGGTTGGGCGTATGCGCACGGACATGCTCCGCGATAAAGGGACTGACAACCTCACGCCGGAAGGCGGCTCGCATATCTTCCACATGAAGGGCAAGCCCCAGCTTTCCGCATAGTGCGCGCAGCCCGGGGAGAGCCCCGCCATCCTGCGGAGGATCAATGAACAGCGCATGCAGGGGCACAACTTCATGCCCGGCTTCACGCAGGGCAAGCATGGCGCAGAGGCTGTCCATGCCTCCGCTCACGGCAACGGCGATTTTCATGACGCAAGAATGCCACGCTTCGCGCGGCCGCACAAGCCGCCGGAGCCTGTGTTTCCGGAAAAAACTCTTCAGCCTGTGAACATGCGGGGAAGCTTGTTCCCGGTAAAACAACCTCACCAGGACGCTTTGTTATGGAATAGTGCTGAACATAACCTTGACCGCCGGAGGAGCGAGCCATGGAGCGATGCCCTCCCCCGCATGGCAATGCGGCATCCTGGGGGGGTACGGAGTGCGAGCGCGGCGTTTTCCGTGCAGAACGCAAGCGAGAGCGAGTATCGGCAAAGCCGATCGAGCGTCATCAGGAGGTCGCGGAAGAAAGGGTTCGCGGAGCGGAACCGTGCGCCGCGCGCAGGCCATCGACATGATCCTGCAACAGCGCGTTAGGAATCACTCTTGATTCCCGCAGCGCCAGCGCGTACACTTGCCCGACCCTGAATACAGGGCGCAGGATCGCCATCCTGGGTGAAAGCCGTCCGCCTTCACCTTTCGAGATATTGCAAGAAGGAGCCCACATGATTGGTATTTCAAAACTGTACTGCGGCCAGGTGGAACCGTCCGACGCCCTGCGTTACGGCCGTCATTCCGGCAAGCTGCCCTCCCACCTCCTGCAGTTTTCTGCCGACAAGAAGCCGGTTGTAGTCTGGAACATGACCCGGCGCTGCAACCTTAAATGTGTGCACTGCTACGCCCAGGCCGAGGGAGAACGCGGCAGCGACCCTATTTCCACGGAACAGGCCAAGGCAATGATTGATGACCTTGCCGCCTTCGGCGCGCCGGTCATGCTTTTCTCAGGCGGCGAGCCGCTGGTTCGGAGGGATCTGCCCGAGCTGGCCAGTTACGCGACCTCCAGGGGAATGCGCGCGGTCATTTCCACCAACGGCACGCTTATTGACCGGGACATGGCCAAACGTCTCAGGGAAGTCGGCCTTTCCTACGTCGGCATTTCACTCGACGGCGGCGAGGAGATTCATGACAAGTTCCGGGGGGTGCCCGGCTCTTACCGCCGCGCCCTGGAAGGTCTTGAATACTGCAGGGAGGAAGGCATCAAGGTCGGACTGCGCTTCACCATCAACAAACGCAACGCAGCGGAAATCCCGAAAATTTTCGACATACTGCGCGAGAGGGATATTCCCCGTGTCTGTTTTTATCATCTTGTCTACTCCGGCCGCGGAACCGAGCTGGTAAAGGAAGACCTCAGTCACGCTGAAACCCGCGCCGTGGTTGATCTGATTATGGACAAGACCCGCGAATGCTTTGACAAGGGCATGCCCAAAGAAGTGCTTACCGTGGATAACCACGCGGATGGTCCGTATCTCTGGATGCGCATGAAAAGGGAAGATCCCGGCCGGGCCGAGGAAGTGTTCGAGCTGCTCCAGTTCAACGAAGGCAACAGTTCCGGCCGCGGCATCGGCTGCATCTCCTGGGACGGCAAGGTTCATGCGGATCAGTTCTGGCGAGAGCATGTGTTCGGCAATGTGCTGGAGCGTCCGTTCTCCGAAATCTGGACCGACCCCGATATCGAGCTCTTGCACAAAATGAAGGACAAACGCCCGCATGTGAAGGGCCGCTGCGCCAGATGCCGCTTTCTCAACATCTGCGGCGGCAATTTCCGCGCCCGCGCCGAAGCCGTATATGGCGACGTGTGGGCTGAAGATCCCGCCTGCTATCTCACCGATGAAGAAATCGGAATCAGGTAGATGATGTGGAAGCAGATGCCGGGGAGGAGGAAGAACTATGCCTGAAAACGTATCTCTTCTCCCTCCCCTGCCCCCATCTCCTCAGCAATCTTTAATGTTTTGAGACGACGTACCCGGTTCCTCCGCAGCCTCGGCATGTGCAGGACTGAGAGGGGGAAAGACGGGACAGAGTCGCCTCTCCGTGGAGCATTTCGCTGCTGAAGTGCTCTGGGGAGCCGGGCGGGGCGAGACTCCGCCGCGACGCTCCCTATCCGGCGCCGTCGCAATTCGCTTGCGGCATAAAGCTCCGGCGGAGGCGCAAAACCCGCGAGCCGGAACATCAGTCTCTGGCCGGCAAATATTTTCAAACGCAAAATGCTCCAGGAAAATGTCATGAATCTGCCTGAATTTCATCGCGGCCGCCGTCTGCGCCGCAGCGCCGCCCTGCGCGGCATGGTGCGCGAAGTGAAGCTTTGCGCCGACGATCTGATCATGCCCTATTTTGTGGTGGACACGCCGGATCACGCCTTCCGCAAGCCCATTGACTCCATGCCCGGTCAGTACCAGCTTTCGCTGAACGAGCTGGAAAAACAGGTGGGGTCGGCTGTGGCTGCCGGGCTGAAGTCCGTTCTTCTGTTCGGCATTCCTTCCGCCAAGGACCCCCTGGGCAGCGGAGCCTACGCGGAAGACGGCATTGTCCAGAAGGCCGTGCGCATGCTCAAGAAGAACTGGCCGGAACTGGTGGTCGTCACAGACGTATGCCTGTGCGAATACACTTCGCACGGGCATTGCGGCATGATCGGCGAAGGCGACACCATAGGCCGGGTGCTTAATGACCCGACTCTTGAACTGCTGGCAAAAACCGCAGTATCCCACGCCAGAGCGGGCGCGGACATAGTGGCTCCTTCCGACATGATGGACGGCCGGGTGCTTGCCATCCGTGAATCCCTGGATGAAGCGGGCTTCGAAGACCTGCCGATCATGTCCTATGCGGTCAAATACGCGTCCTGCTACTACGGCCCCTTCCGCGACGCTGCGGAAGGGGCGCCAAAGTTCGGCGATCGTCGTACCTACCAGATGGATCCCGGCGTGGTGAAAGAGGCCTTCCGCGAACTGAGCGCGGATATCGAGGAAGGCGCTGACATCTTTATCGTCAAGCCGGCCGGCCCTTACCAGGATATCATCCGCATGCTGGACGACGCCTTTGACGTTCCCATGGCCGCCTACCAGGTGAGCGGAGAGTATTCCATGATCTGCGCAGCCGCACAAAACGGCTGGCTGGACGAGAAGGCGACTGTCATGGAATCCCTGCTGGGCATCAGACGCTCCGGCGCAAAACTGATCATCACCTACTTCGCCGAAAAGGCGCTGAAGGAAGGCTGGATCAGATAGCTGTTTTTCATGCTGCCCCCAGGCGGCATTTCCCTCCACTCCGCGGCCGCTCCGCATTTCTCCGGCGCGGCCGCCAACTTCAGGATACCGCAATGACCCACCCCGCCCCTCCGTCAGGGCACATGACGGGACATCCCGCCCGGCACAGCCATCCTTCAGGCCGCCCCGCCCCTGAAAACGCTTCCCGCACCCTGCCGGACGGCACACCCAAGTGCCGCCTTATCGCATGGGAAGTGACGCGCTCCTGCAATCTTGCCTGCAGACACTGCCGGGCCGAGGCTCACCCCGAACCCTACCCCGGCGAACTTTCCACCGCCGAGGCCAAGGCGCTTATTGATACCTTTCCCGAAGTGGGCAGCCCGATCATCATCTTCACCGGCGGGGAACCGACCATGCGCGGGGATGTGTACGAGCTGGCGTCCTATGCGCGTGACAAGGGTCTGCGCTGCGTCATGTCACCCAACGGCACGCGCATCACGCCGGAGGTTGCGCGAAAAATCAGGGATGCCGGATTCCAGCGCTGTTCGATCTCCATTGACGAGGCAGACGCCGCACGCCATGACGAGTTCCGCCGCATGAAGGGCGCGTTCGAGGCATCCATGCGGGGCATCGAAAACCTGAAACAGGCGGGGATGGAATTCCAGATCAACACCACAGTGACCCGCAGCAACCTGGCCTCCTTCAAGAACATGTTCGAGCTGTGTGAAAAACTCGGCGCGGCCGCCTGGCATATCTTCCTGCTGGTGCCTACCGGACGCGGCGCGGAAATCGAGGAGGAAGTCATTTCCGCTGAGGAATATGAGGAGGTGCTGCACTGGTTCTATGATTTCCGCAAAACCACGTCCATGCACCTTAAGGCAACCTGCGCTCCGCACTACTACCGCATCATGCGCCAGCGTGCGCATGAGGAAGGCATCAGCGTCACGCCGGACACCTTCGGCATGGACGCCATGACGCGCGGCTGTCTGGGCGGCACGGGATTCTGTTTCATCAGCCATACCGGGCAGCTCCAGCCCTGCGGTTATCTCAGCCTGGACTGCGGCAACGTGCGGGAAGTTCCCTTTCCCGAATTGTGGAAAAGCACCCCCTGGTTCCTCAGGTTCCGCGATCAGAATGCGTACAAGGGCAAATGCGGCCCCTGCGAATACCACAGATTCTGCGGCGGCTGCCGGGCCCGCGCCTACACCATGACCGGCGATCCCATGGCGCAGGAACCGTTGTGTTCGTATCAGCCGATCCGACTGGAGCGCATGTTTCAATCCACAGCCGCCCCATCCGCCGACTGATTCCGCAGCCGACGGACAGGGCGCGCGCGGATTGCCTCTCCCTGAGCCGTTCTGTCAAATCCATGTTCCCCTGTGGGGAGAGGTTTCAAGACACAAGGGAATCTTTGGCGAAGTAAAAAAACTGCCGCAGTGCAGGGTGCGGAAAACCTGCCCGGGCTTTCCGCGCCCTGCCGTCAGGACAGAGCGGTTGCAGGCGCTGCTGCGGAACCATGTTGATGGCGGTGTGCATAACGCGCGGTCTTGTTCCGGCGCGGGCGGCAACATTCAGAGCTTTGCATTTGAAAATATCTCCCAGCCAGGACTCCATGTTCCGACTCGCGGTTTTCACGCCTCCGCCGGCACTTGACGCCGCAAGTGAATTGCGGCGACCCCGGAGAAGGGGGGCATCGCGGCGGAGCCCCGCTTCGCTCGACTCCGAAAGCATTTTCAAGACAAAAATGCTCTGCGGCCTCCATCCGCAAGGTTCCCGCGTTGCCTGGCGGCTGCCGTTCACTCGGCTCCGCGCCGTGTGACATTGCTTCCGTGACCTCTCGACGACGCTTGACCGGCCTTGCCGATACCCGTTCCCGCCTGTGCCCTGTGCGGAAAACGCCGCACTCGCATTCCGAGCCTCCTCCATGCGTACTTCCCGTTCGCGCGGCCCATCATCTCCGCTTTCGATGCCCGTGAGCCTCGCTCTATCCGGCAAGGGACACGACCCCTGCAGGGCGCGCATGGCCAGCCGGCCGGCCACAGACGGCTCCCCGACACCCGCCTCCCCGGCGGACAAGGATATTTTCAGCACAATTCCGCAACAAAGCGCGGTGCAACTGAAAACACCTGCCCTTAAAATTTTCTCGACAAAAAATATCTCCTTCCTCTTGACAAAGAAATCACACGGTGGGAAATTGGTTACACAAAATGTCGACATTCGTTTTTAGACAATATGCCTTTTCACTTCCGCTGGAGAATCTCCGCTGTCCTGCGGGGCGGCGCGGGCCGCCGATTCCGGTCACTGTCACTGTTTCAGGAGAAAGGTATGAGAGCACGGATGAGTTTGCCGACCCAGATGGCGATCGGCATGATCCTCGGTATTATCGCGGGCGCGCTTGCTCCCGCGCTGGGACTCAACCCCGGCTGGTTCCAGCCCATCGGCCAGCTTTTCATCAATCTGGTGCGCATGGTGGTGGTTCCCCTGGTGTTCACCACGCTCATCGCGGGCGCGGCCAGCGTGTGTGACGTGCGGGAACTCGGCCGCGTGGCGTCGAAAACCATTATCTACTATTTTGCGACCACCGCCGTGGCGGTGGTCATAGGTCTCATTCTGGCCAATCTGATCAATCCCGGTCTCGGACTGTCCATTCCCATGGAAAACCTGAGCGCCAAGGAAGTTTCCGCACCTCCGCTGATCAAGGTGCTTATGGACATCGTCCCCATCAATCCTGTGGAAGCCCTTTCCCAGGGCAAGATGCTCCAGATCATCTTCTTCGCCCTGCTTTTCGGTTTCGGCCTGAGCATGATCGGCGACAAGGGCGAACCCGTGTTCCGCTTCTTTGACGCCTGCGCCGACGTCATGATCAAGATTACCGGCATCGTCATGATGTATGCCCCCATCGGCGTGTTCGGCCTGATGGCCTTTACCGTGTCCAATCACGGTCTGAGCGTTCTGCTGCCCCTGATCAAGCTGGTCGGCGTCATGTATCTTGCCTGTCTGGCTCAGATCCTCATTGTTTATCTTCCCTGCGTAAAGATTGCCGGGCTGACGCCCTCCAGATTTCTCAAGGGCGTATCCGAACCGCTGATGATCGCCTTTACCACCTGTTCCAGTGCGGCGGCGCTGTCTTCCAATCTGCTCAGCGTTCAGAAGCTTGGCGCGTCAAAATCCGTCTCCAGCTTTTCCATTCCGCTCGGCAATACCATCAATATGGACGGCGCGGCCATTTACATGGGCATTGCGGCCATCTTCGCCGCGGAAGTCTATGGCATTCCCATGCCCATAGACAAGCAGCTCACCGTCATCCTGCTGGCGGTTCTTGCTTCGGTCGGCTCCATGGGCGTGCCCGGCGCGGCGCTGATCATGATCACCATGGTCTTTACCCAGGTAGGCATTCCTCTGGAAGCCATTGCTCTGGTGGCCGGAGTGGATCGTATCATGGACATGGCCCGCACCACCATCAACGTCCTTGGCGACGCCACCGGCGCTCTCCTTGTTTCCAGGCTGGAACATGGAGGAGAATGTCAGGGCGCAGCAACCGAAAACTGAGCCTCACATACGGCAGAATGCGGCGGGATGAGGCATCCCGCCGCCTGCGGAGCAACACGTCATGAACGAACGTCAATGTATCGGAGTGGTCGGAGGACTGGGGCCGTATGCCGGGCTGGATCTCGTCCGCAAAATATTCGACAGGACCAGAGCCGACCATGACCAGGATCACCTGCCGGTCATGCTGTATTCCTTTCCCGGCGATATCCCTGTCCGTCCCGAGTTTCTGCTGGGGCTGACAAGGGAAAACCCCGGCGAAGCCATCGGAGACATCATGGCCCGGATGGCGGAGGCCGGCGCGACGATCATCGGCATGCCCTGCAATACGGCGCACAGCCCCCGTATTCTTGATGCGGCGCTGGAGCGGCTCGCCGCCACGGGACGCAGGGTTCGCTTCGTCCACATCATTGATGCAGCGGTGGCTCATATGCTCCGCATGTGCGCGCCCGGCTCGCGAGTGGGGCTGATGTGCACCGTGGCAACGCTGCGCACCCGCCTTTACCAGGATGCACTGGAACAGGCAGGGCTTGTTCCAGTCATTCCCGATGACGAGGGCTGCGCACGCGTACAGGACGCCATCAGCAACAGAGAGTACGGCATCAAGGCTTCATCCCATCCCGTCTCGCCGGAAGCCCGCGATATCCTGTGTCAGGCCGCTCGCGGCCTGGCGGAAAAGGGCGTCGAGGCCATTCTGCTCGGCTGCACCGAAATTCCCCTCGCTCTCACCGAATCCAGCCTGTTCGGCGTACCTGTGGTGGATGCCACCAGCGTACTCGCCCAGGCATTGATCCGGGCCTGCGATCCGGAAAAACTGCGTTTTCCCGAATAGGAATCCAACTCTTTAACTTTTTACTTCTGGAGACACTCATGAATCTCGCAAAATTTCCCCATCGCGGCTATGTGAAGACCCCCACCCCCATCGAATATCTGCCCAACTTTTCCAAGGCGCTGGACAACAAGGTGAACGTGTACATCAAGCGTGACGACCTGCTGCCCGGCTGCGCCGGCGGCAACAAGACCCGCAAGCTTGACTTCTCCATTGCCGACGCCCTCGCCAAGGGAGCGGACACCATCATCACCTGCGGCGCTGTACAGTCCAACCACTGCCGCCTGACGCTCTCCTGGGCCGTGCATGAAGGGCTGGACTGCCATCTTGTCCTCGAAGAGCGCGTGAAAGACAGCTACAACCCTGAAGCGTCGGGCAACAACTTCCTGTTCCACCTCATGGGCGTGAAGAGCATTACTGTCGTGCCCGGCGGCTCCCCCATGATGGAGGAAATGGAAAAGGTCGCCGCAAAGCTGCGCGAGCAGGGCAAAAAGCCCTACATCATCCCCGGAGGGGCCTCCAACTGCATCGGCGCGCTCGGTTATGTGAACTGCGCGCAGGAAACCATGCAGCAGCTCTTCGACATGGGGCTGAAAATCGATCACATCGTGGTGCCCAGCGGCAGCGCCGGCACGCATGCCGGCATGATCGCGGGCATGGTGGGCAATAATGTGGACATTCCCGTCTCCGGCGTGGACGTCAGCCGTCCGCGCGACGTGCAGGAAGGCATCGTGCGCAAGCTCGCGCAGGAAACTCTGGACTATATCGGCGCCGGCGTGAAGCTGCCCGGGCAGTCCGTCACCTGCTTTGACGCCTATTATCAGCCCGGCTACTCCCTGCCCAACGACGGCATGGTGGAAGCGGTCAAACTGCTCGCCCGCACCGAGGCAATTCTGCTTGACCCGGTGTATTCCGGCAAGGCCATGTCCGGCATGATCGACCTCATCCGCAAGGATCACTTCCCCAGGGGAGCCAATGTGCTCTTCCTGCATACGGGCGGTTCTCCGGCGCTGTATGCCTACCTGCCCACCTTCCGCGACTAGAACCATGCAACGGGCTGCTGACCTTTGTCAGCAGCCCCGGAAATCAGGAGTCGGTTCGCTCACGCCGGCACAGCCGGGCCTGCGCCTGGCGGCCGGCGCTCCGAATCATCTGTCGTGATTGAAAGGTTCTGGCGCAGCTTTCAGGCCCCAGCCGGAACAGACGAGCTGATCCGGCTGAGGCCCCGCGATACCCGGTTCCACAGGCGATTTCCGTGCAACGTTATCTGAGCCACGGAAAAAGCCCTCGCAAATTTTTTTTGAACACACCATGTGAAAACAGGAGCATACCATGCCGGAACAGGAACGCAGGCTTGAAATGTATGGCGGACTTCTGGGAGGAATGCTCCCTCTGCTGACACTGGTTGTCGGCCTCATATGGCTCTCCGTAGCTGAAAGGGGTGGGACAAAACCCTTCTGGGCCTGCGCATGGATTGCCCTGGCTGCCGGGCTTTTCCTTGCCAGAAACAAGGAAGACTACTGTCTTGCCGCCATGCGCGGCATAGGGGATCGGACAGGCATCGTCATTGTTACGGCATGGCTTTTCGCCGGCGTGTTCGGCAAACTCATGGCGGCTGGAGGGCTGGTCAACGGACTTCTGTGGATCGGCATGACCACCGGCGCCCAGGGCAGCATCTTCGTCGCGCTGGTTTTCCTTGCCGCCATGCTTTTCTCGCTTGGCACAGGCTCTTCCACCGGAACCTGCATCGCTCTCTCCCCGGTGCTGTATCCGGCGGGCGTCTTCCTTGGCTCGGACCCGACCATGTGCGGACTGGCCATTCTTTCCGGCGCGGCGTTCGGCGACAACCTCGCGCCCATCTCCGACACCACGATTGTTTCCGCCTATACACAGGGGGCAACCATGCGTGATGTCGTGCGCAGCCGCTTTCCGCTCTCCATGAGCGCAGCCTGCTTTGCAATGCTTGTCTTCCTCGCTTTCGGCGGCAGCGGCGAAGCGGCAGATCTTCCCCAGATCAGGGCCGGTCTTGACCCCGCGGGGGCTCTGATGCTGCTTGCCCTGCTTGTGGTCGTCATTGCCGCGCTCAAGGGGCGCCATATCATCGAGGCTCTCATTTACGGAAACGTATGCGCTGCCGCCATCGGCATGCTCATCGGCAACATCGCCCCCTCGCAGATTTTCGGCATCCCCGCACAAAACGGGGCCTCCACCGGCATCATTCAGGACGGCATCGACAGCGTCGTCGGCGCGATCATCTTCGCCATACTCATCCTTGCCGTCACCCAGATCCTGGTGGAGTGCGGCATCATGCGCCGCATCCTCGACTTTGCGCACCAGACACTGATCTCCTCCGTCCGGCAGGCGGAGCTGTTCATCATCGGCGTAACCATCATCGCCTCCATTCCCATTTCCGCCAACGCTCCGGCCGAACTTCTGGTCGGCCCGACACTGGTCCGCCCCATCGGAGAAAAGTTCCGCCTGTCCGCCGCCAGACGCGCCAATCTTATGGATTGCGCGGTCTGTACGGTATTTTTCATTCTCCCGTGGCATATCTGCGTCGCCGCATGGTACGGAGCGCTCAGCAGCTCGGCAGAAGCATACGGCATCACGGCTCCTCCGCTCAGCTCGGCGCTGTACAATCCCTATTCATGGGCCCTGCTCGGAGTTCTGCTTTTTTCCGCACTGACCGGCTGGAACCGGAAGTTCATGCAGGACGGCGAAAAAGACGAGGGCATATAGACAGTTTTTCCTGCATTCTCACCGTCCGGCCATGGCCCGATATCCTCGCTGCGGCCATGGCCGTTTTCCGCTCTTGCAAAAAACTGCTCCTCGCCTATGATAATGAGTACGCGCTCATCTGCGCAGGAGCCCTCATGGACTTTAAAAAGGAAACGTACAGCATTCAGGCCGCGGCGTATATCCGCTCGCTCATCCGCTCAGGAGAACTTTCTCCAGGAGCCCCCGTACGGGAAGCCTTTCTGTCCGAAAGGCTCGGAATCAGCCGTGCCCCCATCCGCGAGGCGCTTTTGTCTCTTGCGCAGGAGGGGCTTATCTGCGCCGAACCGCAGAAGGGCAAGACCGTCCGGCACATGAGCGCACGTGAAATTTACGACAGCTACACCGTGGCAGGCATTCTGGAAGGCGCAGGGGCGGTGGAATCCGTGCGGCTATGGACCGCGCAGGACGCGGATGCCTTCCGGGCCATTGTGACCAGCATGGGCGAACAGCTCAACTATGCCACGCGTCTTGATGATCTGGCCGAAATAGACGAACAGTTCCATGCCGCCCTGTTGTCGGCCTGTCCCAACACCCGGCTTGTAGAAATGGCCCGCTCCTCCTGCGCCACCATTTCCAAGTACCTTTATTACCAGTACTGGATTACCCTGTTCACCCCCAGAGAGTTCTATGAACGCCACCTTGTCATCGCCGAGGCGGTCAACGGGGGAAATGCCGGCCATATTGAGCATATCCTGCGCGAGCATTACAGGGAAAACGGCATCCGCATGTCGGAACTCATTCACGATGAACCCGCGCCCCAGTCTCCCCTCCGGGAAGACGCCGGACGCCGCAAACCGCACCATGGAACAGACGCAGCTTGACCTTGTCGACAAACGCCTTCTGGACATCATCCAGACGGCCTTTCCCCTTGTTTCTCATCCGTATGCGGCTCTTGGAGAACAGCTCGGCATTTCCGAGGAGGACGCCCTGAACCGTGTGCGGCGCATGAAGAAGATCGGACTGATCCGGCGGATGGGAGCCAACTTCCAGTCTGCGAAGCTTGGCTTCCGTTCCACTCTCTGCGCCGCCAGAGTTCCGGAGGAGCAGCTGGAGTCCTTTGTGGCCGAGGTCAACTCCCACCCCGGCGTCACCCACAACTACCTGCGCAACCACGCCTACAATGTATGGTTCACCCTTATCGGCCCTTCATGGGAAGAGGTGTGCGCCACGCTGGAAGAAATCACGCGCCGTACCGGCATTGCCCTGCTCAATCTGCCCGCTGCCAGACTGTACAAAATCCGCGTCGACTTTCAAATGGAGGAATAAACGCGGGAATTCCCTCCGCATGCCCCGGCGCTCTTAACTTTTCCCGGAGCCTGCCGAAAAAACGGACAGACAACATGCCGCGGCGGAGCCTTGCTGCCGCTCCGGAAGGAGATATCACATGCGTGCCTCTGTTTTGTGTTTGTTCTGCTGCCTCGCGGTACTGCCCTGCCGTGCACAGGGGATTGAGCGGAATGCCGCCGCCCCGAAGGGGGCTGCCGTCGCCGAACCCGGCAGTTATGTAAGATCGCCCGACTACGAGGGCCGCATCAGCACCCCCGAAGGTTCTTTCCCTCTCCGGGAAAGAACCGAGAAGGAAATCACGATTCTGCTGCCGGACATGGACGGAGATTATCTGCTGGTGCCCGGAGGGCCGAAGCCTTCGCCCGATCCGCGCTTCGTCAAGGCGCAGGAGCTCAAGCTCAAGGTGCGTGAACTTGTCGATCAGATGCTGGACACCGAATCCAGCGCTGCACTGAACAATGTAGTGGCCGTACCCGCCTCTTTTGTTTCTCTGGACGACTTCAACCAGACTTCCGGCTTCGGCCGCTATCTGGCCGAGGCCATGTTCTACGAATTCAACCAGCGCGGCGTTTCCGTGCGGGAGTATCGTTTCCCCGGCGTCATCGAAACACGCCCTGAAGAGGGAGAATTCGCCCTGTCCCGGGCGCTTTCAAAAATCCGCGTCCGGCAGGACTGGGCGGCTGTGGTCCTGGGCACCTATTACCGGGACAGGGACGCCCTGTTCATCAACGCCCGCATGGTGCGAGCCTCGGACGGCATGGTGCTGCGCACGGCACAGCTTGTATTGCCCATGAATGATATGCTCAAGCGCATGAGCGCGCAGCCGCCCCTCCGCGCCGGCGGCCTGCGCATCAACCCGGGGAGGAAATAGTCGTGAGCCTGCTGCGAATTTTGCTTGTGCCTCTGCTCATGGGGTTGTTTCTGGCCGGTTGTTCCTTCCATTCCCCCCTTGTCGCGGAATCTGACGAAACCATGGACAACTGGGTACTGGCCCGCCGTTATCAGGCGGAATATCGCTATGAGCTGGCTCGGCAGCATTTTGCCCTGGCCCTGGCGGCCGCACGCACGCCGACCGTTGTGGAACGGCTGAAGCAGGAGCTGGCAGCCGTGGATCTGCAAATTAAAACCCTGCGCTGATCGCGCACGCGAGGCCGACATGCCTTTCCGCCGCATTCTGTTCTGTGTTGCCGTCATATTCATACTGGGCGTCGTCCCCGCCCGCGCGGGACTGCTTGACTCAATCCTGCCGGAAGAAGGCCCCACCATCGGCTTCGTGCCAAAAACGGCCGACAATATCGGCAGTCAGCTTGACGAGCAGCTCATGCGCATTCTCGAGCCTTCGGAAATGACGCGAGACCAGGTATCCATCGCCTGCACCGTGCCCGTCTGGCTGGACAACCTCAAGCGCACCAGCCCCCTGGCCCGCCAGATGTCCGAAGAACTGGCCCGCTACTTCAAGGAAAGGGGGTACAAACTTGAAGAACTGCGCAAGGGCGACGAGGTTCTCATGACGCCTGAACGAGGGGAATTTCTGCTCACCCGCGATGTCGGAAAACTTGTCTCCCGCGATGTGAATACGCATGCAGTGCTGACAGGCACCTATACCGTCACCGAACGCAGCGTGCGCTTCAACATGCGCCTCATTCACACTCCCACGCGGGAGGTGCTGGCCGCAGGCTCCGGCACCGTGCCCGTGACGGACGAGCTGCTGCCGCTTCTGCGCGACGCTTCCGGTGCGCAGCCGCTCGGACCTACGGTACGGACGAAACTGCCGCGCAACTGATGCCCCGGCAGCGTAAAGTTCCGGCGGCGCCGCGGAGGTATGGAGTTCCCGGCACTTCCGGCTGGGAGATTCCCTGTGCCGGGCATGCGGCATAAGCGCCCTTCCATGGTGGAAAGGCACACCTGCCGTATGCTGTTTCCGTCAGCCGCGTCCGGACGGAAACATCTTCTGCCGGACTGCCGTCCGGCCAGTTCCCTTCATCCCGCACCAGCTCCTCCATGCGTCGTCCGGGCAGCGCGGCTCCAACGGCCGTGGTTGCCTTCCCCCGGTCTTTTGCTTATTTTCGGCAGCGGCGTTTTCAGAGATGAAATGTCCGCCTTCTTTCTTTTTTCAACGACTTTCTCCGCACGGAGCATACCATGGCATTGAGCATAGGCATCGTCGGACTGCCCAATGTGGGCAAATCCACGCTTTTCAACGCACTGACCAGGGCGCAGAACGCCGAGGCCGCGAATTATCCCTTCTGCACCATCGAGCCGAACAAGGCTACGGTGCCGGTGCCGGATGCCCGTGTAGACGCCCTGACCGAGCTGGTCAGACCCGCCAAGACCATTTACGCCACGGTGGACTTCATCGACATTGCCGGTCTGGTGCGAGGGGCGAGCAAGGGCGAAGGACTGGGCAACCAGTTCCTGGCCAATATCCGTGAATGCGCGGCCATCGTGGAAGTGGTGCGCTGCTTTGAAGACGAAAATATTACCCATGTGGACGGCAGCGTTGACCCGCTGCGCGATGTGGAAACGATTGAAACAGAATTGCTGCTGGCCGACATCGACAGCGTGACCAAGCGCCTGGAACGCCTCCAGAAACAGGTCAAGGGCGACAGGGAACTGACAAAGGCTGTGGATGAGGGACGGAAGCTGCTCGCGCACCTGAACGAAGGCAGGCCCGCCTCTTCCTATGAGGTGCCGGAACTCAACGAGCCTTTCCGCCAGATGTGGCGCGAACTGGCGCTGCTCACTGCGAAGCCGGTTATTTACTGCGCCAATGTGGACGAGGACGGCCTGGCGGAAGACAACTCCCATGTGCAGGCGCTGCGCGGTCTCGCAAGCTCGCGCGGGGCGGAGCTGGTAAAAATCTGCGCCCGCCTGGAAGAAGAACTCCAGGGACTTTCCGAGGCGGAGCAGAAAGAAATGCTTGAATCCTACGGCATAGGCGAAAGCGGCCTGCTCAGCGTCATCCGTACCGGCTATCATGCCCTGGGGCTGGCCAGCTACTTCACTGCCGGTCCCAAGGAAGTACGCGCATGGACATTTAAACAGGGCTGGAAGGCGCCGCAGACTGCCGGCGTCATTCACAGCGACTTTGAAAAGGGATTCATCCGGGCTGAAGTCATCAGTTATGCCGACTACATGGAGTACAGGAGCGAGGCGGCCTGCCGCTCTGCCGGCACTCTGCGCGTGGAAGGCAAGGAATACATCGTGCGCGACGGCGATATCATGCACTTCCTGTTCAACGTGTAGCCGCTGGAGCCTTTCCAGGGCAAAGCGCCCCTCTCCGGCGTCGCCGCAGCTCCTCTGCAGCATTGAACTCCGGCGGAGATGTGAACCCCGCGCTCCGGCGCACAGGCTCCCGGCCGGCAGATATTTTCAAACGCAAACGCTCTCATGGCAAGACGCGTCCAGACTCCGGAAGGAAACATCATGCCTGGCTTCCACATCGTTTCCAAAAACCCATGGATTATCCACTGTTACAATTTCGGGAATATCTTTTCCCCCATCAAGCAGCTCGCCCCGTATCTGCTCAGGCCGGCCCGCGGACGCATTCACTTCGTTCTGACGCTGAACTGGTCGATTTTGCCCAGACGCAAATTTGAAGCCTTCAACCGCGCCTATCACCGCCACTTGCGCAGGTATCCCCATCTGGTTGTGACGGTACTGGCCAATGAACCGGACGAATTGCAGCTATTGCGCGAGCATGGAATCCGATCCGAACTCTGTAATCAGAATGCCTTTCTGGACGAACGTCTTTATACCATTCAAGATGAAAAAAAGCACTATGATGCAGTCATAAATTCACGCATGGCTCCTTATAAACGTATAGAGCTTGTTCGTGATATACAGAACTGCTGCCTCATTACCTATTTTCTCGATCCACAGGATTATGAGTATGTAAAAACTGTGCTTCCTCTGTCCGAAAAATATAAAAGTGCCTGCCCTCATCTTCACTTCCCTCAGTATAACGGCAGGACATGGCAGCATTACAACATAGAAGAGATCTGCAAAGTCTATGCATCCAGCCATTGCGGCGTCATTCTTTCCGCTGAGGAGGGCGCATGCTTTGCCGCCATGGAATACCTGCTGTGCGGCCTGCCCGTGGTGACCACTCCCAGCATCGGCGGCCGGGAAGCCTTTTTTGACAAGGACTATGTCATCTGGACAGAACCTGTGCCGGAAGCTGTGGCTGAAGCCGTCAAAAAAGCCCGGCAACTCCACGTTTCCGCACAGGAAATCCGGGATCGCACCATCGCCGGAATGCAGAGTGTCCGCGCCGTCTATTGTGAAATCCTGAATTCCATCGCCCGGGAAGAAGGTGTGGAACGGGATTTCCGGGCCGAATGGGATTCCTTCTTTATCAACAAGATGCATACAAACATGTCTGAGCCGGACGCGGTGGCCTTCCTGCGCGCTCAGGGGCTGAACCTCCATTATCCGCTTCTGCACAGGCTTCATAACGGCCACAAGGTTTTCAAGGCATGGCTGAAAGGCCTGAAGCAGACATGGAGAGAGAGAGAGAGAGAGAGAGAGAGAGAGAGAGAGAGAACATATGACGTAGAAGTCTTCATCCCCGCGCGGAAATTTCCGCAATGCCCTGTGGAAAAGCAGAGAATATCGACAGCGCGGGGCGCCCTTTTCCAGAAGGACGCCCCTTTCCTTCAGTCATCCCGGACAGCCCCCGCAATCATCTCCTTCATTCTGCCCACTATTCCCGCGTTGCAGAGTCTGCCCGCCTCCCGCCAGCGACAGGCAGGCAGGCTGAAAAACATGCATCAATCCGTCAGTGCATTTTCCAGCGGCGGGACAAGGCCGCGCCCCTGCAGTCGTTCGTTCCGCGGACAATCCTCTTCTTCCGGCTCCACATGGATACTGACCCTGCCCAGCCCCGGCAGGCGGCGACGCAGATCATCCTCCACACGGGTAGCCCGACGGTGCGCTTCGGCTACGGTCATATCTGCATCTGCGCGGCAGCGGAAAGAGAGTTCCGTGCGGTTGCCCATCATCCATATCTCCTCGTCATAGGCAGGTCCCAGATCGGGATGCTCCGCCATCACCTCCCGCAGCGTGCCCATGACCACTCCGCGTCCTGCCGGAGTATCGGGCGGCCTTGCTTCCGCCTCATTGCGCTCCGAAGGTTCAATGTGGGAAACCACATGCACGGCTCCGATCCGGCGCGCAAGATCCCGCTCGTATGCCGAAACCCTGGCGTGGGCCTCGCGCAGTTCCATATCCGGCGGCAGTTCGATATGGACAAAGGCATGCAGACCGTCATTCAGCGTTGTCAGAGCCAGAGCATGGATGCCCAGTCCATGCAGAACCGCCAGATGATGAGCTGCCGCATACAAATCCCGCCGTCCGGCTTCCTCCGGCTCAAAATGGGTCACTGTTTCCGCCCCCGGCAGAACCTGCTCGACTACCTCTTCCAGAATGTCGCAGATTTCATGGGCGTCATCCACGCGCAGAGTCGGCGGCACTGCCGCCACCAAATCCACAAAATAGCGTGCCCCGCTTTCCCGCACCCGAACCTGGCGAATCTGAAAGGCCGGTGCCATGGCGGCCAGGGCTTCTTCCCCCCGCCGTGTTTCCGCCTCCGCCCCGCCATCCATGAGTCCGGCCACCGCCCGGCAGGCCATACGCCAGCTCACGGTCAGCACAATGGCGGCGACACCAAGGGCTGCCACGGCATCAGCCCGGGTCAGGGCGACGTGCGCGGGACTGCCGGGTTCTACCAGATGGGCGGCGGCCACACAGACCAGACCGCCCAGCACAACGGCGGAAGAAAGAATATCCGTGGAAAAATGCAGAGCGTCTGCTTCCAGCGCCTGAGACTTATGTTCCCTTGCCACCCGGCGCAGCATGGCCGAACGGCTGATATCCACAAGCAGGGAAATGACGATTACCCCGAAGGCCCACCAGCTCGGCTCCACCGGCCTGGCCTCGAACAACAGACGTTCCACCGCTTCCCGGACGATCCAGATGCAGGTAATGAAAAGCAGTGCGGTTTCCGCAAGGGCTGAAAGATTCTCCACCTTGCCGTGGCCGAAGGGATGCCGCCGATCCGCAGGAGCGGCGGCTATGCGCACGGCAAAAAAGGTGATGCCTGCGGCCACGAAGTCCAGCATGCTGTGCAGAGCTTCGGAAAGCATGCCCAGGCTGTTGGTGGAAATCCCCGCCACAAGCTTGAGCACGGTGAGCAGCGCGGACCATATGACGCTGGACAATGCCGCTCTGCTCTTGGCCGCATTCGCCTCATCCTCGATACAGGGTCCGGAACATTCCCTCCCTCCAGTTTCAGGAGCGGAACCGACGGTTGAACGGTGGGATGAAGAGGCCGCCGTCTCTGGCATCTGGGTATGACGGGACATGCTTTTCCTCCGGCAGGCTGTACCTGAATGTATGGGCTTGCGACCGGAAACGTCTTGTCCGGCGCGAAAAAACAGAGCAGCTTGCTGACGCGGTCTTGCAGAACAAGGCCGTCCGCAGATCACGAACAGGACAAATCCGCTTCTCCCGTTAAATGGGCGGCCTGACGCGCATCGCCCGGAGAGGCAATGCCTCTCCGGGCATGAAGCTGATATGTTCGCAGAATAATTCAGCGGCTCCTTAAGTTGACATCCTCCCCCGCCTGAAGTCGGGGGATTCCTGTCGGCAGCGGCTCTACCGAGCCGCGCCATAGGCGGGTTCCTGCTTCAACGCGGGCGCCTGGGCCATTCCCGCTCCACAGGCTGACACGGCCTGCCCGGCCGTCAGAATGTTCAACGCCGCATTGTGGTCGGCATTGCATTCAACTCCGCAGGCTGTACACTTGAATTCTGCCTGCGCAGGTCTGTTGCGTTTGTCCATACCGCCGCACTGGCTGCATGTCTGACTGGTATACCGGGGCGGAACAACCAGAAGTGTTCCGCCAGGCCATGCCAGCTTGCATACAAGCTGCCGCCGGAACTCGAACCGGCCCTGATCCAGTATGGACCTGTTCAATCCTGCTTTGGGCCGAAGCTGGAACTTGCAGGCTTGCAATCTTTCCATGGACGAATCATAGTTGGCATATGGAAAAAGTCAACGACATCAGACATGGAAGACACTGTGTCTTTCTCCTTCGTGTTTGCCGAGATTTTGAAGCTGAACCTGTGGAGTTTGACGGGGAGGACGATCATGTCCATCTGCTTGTCGTCCATCCTCCCAAAGCAGCCATTTCACCTCTGGTCAGCAGGTCTGAAAGGCGTATCCGGCAGACTCATCCGCAAGAAGGGCTGTCCTTCAATCCCCAAAAACTCCGGGGAGGCTCTCTCCGGCCGCCAAGCTATTTTGCGGGCAGTTGCGGCGGAGCGCCGCTCTCCATACTGCGCCAACATATCGAATAGCAATGGACACCGAAATTAAAGGCAAAAATTCCAGCCAAGGTGCGCCTTGTATCCTCCCCCTGGAGGGAGAGGTTTTGCGGCGCGCTGGACAAAGGGCCATTTGGGCAGGCCCGGCTGTCAGACATTGAAAATCCTCTCCTCCCGAATTATAGACTATTTCGTCATTGAACTGCTCTGCGAAGCCGGGCAGGGCGGGACTCATCTCTGTTCACCTTATCCGTAAAGCGTTCCGCTCTGACGGCCAGGGACGCCGCAACGCCGGATCAGCCCCACATGAACCAGGAAGACGAATTCACCTACCCTCTCGTTCCAATCAGAAACGCAAGGGATTTTATCTCAACGCTTGCGCAAACGGCAGTTACCGCGGCTGCGGCCAGGGAAAACATGCCGTACTTCCGCCTGCGGGGCGTTGTGGAGACAGGCAGATGGGGAACAAGGACTCTCCGGTGTCCGGACACAGGAGACCCTGTATCCCTCGGACACAGCGACAAGCTTTTCAGTTGTGATGACGGCGCGTTTATTGAAGTGGTCGGGCGGCCCTTTGTCGGCGCATCCAGAAAATCCGGCGGGCTGTTCATCAATTTTGAGGTGGAGGACTGGCGCTACGTGGAATGCGAATACGCGCCGGACGCGCCGCAGTCATCCAGCTCCCTGGAATTTGTCAAATATGTTCTGAAAGAACGAAATATTGAAGGACGCGGCCTGCAGACCAGGCAGTTTCCTTCGCATGTCGGCGTCATTTCCCTGATAGTCAGCAAATACAACGGCAGCACGGCCCTCAAGGATATTCTCGGAGATTTCAACAAGGAGGGATACGAGCTTCATGTTCAGTACATCGCCATTACTTCCCCCCGGGAAATCTGCGCCGCCATCTCAAAGGCCAGAGGACAGGTTCTTGTCATCGCCCGGGGGGGAGGACCGGACGAGAGTCTGGAAGCCTTCAACAACATTCATGTCCTGCGCGCTCTCAATGAAACGGACAAGTACCGGATCCTCGGTCTGGGACATGCAACGGACGTCACCCTTGCCGACTTTTTCGCGGATACCCGCGCCCAGACGCCCACCGCCGCAGGAACGGCGCTGAAACGTCTGCTGAGTGAAGCAAGGGAAAAAGCATTTCTGAAAAAACAGCTCGAAACGGCGCGGCGAAAAAAAACGAGGCCCTCCTTCGCTCTGATTCTGGCTTCCCTGTCCATCGGCATCATCATGGGTCTGTACCTGAGCCGTTATCTTCCATAGAGCGGGCTGATTCATCACAATGTTTCAATCCGCAGTCGCCCCATCCGCCGACTGCCTCCGCAGCCGACGGATGGGGCGACTGCGGATTGCCTCTCCCTGAAGGGAGGGGGCTTCTGTCTCGCCCTGCTCGACTGAAGCAGAGCATTTTATGAGCGAAATGCTCTCATG
>OLFV01000958.1_pt1 | contig 30637 bp, 22 predicted proteins | sample 1605551 | NCBI WGS metagenome assembly OLFV01 (sample SAMEA3888922, study PRJEB22519) | human gut metagenome | biome: human gut; feature: human-associated habitat; material: faeces | place: Denmark | collected 2011 | reverse complement strand
AACACCCATTAACCAAATATCCTAACTTGATTCCTGGGTGCAAAGGTAAAAGAAATACACAACCGCAGCAATCATCGTATCCACACTGTTTAGCCTATCCTCGTGCCACAGCCATAGGGCAGTGGAGAGCACTGCGGGATTGCAGACACACACGGAAACGGCCGACAGCGTCGCCGCCACACGCCGCACCACGGCATCGGCGAAAGAGGCATCGGAAACCGTTGAGATAAACTTCTTTGCCCCCGACTCGACAGGCCGTCAAGCCGTGAGAAGCATAAGCAGAAAACGCCGGTTTGCAGCCGAGAAGCGCACCGACACAGTGGCGGTGGCAGCCACAGGCGTGAGCATCGGGACGACAGAGCAGACCACATCGACGCGCCGGCTGCCTACGCGCTACCGACTTTCGCTTGCCGCATTGCTTGCGGCTGCAACAACACTAATCTTGATAACCTTTACAATTAAAAAAAGACAATGAACAACACACGAAAAATCACAATTTCAATCGACATTGAGCAAGTCCTTAAAACAGTTTATGCCGAGAGTGCGTGCCTCGCCTTGATGAGCGGCCGCGACAGCCGTCCGGCAGTAATCTCGTCCGACAACCGCCGATTGCTCGGCGTTTATTGCCTCAACGCCTGGCTATGTCTTGCCGGCGAACTCGCGAGCATCGTAGACAGCCAATCGTTTTCGATTCCCTCCGACAGCGACACCACCTACACGCTGTCGCTGACCGTTGACGGCGTCGGCACCGCCCAGAGCCTGCGCCGCTATGCAGAGCGCTACGTCGCACAGTCGGTGCTTGCCAGCTGCTATGCCGCCCGCGAGAGTCTTGCCATGCAATTCCGCGACAACGCCGCCCGGACGCTATCCGGTCTGCGCCTTGCCGCCACGCTCTCCGACAGGGTCGATTGTTGGCTGTAAAGCGTTGACAGACTGCCTTGTTATCAAATTTTCACAAAATGATAGGTATGCCGCAACGGTCAAATTACGCTGATTTAGGTATTGCGGAAGGCAATGCGCCGACGTAATTTTACGACCAGAAAAACAACAATGAACAATTAAACTACACGAAGATGAAAATTGGTATTTTTTATGGCTCAACAACAGGCGTTACCGAGGCTGTTGCAGAGCGAATAGCGAAGAAACTCGGCGTAGCTTCCGCCGACGTGCACAATGTAGGGTCGGCTACAGCCGCCGATGCCGTTGGCTACGACGCGTTGCTGCTCGGCACCTCCACATGGGGCGCCGGCGAGCTACAAGACGACTGGTACGACTTTCTCGACCAGCTGAAGTGTCAGGACTTGACAGGCAAGAAAGTAGCATTGTTCGGCTGCGGCGACTCCTCGTCGTTCAGCGACACGTTTTGCAGCGCCATGGGCGAAATCCATGACGGTCTGGCAGCCACCGGCTGCACGTTTGTCGGTCAGGTCGATGCCTCCGGCTATACCTACGATGATTCGGCGGCAGAGAGCGGCGGCAAGTTTGTCGGTCTGGCACTCGACGAAGTCAACGAAGACGACAAGACCGACGGACGCATCGACGCCTGGGTCGCACAGCTGAAGAACGAGGGCGTGGAATAACCGAGAGACAGAAACAAACGTCAATGACAAAATAAAAAACGACCAACGACAATGATGGAAATAGCCAACACGATGCTGTCGAGCGAGCTTCAGGTGTTTCTCAACTATGTGTACGAATATAAGAAAGGCGTGCGCAACATGGTGCTATGCACGCTGAACCGTCGCTATCTGGCGGCAGCCGTGGCGCGACTCGACGATCAAGGCATCTGCCACTTCGAGCAGTCGGCCAACGAGAACAACGTCAATCTGTATTTCGGCAAGCCGGAATGCATCGCGGCGGTAAGGCAGTTTATCGTGCGCCCGCTCCATCAGCTGTCGCCCGAGGAGGATTTCATCCTCGGAGCACTGCTTGGCTACGACATCTGCCTGCAGTGCGAGCGGTTTTGCACGCGCAAGAAGCGAGCCGACGCTATGGCGCAGTGCGCCGGATGAAAGAATTAACGAAGTGTCTTTTCAAGCCGTCCCGGCGAGGACGGCGAAAAAGAAAGGCGAGTCCCGAAAGAGACTCGCCTTTTTAGATTTATTGAAGTGAAATGTTATTTCACGAGGACCTTAGTAGCCTTGCCATCGACAACAACTACGTAGATGCCGCTTGCAACGAAGAACTGAGCGTCCTTGCTGTTTACAGCGACAGCCTGTCCGGCAGCGTTGAAGATAGAAACAGCGTTAGCCTCACCGATGATGCGGATTTCGCCGATACCAGCAACAACCTTAGCCGCTTCAACGGCAGCGTCGTTAACGTTGTCGCCCAGACGGACAGCATAGATAGTGTTGAGACCGAGGTCGACAGTGATGCTGTATGCACCGCTCTTGATCTTGTAAGAAGTGTCGCCGTTCAAGCCGATAGCAGACATAGTCTTGTCGGCAAGCTCAGTATCCTTTTCAGCCGGACCGTAGCGATGAGCGTTGACATCGACCCAAGTGCCAGGAGTTGAAGTGAATGCGAAGTAGCCATAGTCGTTTTCATCGGCAGCGAGAATCGAGACGTTATCAATCTGATAGATGCCCTCAGATATTTGGTTGGCAACGTGAGTCTCGTCGGCAGGATCCCAAGCGTTAGGCTCAACAGAGCCAAGGAGGTAAAGCTTCTCAGGATAAACCACCGGAGCTTCGCCAGCAACGAGGACAGTCATATTCTTAAGGTCGACAGTGAGTTCGAATTCGCCTTCCTCAGCCACGCGGATAGCGCCGGCAGCCTTCACGATAGGCATAGCCTGGTTGAGAGTAACGGCAGCGTTGTCGGTCTCAAAACCGTAGCGGTTTGCATTGACAACATCCCAGTCAGCGTTAAGCACTGTAGTGATACCGAAGTTGCAAGGACCTGTTAAAGTGCCAGTGTAGACACCGTTTTCCCCCTTGGTCAATTTCACGCCGGCTTCAGGGTTCCATACATTATTAGAACCGATGATGTAAACAGAAGCAGGATACTCGTCGCTTGAGATGTTGATGTCGTATTTGCTTGGAGCGGCAACAACCACTTCACCGCTTTCGCGAGGAAGAGCGACAGTTTTCAACAACTCACCGCTGTTGCTGACAATGTAGAGGTTGTTTGCGCAGTCCCAAGCGATGTCGTTGAGGTTGCGGCCGATAGTAGTGGCGAATTTGTATTTCTCAGTCAAAACAGGAGCGCCATTGTCGTCCTTAGAAACCTCGAATACTGTGAGAGTCTTGTCAGAAGTACCGATGGCGAGGAGAGAGAAGTCGGCGTTGAAGCGGATGCCGCCACCGCCGTAGAAACCGCCCTTGTCGTTAGAGTCAACCTTGTAGTCCTCTACGCCCTCAGCGTTGATGTGGACCAAAGTAGGTTCCGCTTCCGTAGCTTTAGAGCGAGAGTTGGCATACCATATACCGCCCTCGTTGTCGTAGATAGCAGTAGAGTTTGTGTGAGTGATTGTGTATTGACCAGTCAACGCGTCGATAGCCTTTGAAGGAGCACTGTCCCAAGTAGAGGCCTTGCCGAGGAGGTACTCGTCAGTGCGGTAGCCAGAGTAAGAGAAGCCAGTGCCGCTTGCGTTTGTAGAAAGCATCAACAGCTTGAGACCATAGCCAGAGCCTGCGAGGTCCATACTTACGTTAGGCGCAGCGATAAATTCGCCAGCCTCGTTAGTGATTTCGTAAGTGTCAGGGTTTGCAGTGCCCTTGATTACCGGCTTGAACGCAGCGTTGAGGTCGGTTGGGTCAACCTGCCAGAGCGCGATGCCGTTAGAGTTCTGACCGCTCAGGAAGATACGGCCGTCGGCAGCGATGCGCACTTTTCGAGGGTCGTAAGAAGTTTTTCCATTAGGGAATGTAGTCTGGAACGTCTGGCCGCCCTTGAACGCATATTTGCCTTCAGCGTTTTTGATAGGGTTCATAGTCGGGTCGAAAGCATACAGACCGTTGTTTTCGCCAGAAGAGTGGTAGCCGGTAGGTTTCGCCGCCATAGCCTCGGCAACAAGGATTCGTCCGAAGTTAGGGCTGTCGGTGTTGTTGTCTACGTCCACGCTTGACGGGTGGTAGAAGCTGTATTTCTTAGTGTTTACAGTAGGCTCGGCAACAGTGGCGCTTGTAACGGCAACCTTGAATTGCACCAATGCGTCTTTAGGAACGTCGGCACCCGGAACTTCAACAGAGTTGAGGTTTTTGAGGGTTGTCATTTCGTAGTCACCGTAAGTAGCTACAGTAGTACCTTCGTATTCCTTTGTCATTTCGCCGTCGACAAACATCTGAACCTTTACAGATTCAGCAGGAGCGTTCAAGCGATAAGAAACAGTGTAGTTTTCAGCAGCAGGTTCCACCTTGATGTCGTAAGCGTAAGCGTTGCGGGCCTCAAGAGCAGGAAGCGGCTTAGGAATAGAGAATGTGTACTTTGCAGCTATCTGACCAGGAACGTATTGGTAGATTGCAGCAGTGTATTCGTCTACCTTCTCTACAGAAATCGCGTTCTGGTTAGGAGCGGCGGCAGATTTCGAGAATTCGTTTTCGTGAGTTGCAACCACCTCGTTTGTTGTGCGGTTCACAACCTGGAAGCCGTCAACGTAGTTTGTTCCGCAAGGCTCGAATGTGAACAACGTTCCGTCGAGAGTGACAGCATCGCCACCAGCGGTAAGGTTTGCCGTTCCGACCTTTGTCAAGCCGTCAAAGAAAGCTTGCGCGCGTGCCGGACGCACAAAAATGTTGTCGGTTTCAGGATTGTTGTCGGCAGGTTGAACATGTCCGTCGGAAGCGCAAGCGATGCCAGCAGCGATAGCTTTTGACTTTTCAGCGACCTGAACACCCTTTGCAACAAAGATTTTTGCAATTTTTCCAGAGTTGGCAGGAGTGATGTAGAAAGCACCGCCTGTTTCCGACATAACATTGCCGACAGCGCGACCCAAGAAGTCCATACGGCCGGCTGTCACGCCTTCAGGAAGAGTGACTGTCAAATCAATCATCTCCGTTGTTCCAGCAGGGAGAATCTTGAACGTTGTTGAAGAAGCGGCGTTAGGAAAACCATCGTTTACGATGAAGTTTCCAGCTCCATCGACAGTGATTGCTGTACCTGCAGCGCTCGTTGCTACAGTGGTTTGCCCCTCGGCATTAATAGCGATGATTTGAGGCACGCTTTTGTCGTTGGTGTAGACTTTTCCGTCGAAACCAATGCCCCAACGGGCATTGCCGGCTTTAGGCAGACCCTCGGTCACCTTCCAGTCCTGCGTCAAAGTCTGTGCATTCATAGCCATGGCTGTCGATGCAATGGTCAAGCCAGCCAACAGAATGTGTTTAAAAGACTTTCTCATAAAAAAGATTTTAAGTTAATAAATGATGTGTATTCTGTATTTTTCTTTGTTCTTTTTCGGTTAGGTTATTACTAAACTGCGTAAAGATATGAAATTTCTTTGAGAAACAAGCATCGGGAACAAGTTTTTAACTTATTTAACCCACAGAATGAGCGGCAACCGCCGCGGTAACGGAACAGGCATCCCAGGCGAACGTCAAAAAAAAAACGCGTTGAGGATGCTAAAAAAACGTATAATTTGCTTGGTAGTGTTAAATATCGCTAATTATAAGACAGTTTTTGAGCCGTTGAAACCAAATGTTTGTGCATTTGTCTATTAATAAGTATATTTGCAACGGAAATGGAGGGGGCGGAAGTCTTCTCCATTGTTTTATTAATGCATCAACAATTGAAGAATGATTGACAAAAGCGCGCTGACAGCAGTCTTGGAGCGAGGAATGGAAGGCACCGACCTTTTTCTCGTCGACGTCAGAATCAGCAAGGACAACAACATCGTGGTGGAAATCGACAGCGACACAAGTGTGGACATAGATGAGTGTATCCGCCTTAACCGACTTGTTGAGAGCGAGTTTGACCGCGACGAGGAAGATTATGAACTTGAAATCGGCTCAGCCGGACTGACATCGCCACTGCGCGTAGAGCGCCAGTATCACAAGAACGAAGGCAACGAGGTTGAAGTGCTTACCGCCGACGGTCGCAAGCTCAAAGGCATCCTCAAGAGTGCCGACGCCGACGGCTTCGTGCTTACGGTGGTCAAGAAAGTGAAACCCGAAGGCGCCAAGCGTCCGGTGGAGCAGGAGGAAGACCTCCGCTTCGGTTATAACGAAATAAAATATACAAAATACGTAATCCAGTTTTAAGACATTATGGCAAAGAAAGAGGAAACCATAAGCATGGTAGACAGCTTTTCGGAGTTTAAAGAGCTGAAGAATATCGACAAGACCACAATGATCAGCGTGTTGGAGGAATCGTTCCGCAACGTGCTGGCAAAGATGTTTGGATCGGACGAGAATTTCGTCGTAATCATGAACCCAGACAAGGGCGACTGCGAGATTTATCAAAACCTCACAGTAGTGGCCGACGGCGCTGTAGAGAATCCGAGCATGCAGATCGGTCTTACCGACGCCCGCGAGATTGACCCGGAATGCGAGATCGGCGAGGACGTTACGAAAGAAATCGTTTTTGAGAAATTCGGCCGCCGCGCCATCCTGACACTCCGTCAGACGCTCGCATCCAAGATACTCGATCTTCAGAAAGACGCCATCTATACCAAGTTCAAGGCAATGGAAGGCGAGATTGTAGTAGGCGAGGTCTACCAAATCTGGAAACGCGAAGTGCTTGTTCTTGACGAGGAGCACAACGAGCTCATCCTCCCGAAGGAAGAGCAGATTCCGAGCGACCGTTACCGCAAGGGCGAAACTATCCGCGCCGTCATCAAGGAAGTGCAGAACGCCAACAACAACCCGAAGGTGATAATTTCGCGCACAAGCCCTGAATTCCTCCGCCGTCTGTTTGAAATTGAGGTGCCGGAGATTCACGACGGACTCATCCTGCTTAAAGGCATCGCCCGCATCCCTGGCGAGCGCGCCAAGATAGCCGTAGAGTCGTATGACGACCGCATCGACCCGGTCGGCGCATGCGTCGGTGTGAAAGGCTCTCGTATCCACGGCATTGTGCGCGAGTTGCGCAACGAGAACATCGACGTGATCAACTACACAACGAATCCCGAACTCTACATCCGCCGCGCCCTCAGCCCCGCCAAGGTGTCGTCAATCCGCATCAACGAGGAAGAGAAGTGCGCCGAGGTGATGCTGCTTCCGGAAGAGGTGTCGCTTGCCATCGGAAAAGGCGGTTTGAACATCAAGCTTGCCACAATGCTGACCGGCTACCAGATCGACGTTTACCGCTTTACAGAGGACAGCGACGACATTTATCTTGATGAATTCAGCGACGAAATCGACAGCTGGGTTATCGACGCCCTCAAAGGCATCGGCTGCACCACGGCAAAAGCCGTCCTCAACATGCCACGCGAGCAGATAATCGACAAAGCCGACCTTGAGGAAAGCACCGTCGACCAAGTGCTCGATATTTTGAAAGCGGAATTTGAGGATTAACAACAGGAAACTTAACAAGCAATATGCCAATAAAGATAAGCAAAGTAGCAAACGATTTGAATGTGGGGATTCCTACGCTGGTGGAATTTCTGCAGAAACACAATCAGGAGGTCGGCGATCCCGGCAACCTGAACCTTCGCATCTCCGACGAGCAGCACGAAATGCTGGTGCGCGCGTTTAAAAACGACAAAGACTTGAAGTCGAAGTCGGAGCGCTATGCCTCGGAGCGTCAGAAGGACAAAGTGAAAAACAAGGCATCGCAAGAGCCTAAAAAGCCGGAGCAGATAAAGACTGTTGTGGAAACCGTGCAGAAGCCGAAGATTCTCGGCAAAATCGAACTCGACAAGCACAACAACCCTGTCGTTGAAGAGAAGAAGCCAGAGCCCAAGCCAGCACCTGCGCCCGCACCCGCACCGAAACCTACGCCGAAGCCGGAACCTAAACCAGAGGTAAAGAAAGAGGTAAAGGAAGAGGTTAAGAAGGCGGAGGTGAAAGAGGAGGCAAAGCCAGCTCCGCAGCCGGCGCCACAGCCACAGAGCGCGCCGAAAGCCGCAGCACCTGAGGTTTCGGAATCCAACGAAATCAAGACTGTCGTGGCAACAATCGCCGCTCCTAAGATTCTCGGCAAAATCGACCTTGACGCCATCAACCAGTCGACCCGTCCGAAGAAGAAGTCGAAGGAGGAAAAGCGTAAAGAGCGCATCGCCAAGGAAAAACAAGCCAACGGAGGCGCAAACGCCGACAGCGAGAAGCGCAAGCGCAAACGCATCGGCAAGGAGAAAGTCGATATTGAGCATCCGGGCGGACAGCAAGCCGGCGGACAGAAGCAAGGTGGAGGCAACAACGACAGCCGCCGCAACAAGAACAAGAACGCCGACCGTCCGAACAGCAAGGCCAAGCGCCACATAAAGGCAGAGGTCAGCGAAGAAGACGTGCAGAAGCAGGTTAAGGAAACACTTGCGCGCCTCACCAACAAGCCTCAGAAGAAGAGTGCTAAATGGAGAAAAGAGAAGCGCGAGGCTTTTGAAGAGCGCGAGCGCGAGGAAGCCGCATTGGAGGCAAAGGAAAGCAAGACGCTGCGCATCACAGAATTCGTGACAGCCAACGACTTGGCACTGATGATGGATGTGCCGGTCAACAAGGTTATCGCCACATGTATGAATATCGGCGTGATGGTTTCCATCAACCAGCGACTCGATGCTGAGACCATCAACCTTGTAGCAGAAGAATTCGGTTTCAAGACAGAATATATCAGTGCGGAAGTGTCGGAGGCAATCAACGAGGAGGCCGACTCCGAGGAAGATTTGCTGCCGCGTCCGCCGATTGTGACCGTGATGGGACACGTAGACCACGGTAAGACATCGCTGCTCGACTACATCCGCAACGCCAACGTTATTGCCGGCGAGGCTGGTGGCATCACGCAGCATATCGGAGCCTACAACGTGAAGCTTGAGGACGGCCGCCGCATCACGTTCCTCGACACCCCTGGCCACGAGGCATTTACGGCGATGCGTGCCCGCGGAGCCAAGGTGACGGATATCGCCATCATCATCGTTGCCGCCGACGACAACGTGATGCCGCAGACCATCGAGGCAATCAACCACGCCTCGGCAGCCGGTGTGCCAATCGTGTTTGCAATCAACAAGATAGACAAGCCTGCCGCCAACCCGGACAAAATCAAGGAGGAGCTCGCCAACATGAACTACCTCGTGGAAGACTGGGGTGGAAAATATCAGTCGCAGGAAATCTCAGCCAAGAAGGGTATCGGCGTTAAAGAACTGCTCGACAAGGTGCTTCTCGAGGCAGAGATGCTCGACCTTAAAGCCAACCCTAACCGCAAGGCAACAGGCTCGATTATCGAGTCGTCGCTCGACAAGGGTCGCGGCTATGTGGCAACCGTGCTTGTGAGCAACGGAACGCTGCGTGTGGGCGACATCATGGTGGCAGGAACAAGCTATGGCAAGATCCGCGCCATGTTCAACGAGCGCAACCAGCGCATCACGGAGGCAGGCCCTGCGGCACCGGCATTGGTGCTCGGTCTGAACGGTGCGCCGACCGCCGGCGACACGTTCAACATTCTTGACACCGACCGTGAGGCACGCGAGATAGCTACGCGCCGCGAGCAATTGCAGCGCGAGGTCAAGGAGCGCACCCGCCGTATGCCTGGCCTCGACGACATTGCCCGCCGCCGCGCGTTGGGCGAGTTCCACGAGTTGAACCTTATCGTCAAAGGTGACGTTGACGGCTCAATCGAGGCGTTGAGCGACTCGCTTATCAAGCTGTCGACACCAGAGGTTCAGGTCAACGTAATCCACAAGGCCGTGGGTGCGATTTCGGAGAGCGACGTTACGCTTGCCGCCGCATCCGACGCCGTTATTATCGGCTTCCAGGTGCGTCCGTCGGTAGCCGCCCGCCGTCTGGCAGAAAACGATGGCGTCGACATCCGTCTCTACTCAATCATCTACGATGCAATCGAGGAGGTTAAAGACGCAATGGCAGGAATGCTCTCGCCGGAGCTCAAAGAAGAGGTTTCCGGTACGGCAGAAGTGCTTCAAACCTACAAGATATCGAAGGTCGGCACGATTGCAGGCTGTATGGTGCGCGAGGGCAAGGTGAAACGCACGAGCAAAGTGCGCCTTATCCGCGACGGCATTGTCATCTACACGGGCGAGCTCGGCTCTCTGAAGCGTTTCAAGGACGATGTCAAGGAAGTGTCGTCGGGCTACGACTGCGGTCTTAACATCGCCAACTACAACGACGTGAAGGAAGGCGACATGATTGAAGCCTACGAAGAAGTAGAGGTTTCAAAAACGCTGTAAACGCAGGCAATGCGGACAGTGAGTGTCAACATCGGAACTAATCTCGGCGACCGCGAGGCAAACTTGCGCCGCGCCGTTGACGAGATAGCCCGCAGCGTTGGCAGCACCCCGCGAGTCTCAAGCATATACGAATCTGAAGCATGGGGTTATCAGTCTGATAACCCCTTTTTCAATATCGCTGTCGAGTTTGAGAGCGACTTGCCCGTCGGGCGTCTGCTCGACATCTTCCAGCGCATCGAGCGCGAGGCGGGAAGCTCCAGCCACCGCAATGCCGACGGCAGTTATGCCGACCGTCAGCTTGACATCGATATCGTGTATGCCGGCGATGAGGTTGTCGACACCGCCACTGTCGTCCTGCCTCATCCACGGATGGACAAACGCGAGTTTGTGCTGGCACCGCTCTGCGAGTTGTCGCCCGGGTGGCGGCATCCCGTCAGCCTGCTGACGGCTACAGAAATGCTTGCCCGTCTGCGCGCAACTGACAAAACAGACAGAAAATAGGACATTAAGAATGAACATTTCAATTTCCGGCAATGTTGGAAAGACAGATAAAAATGCGTAACTTGCGCACACAAAACGAAAGAAGCGAATGAAGATAGGAACAATTGACTTGGGAGAACGCCCGGTGCTGCTGGCACCGATGGAAGACGTGACTGATCCGTCGTTCCGTCTCATCTGCAAAGAGCAGGGAGCCGATATGGTCTACACGGAATTCGTGTCGGCCGACGCTCTTGTGCGCAACATCAACAGCACCACCCGCAAACTCCACACCAACGCCGCCGAGCGGCCTGTGGCGATACAAATCTACGGCAAGGAGGTGGAACCGATGGTGGAGGCTGCAAAAATCGCCGAGGCAGCCGGTCCCGACGTCATCGACATCAATTTCGGATGTCCGGTGAAGAAGGTGGCGTCGAAAGGCGCGGGGGCAGGAATGCTCCGCGACGTGCCCAAGCTGCTGCAAATCACGCGTTCGGTGGTCGATGCGGTGAAGTTGCCAGTGACGGTCAAGACCCGTCTGGGGTGGGACTGCGAAAACAAAATCATCACCACGCTCGCCGAGCAGCTGCAGGACTGCGGCATCCGTGCGCTTACAATCCACGGACGCACCCGCAGCCAGATGTATACCGGCGACGCCGACTGGACGCTTATCGGCGAGGTGAAGCGCAATCCCCGCATCACGATACCGATTGTCGGCAACGGCGACATCACGACGCCAGAGGGCTTGAAAACGGCTTTTGAACGCTATGGAGTGGATGCCGTGATGGTTGGCCGCGCCTCGATAGGCGCTCCGTGGATTTTCCGCGAGATGAAGCACTATCTGCTCCACGGCACCGCGATAGAGATACCGGCGTCGGAGAAGATGGCGCTGCTCCGCCGCCAGATTGCGGAGAGCATCGAAGGCATCGATGAGTTGAGAGGCATTCTCCACATCCGCCGTCATCTTGCCGCGTCGCCGCTCTTCAAGGGTATCCCCAATTTCAGGGAAACGCGCATCGCAATGCTTCAGGCAAAGACGTGGGCAGAGCTCGACGACGTGCTGCAACGCATAGAAACTGATTATTTACATATTTAGAAACAAGCGACGTTATGAAGAAATTCTTTTTGGCTATCATCACCCTCTGCTGCGCGGCAGCGGTAAATGCCACTCCACACACCATCAATGTGGGCGAATTCAACGAACTGGTGGTTAACGACGGCATCAACGTGGTCTATTCCAACAATGCCGACTCAGTGGGCATCGTGGCGTTTGACATCGAGAAGGAATACACATCCTACATTATGGCAGAGCGTTCGAAGGGCAGACTGAAAATACAGCTCGACCCTGCAGCAATCACTGTCAAGACACTGCCTACGGTCTATGTCTATTCGTCGTATCTGTACAAGGCAGAGAATACAAAGGACAGCACTCTGACGCTGCGCAAAGTGGCTCCTGGGGCTAAAATCGACATACAGCTTCAAGGCAACGGCACAATCATTGCCAACGGTCTCGACGCTATCAACATCAACCTTAAACTGCTCACGGGAAAGGGTAAAATCATAACATCGGGCAAATGTGAGAACTTGTCGATAAAGAATGTGGGCACCGGCGAGATTCAAGCCGACGAGGTGGCGGCGAAACACGTGAAATGCACGCTGATGGGCACCGGTGCAATAGGTTGCGCCTCTAAAGAAACGCTCTCCGTGAAGGGCGTAGGCTCAGGAAAGGTGTACTATATCGGGAAACCTGTCATCACCAAGAGCAAGCTGTCGAATGTGAAAATCGTGCAGCTCGAAGGCGGCGTCGAGACAGAAGCTACCGATGTGATTGAAGACAATGAGCCGGAAACAGAGGCTACCGAAGGCTCGGAAACCACCGACAACGGCACCGGTTTGCTCGACTTGATGGAAGTGCCGGAGCCGGCGGTCGTAAACCGAGAATAGGCGCGTGGAAGAAACCGAACTTAAACTGAAAACGGCGCGCACGCTTAAGTGGAACACCATCGACAAATTCGCGTCGCAGGTGTTCTACGGCGTCACGGGCGTCGTGCTTGCCAACCTGCTCTCGAAGGAAGACTTCGGACTGGTCGGCGCCATGCTTGTGTTTCAAGCGTTCGCATCACTGTTTGTCGACAGCGGATTCTGCGCGGCGCTGATACAGAAAAAATCGCCTACTGAAACCGACTATTGTACGGTTTTTTATTTCAACCTCGGCATCAGCATTGCCATCTACGCCATCCTGTGGGCGTGTGCGCCGTTGATTGCCGACACCTTCGGCGACCAGCGTCTGATAAGCCTGTCGAGGGTGATGTTCCTGTCGTTTATCATCAACGCCACCGCCCTTGTGCAGACCAACCGCATGATGAAGCAGATGACGATGGCGCGCGTGGCGATAGCCAACTCGCTGGGGCTTGTCGTGTCGGGAGCCGTGGGCATCTGGCTTGCCGTGGAAGGCTACGGCGCATGGGCAATCGTGTGGCAGACCATTGTGCTCGCCACCGTCAAATCGGTCTTCCTGTGGACGACAACAGGCTGGCTTCCGCGCACGGGGTTCAGCATGGCGTCGCTGCGGTCGGTGTTTTCCGTTGGCAGCGGAGTGATGGTGTGCTCTTTTCTCAACACATTGTCGCTCAACGCCTACTCGTTTATCATCGGTGCTTACTACAACCTTGCCAAACTCGGATGCTACACGCAAGCCGACAAATGGAGCAAGATGGGCATACAGTCGATAGCGCAGATACTGACGGCGTCGTTCCTGCCGGTGCTCAGCGGTTTTCAGGATGACAGGGAACGGTTGCTGCGCGCCATGCGCAAGATGAACCGCTTCACCGCCTATCTTGTCTTTCCTTTGCTGCTGTTGCTCACGACGTGTGCCGAACCGATATTCCACATCCTTTTTGGCACGAAGTGGGATGAAGCCATAATCTTGTTTCAGATACTCGCCGTGCGCGGCATCTTCATAGTGCTTGTCACCAACATCAACAACTACATCCTCGGACTCGGGCGTTCGCGCTCGCTTGTGGTCTACGAATCGGTCAAAGACGCATTGATGATAGCCGCCATCGTGGTGACCATCCCCATGGGCATAACGGCGATGATTTGGGGACAGCTTGTGGCATCGGCGCTGTTCTTTGTCTATGCCGTGATTGTGGCTGGTCGCATCGTAGGCTATCCGACGCGCAACGTGGTGGGCGACATCCTTCCGTATGCCGTCATTTCGGGCGCTGTGGCTGCAGTTCAGTGCCTTGTGCTTGTCGGCATTGCTAATCCGTGGCTAAACATCCTTGCGCAGACATCTGTGTGCTTCGCGCTCTATTATGTGGCAAACCGCTTCCTGAACTCAACAATTCAGCGCGAAGTGCTGGGCTATGCCCTTGGCCGTTTCCGCAAAAAGAAGGAAGGTCGTAAGGAGTAGAAATCGGGAATTTTGTGATTTTCCACGTGCGACTCCTTGGAATTTTGTGATAAAAGAGGTTGCAAGGGCTGGAATTTTGTGATTTTTCGTGTATATTTCCTTGGAATTTTGTGATTTAACGCTATCTTTGCAAAAGAAAAATGTGTTGATTATGAGATTAATGCGGAGAAAAATAGACGACTTTCTCAAAGAATGGAAGGAAAACGAGGATCGATTGCCTCTTATCGTCAAAGGAGCGCGGCAGATTGGCAAGACGGCATCCATCATGCAATTTGCAAATGACAACTATAGGAATGTGGTTGCCATCAATTTTGTTTTACAGCAGAAATTCAAGTCGATATTTGATGACGGCTATGATGTGGACAGCATTGTGCGCAACATCACGCTTATCGACCCCAGTATAGAATTAGAACCGGGCAACACGATTTTCTTTTTCGATGAGATGCAGGACTGCCCTGTTTGCGCCACAAGTCTTAAGGCATTCAAAATAGATGGTAGGTATGACGTGGTCTGCTCCGGCTCGCTTATGGGCATTAATTATCAGGAAATAGAGTCGAACAGTGTGGGCTACAAAGAGGATTATACAATGCATTCCATGGATTTTGAGGAGTTTCTATGGGCAAAAGGTTATGATTCCGCGTTTGTAGAGCGACTGTTCGAAAAGATGGTGTCAGTCACACCGTTGTCGAGCTTGGAGATGGATGTGTTGGGAGGGTTGTTTCGCGACTATATGATTGTCGGCGGAATGCCGGCGGTGGTCAGTTTGTTTGTAAAGAAGGGCAATTTCAGCGGCACGCTCAAGATGCAACGGCAACTTCTTCTCGACTATGAGGAGGACATAACGAAGTATGCGCAAGGTCTTGACAAGGGTAAGATAAAGAATGTCTACAACCACATTTCTGTGTTCTTGGGGCAAGACAATAAGAAATTTCAGATCAGCAAGATTGCCCATGGTGCCAGAAGCCGGGAATATGTCGGCACGGTGGAATGGCTTAGTGATGCCGGAATAGTCAATGTGTGCCATTGTCTTGCGCATATCTCCCTGCCGCTTAAGGGCAACTACGATCCGAAATCATATAAGCTCTATTACAAGGATACGGGTTTGCTTGTTGCCTCGCTCGACGAGGAGTCGCAGGTGGATATGCGGGTAAATAAGAATTATGGCACTTACAAGGGTGCTGTTTATGAAAACGTTGTAGGTGATATGTTGGCGAAGCAAGGCTATGATTTGTATTTCTATCGTAATGAAAAATCAACGTTAGAGATGGACTTCTTCATACGCGACATTCAAACATTGATACCCATAGAGGTGAAGGCATCGGACAATGCAACCAAATCGTTGTCAAAGTTGACGGCTAATGACGGCAAATATCCGGATATCCGTTACGGCATTAAATTATGCAATAAGAATATTGGATTTAATGGCAGGTTCTATACTTTCCCATATTTTCTTGCGTTTCTGCTCAAGCGGTTTGTAAGTGAAAAATAGGGGAGGGGTGAGTCTCTTTATCAGTAATATAAGCAAAAACAACACAGCGGCACCGGATGGCGTCGCTGTGTCATTTTTGTCTGTTTGTTGAAACGCTTACAAACGGCGTTTTTCAGGCGGATAGTCGATTGAATAGTGCAATCCGCGCGACTCGTGGCGTTCCTTTGCCTGTCGCATAATCAGGTAGCCCACGTTGATGAGGTTGCGCAGCTCGCAGATTTCACGCGACGCCTTGCTCTGCTTGAACAGACGCTCGGTCTCCTCGTATAGGATGTCGAGGCGGTTCCATGCACGGTCGAGTCGCAGGTTGGAGCGCACGATGCCCACGTAGGTGCTCATGATTTGGTTCACCTCCTTGAGGCTCTGTGTGATCAGCACCATCTCCTCGTTGTGCTGCGTGCCCTCGTCGTTCCATTCCGGCACGTCTTCGCGCAGCGAGTAGTGGGCAATGTTTGCCATCGAATGCTTTGCCGCCGCGTCGGCGTAGACCACGGCTTCAATCAGAGAGTTGGAAGCCAGTCGGTTGCCTCCGTGCAGGCCTGTGCATGAGCATTCACCCACGGCATACAGGCGTTGGATTGAAGAGCATCCGTTGAGGTCCACCTTGATGCCACCGCACAGGTAGTGTGCAGCCGGCGCCACAGGGATATAGTCTTTCGTAATGTCGATGCCGAGGCTCAGACACTTGGCGTAAATGTTTGGGAAGTGGTGTTTCGTTTCTTCCGGGTCTTTGTGGGTCACGTCGAGCCACACATGGTCGTCGCCTCGCATCTTCATCTCGTTGTCGATGGCTCGCGCCACGATGTCGCGTGGAGCGAGCGACAGGCGCGGGTCGTATTTCTGCATGAATTCCTTGCCGTCCATTGTGCGCAGCACGGCGCCGTAGCCACGCATAGCCTCAGTGATGAGGAACGAAGGGCGGTCGCCCGGATGGTATAGTGCAGTTGGGTGGAACTGAATGAATTCCATATCCTTTACGGTACCTTTTGCGCGGTACACCATTGCGATGCCGTCGCCGGTTGCCACCATCGGGTTTGTTGTCGTGGTGTAGACCTGACCGATGCCGCCGGTTGCCATCACTGTCACTTTCGACAGGAAAGTCTCCACTTTTCCGGTTTCGGGGTTGAGGATATATGCTCCGTAGCAAGTGATGTCGGGAGTGCGTCGCGTCACGATTTTACCCAAATGATGCTGGGTTATGATTTCAACGGCGAAGAAATTCTCAAACACGTCGATGTTGGGGTGACTTTTGAGGGCGCGCACGAGACTCTGCTGGATTTCGGCGCCGGTGTTGTCGGCGTGGTGCAGGATGCGGAACTCCGAGTGTCCGCCCTCGCGGTGCAGGTCGAACTCACCGTCTTCCTTGCGGTCGAAATCAACGCCCCACTTGAGCAGTTGGTTGATTTGTTCGGGAGCGCCTTTCACCACCTTCTCCACGGCAGCGCGGTCGCTGAGCCAGTCGCCGGCAATCATAGTGTCTTCTATGTGCTTGTCGAAGTTGTCGACTTTGAGATTTGTCACTGAAGCCACACCGCCTTGTGCATAAAAAGTGTTGGCCTCTTCTATGTCCGACTTGCAGATTAGCGCCACACGGCCAGTCTCTGCCACTTTCAGCGCGAAACTCATTCCCGCTATTCCGGACCCGATTACGAGATAGTCATATTTACGAACCATGACAAAATGATTTTTTATCAACGCAAAAGTACGCAAAAACCGACTATACTACAAAAAAATTTCAGAGCTTTTGTCGCTATTTTATCGGCAGCTCGATGCGGAACGTGGTCCCGGCGCCGATTTCCGACCACTTGACGAAGATGCGTCCGCCGTGATATTCCTCAATTATACGCTTCGCCAGCGTCAGACCGAGTCCCCATCCGCGCTTCTTGGTGGTGAATCCGGGGCTGAACACCGTCTTGAAGTTTTTTCGGGCAATGCCTTTTCCGGTGTCGGTCACTTCGATGAATGCCGTGCGGTGGTCGTAGCCGGCGGTCACGTTGAGACTTCCCTTGCCCTGCATGGCGTCGACAGCGTTCTTGCACAGGTTTTCAATCACCCATGCGAACAGCGGACGGCAGAGCATCACGTTGCGGTCGTCGTCGGGGAGGTTGACCGACAGTGCCACACTCGTGGAGATGCGTGCGCGCATATAGTCAAGTCCCTGCCTTACCGACTCGCACACGGGCTCCAGCTTCATTTCCGGCTTGGAGCCGATTTTCGAGAATCGGTCGGCAATCATCGACAGCCGGTTCACGTCTTTGTCCATATCCTCGACAATCTCTTTGTCAACGCCCGACGCCTCGAGCATCTGCACCCATGCCATTAGCGATGAAATCGGCGTGCCGAGCTGGTGGGCGGTTTCTTTCGACAGTCCGACCCACACTTTGTTCTGCTCTGCCTTTTTTGTCGACATCACAGCAAGGTATACGATAATCACGAAGATTATCATCACGGCAATCTGGATGCGCGGCAGGTAGGACATGCTTGTGAGCAGCGTGGAGTCCTCATAGTAGATGTGTTGCGTTGTGGCGCCGTCGATTTTGATTGGGATATGGTTGTTTGTTTTTTTCAGAGCCTTGAGCCGTTTGGCGAGAAACGCGCGGTTGGCGTCTGACAGCAGGTCGGGCGTCAGCGAGTCGACGGGTTCGGGCATCTTGAAGTTGCGCGACATCAGGATGTTGTCGTTGTCGTCGACAAGCAGCACCGGGATGTTGTTGTTGTTTTTTATGATGCTCAGATAGAAGTCGATGTCGGACGACTGAGCCGATGTCAGCGCCTTTGTGGCGTTGGCCCAAATCTCCATACGCTCGCGTTCCTGGTCGGCAAGGTCGTCGACCAAGTTGTTGGAAATGTGGAGGAAGAAAGCCACAAGCACCAGCGACACCGCCAGAAACACCGTCTTCCAGATCCGTCTGTTGTCATAGATGTTAGCCATACTGTCTGCAAACTTAGTGCATTTGTCGCTCAAAAACAAATTGTGACAGGGTTGTTATTGGATAATCGCGTCAGAAAGCGTAACTTTACGCTGAACTTTAAAACGCGAATCGACTATGAACGACAAGATACAGATTTTCTGTGAGAACACAGGCAAATATATGGATGTCAAAGGCGGAGAGACACTGCTCGACGTGTACAACCGCATAAAGGATGAAATCAGCGTGAAGCCGATATGCGCCCACGTCAACCACAAGACCGAGGGCCTCAACTATCCGCTTTTTATGCCGAAGATGGTGAACTTCATCGACGAGGGCAATCCGTCGGGACAGCGCATGTATGTGCGTTCGCTCTGCATGGTGCTCGCCAAGGCAGTCCACGACCTGTATCCTGCCGCCAGTCTGTGCATAGAGCATTCCATCGCCGGCGGATACTATGCCACAATCGACCGGCAGACAGCCGACGCCGCTACTGTCGCTGCCGTGAAGCGTCGCATGGAGGAAATAATTGCCGCCGATATTCCGTTTGTCAGAAGCACTAAGCTTACAACCGATGTCATCAAGCTGTTTCGCAACGCCGGGATGGCTGACAAGGTGACGCTGCTTGAAACTGCCGCCGACCTCTACACCACATATTACAGCCTCGAAGGGTTTGTAGACAGTTACTATGGCGACCTTGTGCCGTCAACATCCTATGTCGGGGTGTTCGACCTTGTTCCCTACGAGAGCGGACTGCTCCTGCTGCCGCCCGACTTTGACGGCGACCGCACGAAGCCTGCGGGGATTAATCCGCAGCCAAAACTGTTCAAGGCGTTTACCGACTATATAAAGCTCAACAAGACGGTGGGAGTGGGCAGCGTGGGCATGCTCAACAAGGCCGTCGCCGACAAGAGCAACGTGGGCATGCTGATTGCCGTGGCAGAGACCATACACGACAAGAAAATCGGAGCCATCGCCGACCAGATCACCGAACGTTTCCGACAGGGAGGCGCGCGCGTGGTGCTGGTGGCAGGACCGTCGTCGTCGGGAAAAACGACCACAACCAAACGCCTGTCCATCCATCTGCTTGCCAATCTGGTGCGCCCGCAGATGATTTCACTCGACAATTATTTCGTAGACCGTGAGCACACGCCGCGCGACGAGAACGGCGACTATGACTATGAGTCGCTCTACGCTCTCGACATCGAGCAGTTCAACAAAGACCTGACCGACCTTATCGCCGGAAAGGAGGTGGCGATGCCGTCGTATGACTTCACCACAGGCAAACGCACGTACAAAGGCAACAAGCTCCGTCTCGACGACAACTCGATACTGCTGATGGAAGGCATCCACGGACTTAATCCAGAGCTGACGGCAAGCATCCCCGACGAGATGAAGTACAAGGTGTATGTGTCTGCGCTCACAACGCTCAACATCGACAACCATAACTGGGTGCCGACAACCGACAACCGACTGCTGCGCCGCATTGTGCGCGACTTCAAGTATCGCGGCACGTCGGCGCTCGACACAATCCGCCGTTGGCCGAGCGTGCGCCGTGGCGAAGGAAAATGGATATTCCCGTATCAGGAGAACGCCGACGCAATGTTTAACTCATCGCTGATATTCGAGCTTGGTGTCATGAAGGACTTTGCCGAGCCGATATTGAAGCAGGTGCCGCACAACGTGCCGGAATATGCCGAGGCATACCGTCTGCTCAGTTTCCTCAGCTACTTCAACGCCATCCCCAACCGTCAAATCCCAGCCACAAGCCTTTTGCGCGAGTTCCTTGGCGGCAGCAGCTTCAAATATTAGAAAATAAAAAAGAGAGTGTTTGTAAACGCTCTCTTTTTTGTGGTGCCACCAGGAATCGTAATTCATTTCCAAGTGGTTGAATATCATTCTTTTCTAAAAGCGACTCAACTGTAATCTCCTCCGTTTACTCCACCAATGACTTGCTGCGTTCTGCGCAAGGTTGCGTGAAGGTTTCCAAATGCAAAGGTGGTGAATTACTTTAAATCATTGTCTTTCAGTTTCTTGATTTCCTTATCAAAATCACTTTCAAGCATATCCATTTCGCGTTTGCGATAGATGGCGAACTCTTTTTCTGCCTTTTCAATCGCTTGTTTATGCGAAATGTTTCCCTTGCCAATTAAAACCTTTCGCTTGTGTGCTATAATTTGGTTGTCCAGTGCTTCTATCCAATCCTTCATTGTCATAGGATTCATTTCCAACGCTTGAAACTCAGCAAAGTCCAAGAAACCGGAAACAAGCAGGTTAAGACGTTGCAGTTCAATCTCTGAGAGATAGTTCTTGGCAATCTTTACATCATCCTTAGTCACATAGTTTCCCTTGAAGTTCGTCATACCCACAAATGGCTTCTCGTTGTCCACACGATTGTATATCACTTCTGCTGCAGTATTCTCATGAACCGCATAATGCAGTTTGTTTTGTACAGTGGCGAAGAACATCTTTGTCATCTCGTCACGTGGGTCATAATCGGTGGCGGTAGAGTATATATCTGTTACTTGCTGATAGAAGTTGCGTTCGCTACTACGAATATCCCTGATGCGTTGCAACAACTCTCGAAAATAACGGTTTCCACCTTGCTTCAATCGCTCATCATCCATCGCAAATCCCTTTTGGATATACTCATGAAGCCGTTGGGTTGCCCAACGGCGAAAGCGAGTCGCCACCTGAGACTGTACACGATAACCAAGGGCAATTATCATATCAAGATTATAGTGGTCAATGCTACGTTTTACCTGACGATTACCTTCTTGCCGAACTGTCAAGAAATCCTTTACAGTTCGATTTGGGTCTAATTCTCCATCATTTAGGATGTTGTCTATGTGCTGACTGATATTCTGCTTTGTCGTACAATATATCTCCGCCAACTGTTTTTGTGTCAACCACAAATCTTCATCGGCAAAACGCACAGACACACGAGTTATCTCATCATCGTCCTGATAGAGTATTATTTTGTTTTCTTCGTTCATTGGCCTATTTCTTCTCTCTGTGATTGCAAATATAGCTAATATACTTGGTTTTATGGGCGTTTATGCTACTTTTTGAGTCTCAATGTGGCGTTTCCGAGTATTATCACTATATTTGCGTTACAAATCAAAGTATTGTAATTTGTAAGCAAATAAAAACGTATGGAATCGCAAAAGATAAATAGGCTAAAAGTTGTGTTAGTTGAGAACGGCAAGACCGGGAAATGGTTGGCTGAACAGGTAGGAAAGAACGAAGCAACCGTTTCACGATGGTGTTCCAACAAAATGCAGCCCTCCCTTGATATGCTTGTGAAGATTGCAAGTTTACTTAATGTTGACCCTCGCCAACTTATCAATGGCGGTAATAACGATTGATTATGGCAAAGAAAGCAACAAAGAAAAAAGAGGAGAACTCTCTCAATCTTGAATCTATATTATTTAACTGCCGCGACTATCTGCGCGGCAGCGCATCACTCAATGAGAAACGCGATGTGATACTTACGCTTGTGTTCCTACGGTTTATCGGCGAGAAGTTCGATGATGCACAAGCCGAGATGCGCCAGCAGTGTATCGACCATGGAATTACTGACGAGGAAAAAATTGCGAGGTTCCTCGATTCTCCATCCCGTTATAAGAATATTGTGTATGTACCGGAAGCGGCACGCTGGTCTATGCTAATCAATGTGCCGACTTCTGACCTTGTTGCTGCGCTTGATGACGCTTTACAGGCAATCGAAGACGGTGGAGACACGCTTAAAGGCTGTGTAAAACTCGGATTATTCACCGCTGTAAAGATTCAGCCCAACGAACTTAAAAAGGTCGTTGACGAAGTGAACAAGATTTCCCACAAGGTATTTGGTGAGGAAAAGGACTTGATAGGTCGTGTTTATGAGTACTTTCTGAAGTCCTTTGCCGTAAATGCAACCAAAGAGGATGGCGAGTTTTACACTCCACACGATATTGTGGAACTTATTGCCGCATTTATTGAACCTTTCGACGGCACACTGTATGACCCATGCTGTGGTTCCGGCGGTATGTTTATTCAATGTGCAAAATATGTAGAAGCAAAGAAAGGTGACATTACGGCCGTAAATGTTTTCGGTCAGGAGAAAGATGACGCCACTTTCCGCCTTGCCAAAATGAATTTGGCGATGCGTGGTATATCCCACCATTTGGGCGATGGTCCTATTTCAACTTTTGACAAGGACTGGCATGTCGGACTTGCCTTTGACTATATTATGGCAAATCCTCCTTTCAACCTCAAGCATTGGTTTACCAAAGACGTTACTCAACAGGGTGTGAACTGGGCGGATTATGGAACTCCACCCGAGAGCAATGCTAATTATGCATGGATTCTCCATATACTCTCCAAACTCAAGGCTGACAAGGGTATTGCCGGCTTCCTGCTTGCCAATGGTGCGCTCGGCGATGACGATACCGTTGCCATTCGCCAGAAGCTCATTGAGAACGACAAGGTGGAGGCGATTGTCGTTCTGCCTCGTGAATTGTTTTATACCACCGACATATCTGTTACGCTTTGGATTCTTAACCAGAACAAGCGCGGAGGTATGCACCACGGGCGGATGTTGCGCGACCGTCATGGCGAAATTCTTTTTATGGATTTGCGTTCTTGGACAGAGAATCCCGTCAAAGGTGAGCAGAAAAAGAAAGTGGAACTAAAAGTCGACCAAGTGAAGCGAGCCACCGACATATTCTTCCGTTGGCAAGCGGTCGGTACTGATGGTTCTTCTTATGCAAAGCCCGAATTTTACCGCTCTGTCGGCATAGAAGAACTGAAGAAAAATAACTTTTCTCTTGTTCCCAGCCGATACATTAAGTTCGTTGACCGCGACACAAACATCGAATACGACAGGGTGCTTTCCGAAACCGCCTCTGCTGTTTCTGAACTTCTGTCGCTCCAACGAGAGAATGACGCCACATTACGTAACGCATTAAAACAGTTGGGATATGAGTGCAAGTAAAACTAAATGGGTGCGTTTGGGAGAGTACATAGAACTCAACATGACTCGTAATTCCAAGGGAATTTATGGTGAGGCAGATGCTGTTGGAGTTAATATCGAAAAGATTATACTTCCAATGAGAGGCAACATTGAATCTAAAGACTTCAATAAATTCTTTCTTGTTCCACCCAAAAGCTTTGCCTACAATCCTCGCGGTAGTAGAAAACTTGGTATAGGGCTTAACCTAACACAAGGCACGTACATTATAACATTTAATGATGTCGTTTTTCGCATTAAACCTAATAAAGAAAATGAGTTGCACCCTGAATTTCTGTTTATCTTTCTTAGTAGAAAAGAATGGGATAGATATGCCGAATACTTATCATGGGGCAGTTCCACAGAAGTATTCTCTTGGGATACCTTTTGCGACATTAAGATTCCGCTTCCTTCCATTGAGGTCCAGCGTGAATTAGTTGATACCTACAACGGCTTTAAGTCCCTTGCTGAGCAGAACGAGGCTCTGATACCTCGACTTTTTGCCGCCTGTCAAGCATATATCGTGGATTGCCGTGCTAAATATCCGTCTGTGCCTCTCGGAGAGTATATTGAACAATCTGATGAACGTAATAGTGAAGAAATGTATTTGCTTGAAGACGTTACAGGTATTAGCAATGAGAAATCTGTAATTCCAACAAAAGCGGACATGAAAGATGTATCTTTAACTCCCTATAAAATATTTAAGCCAAATGAGTTTTGTTATGTAACTGTTACATCTCGAAATGGCGGCAAAATATCGTTGGCATTAAACAATACCGGTCAAGCTAAAATCGTTTCTTCCTCTTATGTCGTATTCCGCAGTATCGATAAGAGTATCTTACTCCCTGAGTATCTGTTCCTGTTGTTTAACCGCCCGGAATTTGACCGCTATACTCGTTTTAATTCTTGGGGTAGCGCAAGAGAAACGTTCGATTGGAATGAAATGTGCCGTGTTCAAATCCCACTGCCACCCATAGATGTGCAGCAAGCCATTGTAGATGTTTACCATTGCATGGAACGTGCCAAACAAATAGCCACAACTGCACGCGAAAAATTAAAAACACTTTGTCCGGCCTTAGTGCAGCGGGCAGCTCACTCCTAATACACCAATGTCATGAGAGGAAAATTCTACGAAAGTGAATATGAAGAAGCCCTGATTGACCTGCTGCAAGACGAGGGCTGGCAATATACCAATGGCGGAAACATCCACCGCCAACTGCGTGAACCGTTGCTTGTCGAAGATCCCAATGTCAATGATTTGCACGTGTACTTGCAGAATCGTTATCCCGACCTCACCAGCAGCGATGTCAATGAGGTGGTCAACTATCTGCGCCACGTTCCTGGACAAACCCACTTTGAACGTCTGCGCAACACATTCCGGCTTGTCCGTGACGGCTATCGCTATACCCGTCATGGCGATGGAGTGAACTTTGATATTCGTTTTATCGATTTTGAGAGTCCCGACTGTAAAAAATATAATATCTTCCGAGCGGTTAATCAGTTCGAGGTTGCCTATGGCATGAAAGATGAGGTGCGTATCCCCGATGTGTTGCTCTTCGTCAATGGCATACCGCTCTGTATCTTTGAGTTGAAAAATCCTACAAAACTCGATGCCGACATAGCACAGGCTTACGAACAGATACACATCCGCTATATGCGCGATATCCCCCATCTGTTGCGTTATTGCCCGTTGTCGTGCATCAGCGATGCCACCGACAACAACACACGACTTGGCACGACCTATACCCCATACGAACACTACTATGCGTGGAAGAAGGTAAACAACGAAGACCCGTCAGCGCAAAAGGGTATAGATCAAGTACGAACCATTGTCAAAGGCGTGTATGAGCCATCGAGATTTTTGGAAATCCTGCGCGACTACGTCTATTTCCCCGATGAAAAGAGTGGCAGGGAGGAAGAAATAGTGTGCCGCTATCCTCAGTTCTTTGCCACACGAATGATGAGTGACAGCATACGCCGTGCCTTTAAAGAACAGACATCAAAAGGTGGCACATATTTCGGAGCCACTGGCTGTGGCAAAACATATACAATGATGTTCATTGCTCGGCAACTCGCGCTGCGTTGCAAGGAACTCGGCTCGCCCACTGTCATTATGATTGTTGACCGCGACGACTTACAGACACAGGCGGGAAAACTCTTTCTGCGCTCACAAGACTTCCTGCAACTTGGAACAGTAAAGGTTATTGCCGATCGTGAAGAACTGAAAACCGAACTTTCGCTTCGTGACAGTGGAGGCTTCTTCATCTGCACCATCCAGAAGTTCTGCGAGGCAATTGGAGAATTGAATACTCGCCGCAATATCATTTGCTTCTCTGACGAGGCTCATCGTACCCAAATCCGGTTGAGCAACAAAATAAAAGTTGTAGAACTAAAGGATATCGAAGCCAAGGTGGAACAGACTTCAGGTGGTGAGCTCGCCGTAAGGATGATTGACGAGAGTAAAATCGGTGCTTTCGTCACCAAGCCCTACGCAGAACAACTCCGCACAGCATTTCCAAACGCCACATTTGTGGGATTTACGGGTACACCTATTGCTGAAACCATACAAGTATTCGGCGATATTGTAGACCGCTACACGATGCAGCAGGCTGTGGATGATGACATTACCAAAGATATTAAGTATATTCCACGCATTGCCAAGGTTACACTCGACTCACAAAAAGTCAAGGAAATAGAGGACTATTATACCAAATGTGCGGAGGAAGGCGCAACCGAAACTGACATCGCAGCAAGCAAAAAGGCGATGAGTGCGATGGAACAGATATTGGGCGATGAAGAACGGCTTGAACGCCTTGCAGCTGACATTATAGTGCACTATACCGCTTCTTGTGAAAACAAGCCCGGTGTGGTTCAAAAGGCGATGGTGGTATGTAGCAAGCGAGAAATAGGATATGCACTGTTGCAGAAATTCCGCAAACTCCAACCAGACTGGTTCGAGGAACGCAAAGCCCCGGAGGACTATGTAGTACCGGAAAAGGAGATGAAGGAGTTGGTGCCGATGCCGACCATAGCCATGGTTGCCACCCGTGGAAAAAATGATGTCAAGGACATGTACGACTACCTTGGAGACAAGAAGCGCACGAAGGCACTCGAAAATGCCTTCAAACAGGAATACTCAAACTTCCGCATTGTCATTGTCGTGGATATGTGGATTACAGGCTTCGATGTGCCGTGCCTCACCTATCTATACAACGATAAGCCGCTGCAAAAGCATACATTGGTGCAGACCGTCAGCCGTGTGAACCGTAAATATCCAGGTAAGGATTTTGGTTATATCATTGACTATATCGGTATTCGCAATAATATGATGGAGGCTATGAAGAAGTATGGCGGAGAGACTTTTGGACCGAGTGAGGATGATGTGCAGCAGGCGTTGGGCGCACTGCTGGTAGAACTTGAGCTTATCAACCAACTCTTTGTAGGATTCAATCTAAAGCCATTCATAGACAAGAACTCAAAGCCACTTGACCGGTTGGAGTGTCTTGGTAAAGCATCAGAGCATGTCTTGACTTTAAGTAAGATGTATAATGTCGCGAAAGAAGGTAAGAAACCTAAAAAAGTAGATGCCAAGACATTCTTTTTAGCACATATCAAGCGTCTGAAAACAGCCTATGACATCTGCCAACCTTCAAACGTACTGAACCACGAACAGTTGTCGTTGTCACAGTGCTATATGTGTGTTGCCACATATATCCGCAAAGCATCGGGCGAAAAACACGATACGGAAAGTATGAACCGTGTGGTACAACGCATGGTTGCCGAAGCATTGCAGTGCAACAGCGTGGTAAGCATACTTGACACCGACGTAGAGGAAAGCATTTTCAGTCCCGGATTTATAGAACAACTCAATGGGGTTAAGTTGCCAGCCACTCGCCTTGAAGTACTAGTTAAGATGTTGCGGAAAAGCATTGCTCAATATAAGAATACAAATAAGTTCGCTGCAGAAAAGTTTGAAGATTTGCTGAAAAAGACACTGGAGGAATATCACAACCGCCGCGTTGCACTTTCTTCTGCCGAAGCTACTCAAACGCAGAAGGAAACGGTGGACGAAATTATCCGTAATGCCACCCAGCAGGCACTCGACATTCTTGGCAAACTTGGCGAAGATAAGGAAAGCTTCCGTAAACTTGGGCTTACATTTGAGGAGAAAGCCTTTTATGACATCCTGATGCACATGCGCGATGCCCATAATTTTGAATATGGTACAGACCGCAAGGTTGGTTCGCTAATCATCAACGACAAGTGTAAGGCTCTTGCCAAGAAAGTAAAAGAATTGATTGACACTAAATCATGCTTTGCCGATTGGCTGTCAAATACAAATGTTCGTGCCGAACTCAACCAGGGACTATGGTTCTTGCTGGATGAAAATGGTTATCCGCCAGAATGGAGCGATGATGTTTTTGATCAGGTTCTTGACCAAGTAGAAAACTATAAGGAGCATCAATCTGCCCCACGCTTATATAGTGTTAATACAGATTATTATCCATCTATGGTTGCAGAACCATAATTTTTTCTACAGAGAGTTATGTTTGAAAATTTCAAAACAATTAAGATAAAAGGAGGCTGTTTTGATAGTGAAACAGAGTTAGAGCTTTTTAAAAAAGATGCTCTAAGTATTATATATGGTCGTAATGGTAGTGGAAAGACAACAATTGCTCATTGCATTGAAGAACTCGTAAAACCTGAAGAAGAGAAAAGCATTGACTTAGCAGTAACCTCGACCACAACTATAACAAGTGACAATAAAGATTCTGTTTTTGTCTTTAATGAAGACTTTGTACGAGAGCAAGTAAGAGTTGAAAAAGATGGCATTAATACAATTGTTATGTTAGGCGAGCAAATTGAATTAGATGAGTTAATAGCACAAAAAAAGACTTTGTTAGTAAAACTTACAAATGAATTTGAAAAACTGGATGAGGAACAAAAAAAATATGAAAATGCAAAAGAAAACATATCGCCATTATATTATTTTAATCAAATAAGAGATGCGCTTCGTACAGATGGAGGATGGGCAGACATTGATCGTGATGTAAAAAGTAATACAGTTAAAAGCCGAATTTCTGAAGATGTAATTAATACATTGTTACAATTAGAAGAACCAGCGGAAAGTTATGACATATTACACAAAAAAGTAATAGACAATTTGAATCTGTATAGAGAATCTGAAAACGCACAAGAATTAATGTGGGTTAAAGGAGCGCTATCGCTTCCTAACAAATTAGATTCACTTATTGAATTGTTAATTAGGCCATTGGATACGCCAAAATTGACGGATCGTGAGCATCGGCTTTTAGCACTATTATCACAACATCCGCGGCACTCTACTGAAGAAACAAAGCAAATGTTGGTAGAAGATTGGCCTTTCTGTCCAGTGTGCTTGCGTGAGATAACAGAGCAAGATAAGGTTGATATCTCTCAAACATTAACACACATATTAAACGAAGAAGCAGATAAATATGAGACTTTATTATGTGGTGAGTTGAAAACATTTGCGACATTGGAAGCATCACTTCCAGAATTTGGAGGAAACTTGAACAAACAGGAACTTAATGCTGCTAGGGTGGCTTTAACAAAATTAAATGGCATATTACACAAAATTCAGCAAAAAATAAATCAACGAAAAAGTGATATATATAAGGTTTTAGCAGATCCCTTTTCGGAAGAAGACTGTTTGGCATACGAGGATGCAATCATTGCTTGGAGAAATGCATTAGATGTATTAGAAGAATGTGTGGCGCGATTCAATATTTCAGTAAATAAACGCAAACAGCTCTACCAACAAATACGATTAGAGAATAATCTGTTAGCAAGAAAACTGCATTCTGCATTGTTGCAAAACTATAAGCAATCTATTGAGAATAGTGAAAAAAATAGAGCATCTTTAGATGCTAAAAACAAGGAGTGTGAAAATACTCGTAATGAAATAAAATCTCTAAAAGCCCAAAAAGAACGCACGGACATCGCTTTAGATTATATTAATCAAGAGTTGCAGTATGTTTTCTATAGTAAACGTAAAGTCGCTTTGGAGCCAGGAGATGGCTGTTACAAACTTAAAATCAATGGAAAATCAGTTAAGCCAAAGAAAATTAGTGTCGGTGAACGAAATGTACTTGGACTATGCTATTTCTTTGCTAAATTGTTTGGCGGTAAAACTGAAGCAACTAAATATTCTTCCGAATATCTAATTGTAATTGACGATCCTGTGTCGAGTTTTGACTATGGTAATCGTGTAGGAGTTATGTCTTTACTAAGATTCCAGTTTGGAAATATTCTAAAAGGAAATACTAATAGTCGAATCTTGGTGTTGTCTCATGACTTACACTCAATTTTTGATTTATTAAAAATACGAAATGAGGTAATTAAAGGTAAAACTGGAGACCGTTCATTTATGGAACTCTCAAAAAATAAACTTGAGGTCAAGTATTTGAATAACGAGTATAAAAAATTGATAGACTGTGTGTATTCATATGCGATTGACACAAACAAGGATGATCCTGATGAGATACTAGAGATAAGTATAGGTAATATTATGCGTAGAATGTTGGAGGCATTCTCTAGTTTCTGTTATAATGATTCTTTTGAGAATATGCTCAGAAAAGAAGATATACTATTGAATATTCCTGAAAATAAACGAAGTTATTACGGGAATTTCATGTATCGATTAACATTGAATACAGAAAGTCATATGGCAGAGAGTGTATATACCTTGAATAGTATTACATCATGTTTTACTCGGGAGGAAAAAGTACAAACAGCAAAGAGTGTCCTCCTATTTCTACTATATATTAACAAATCTCACCTAAGGGCATATTTAAAGGATGGGCAATTAGCACAGATTGAGGGATGGAAAACAGATGAGGACGTATGGATTAAGTAGTAATCACCATTACCAACAAGATACGCTTTTATGATTATGACTATTTACGATATAAAGAAACTAATAGCATCCGATGAGTCGCGGACTCTGGAGCTGAAGAAAACTACCGGCGAGTTGAAGGACGGTATGCATTCGGAGGGCACTGAAAAAGTAGGCACTTTTCAGCATTTCCTTAGCCGGGGCAAAAAT
>OLFV01000951.1_pt1 | contig 30792 bp, 27 predicted proteins | sample 1605551 | NCBI WGS metagenome assembly OLFV01 (sample SAMEA3888922, study PRJEB22519) | human gut metagenome | biome: human gut; feature: human-associated habitat; material: faeces | place: Denmark | collected 2011 | reverse complement strand
TGTTGCAGTCCGATGTATCTGGTATTTATATTTCAATCCACGCCCCCCGCGAGGGGGGCGACGCCGGGGAGGACGTGGACAACCTTACCACCAAGATTTCAATCCACGCCCCCCGCGAGGGGGGCGACGCCGCACACGGAGGAGTGGCAGGGCCATCGTTTTATTTCAATCCACGCCCCCCGCGAGGGGGGCGACTGTAGTAGGCCCGGCAATACAGCTTGACGGCTGCATTTCAATCCACGCCCCCCGCGAGGGGGGCGACACAGTAGCTGCTCCGGAATTGCTCCAGCGTCAGCATTTCAATCCACGCCCCCCATGAGGGGGGCGACTTGTGCCCGAATCAGGCACGGAAAGGAGCAATTATGATTTCAATCCACGCCCCCCGTGAGGGGGGCGACCAACCAGCAGATTGCCCCATGCGGACTTCATGGATATTTCAATCCACGCCCCCCGTGAGGGGGGCGACGTATCACCGCCAAGCGATTGCAGCAAGGACGCAGAATTTCAATCCACGCCCCCCGTGAGGGGGGCGACTGTGGTTTCCCGAAAAGTCTTGTATTTTTATCGATATTTCAATCCACGCCCCCCGTGAGGGGGGCGACGCCGGCAGAATCATACATAATACCAGTGACAGAAATTTCAATCCACGCCCCCCGTGAGGGGGGCGACAGCAAAGATGCACAGTTTTACCTGCGGATCTTTGACAAACAAGTAGAACTTTTGCGTTTTTTGGGGAAAATACGGGGCGGTTGCCTGAGAAACCCGGAGAAAGACCGGCGTTTTCTCGGGAAAAGCCTTGCGAACCTCCCGGAAATCTCTGGTCACTTGGACTTCGCAGGGGGCGGGAAGGCGCGTCCCGGATACCCGTGCGCCGTACCACTGCTGCGCCGGGCGGCGTGTGTCAGAGGATCAGGGGATCCTCCGGCAGATAGGTGCTCTTCGTACCGAAATGCTCCACTTTTTTCTCATATTGCTTCCCTAGATAGTAAAAGCGCAGACTGTCTTTCTCAGAATCCATGATGGACAGGAGCTGCGCCTGCAGGCGGCGGCACTGCCCTGCGTCCAGCAGGCACTCAAACACGGAATTTTGCACCCGCTGTCCGTAGTCCACGCACTTTTTAGCGATCTGCCGCAGGCGCTTGCGCCCGGCGGCGTCCTCGGTGTTTACATCGTATGTGATCAGCACCAGCATAGCATCACTTCCATAAAAACGGCGGATAGCCGTCCAAGTCGCCGCGGAGGCAGCGAGCCAGCAGTAGTGCCTGCGCATAGGGGATCATACCCCAACTCAGCTTTTCCCCCAGATAGGGGTGGGTCAGCGTGTCCTGCTTCCGCTCCTGCCAGGTCTTCAGGAATTTCCGGCGGCCGTCATCGGACAGCAGCACCGCGCCACTGTCCTGCATCTGAAAGTCCTCCGGGCGCAGCATTCGATTGTTCACGAGGGTCAGCACGAAGCGGTCTGCCATGCAGGGTCGCAGCTCCTCCATCAGATCCAGCGCCAACGACTGCCGTCCCGGCCGGTCGCGGTGGAGGAAGCCTACATAGCTGTCCAATCCGACGCTTTCCAAGGCGCTGGCACAGTCGTGTGCCAGCAGACTGTAGGCGAAGGACAGCATGGCGTTTACCCGATCCAGCGGCGGCCGACGGCTTCGTCCGTGGAAGAAGAATGCCTCCTTCCGGCTCAGGAGCATATGATCGAGGACGTCGAAATACGCGGTGGCAGCAGCGCCCTCTATCCCCCGCAGGGAGTCCAAGTCAGCGGCAGCCAGCACCTGTGGTAGCATAGCCCGGAGGTTGGCAGCGGCTTTTTCCAATCCGCAGTCCGCCACGCGGGGCGCGTGATCCCGCAGGGTGCGCTGGATGCTGGCGGCACCGTTGCTCAGCTTGCCGAAGATCATGGTGCGGGCTATCTCACAGCTGCGAGCGGGGTCGTCAGCGATACGGTACTGCTCACGACGGAGCAGTACGTTGCCGCTGCTCTCGCCGCAGGTGCGGGCAAGGAAACGTCCGTGCGGGGAGCAGAAGGCCAGACCGATCCCGGCCTCCGCACATTTGCCCATCAGCGCAGGGGAGGCACCGGCGTAGGAGAAGCTGACGATGGCTTGCAGCGTGTGCAGCGGGTAGCGGGCGACGACGGTCTTGTCTCGGTTTGCCAGCACATTTTCCCCCTCCAGCGAGAGGTAAATGTCCTCGGAGGTGACAAATAGCGTGTTGAGAAGCTGCTTCATGGTGATCCCTCCATGGCCGCCCGGAGATAAGCGGAGACGGCTCTGCTTTTCATCAGCTTGGGCAGGCACAGCTCCTTCAAGGAGCAGGCATTGCAGGATTTGGTGGGCTTGACCTTGGGGGTATAACCCCGGCGGTACAGCTCGTGCATTTCCGCCAGCAGCTCCCGCACCCCTGTGCGCAGCTCCGGGGTGAAGGAAACCCTCTCTCGCCGGCGGATCTCCCCGTAATAGAGTGCGCCCTCAGGGATGTCGCAGCAGAGCATGGACTCCAGGCACATGGCCTGCGCACATAGCTGCAGGGTGTCGCCAGTGTCCTCGCGGGGGCGGCCCCGCTTGTACTCCACCGGGTACGGCTGCCACAGTCCCTCTTTCCCGGAGAGGGGGATCCCGACGGAGCCCCGGTGGTATTCCAGTACGTCGCACTGTCCGGATACACCCAGCTCCGCGGAATAGACGCTGACGCCACGCGTAATAAAGCGGTCGCCCCGCCGCTCCTGAAGGTCCGTGTCGTGGGCGTTTTCGTGGAGGATCGCGCCGTCAATGATGCGGTAGTTTTCCGCCCACTGGTGCTCGATGTGGATCAGCGCCCACTGCCGCCTGCAAAACCGAAAATGCTGTAAGCCGGAGAGCTGTAGGAAGTCCTCCTCACTATATGCCATCGATCACCTCCGGCTCCAGATCCGGCAGCGCCTCCAGCGAGATCACATAGTCGTCTGCGGAGGTGGGGATGGTACCCGCATCCCGCAGCGCAACCTTGACGGAGCGGTGGACCTTTGCGGAGGAGTACTGCCCGTCCTTGCATCTGTGGCGCCACCAGAACAGCTTCACCACCTCCATGGAGCCGTCAGGCCGTGCGGAGGAGGTATCGTTCACAAAGAGGGTGCGCAGACATTCCTTGACTGTGTCGGCGTCCTCCTCGGAGAAGCCAGTCTTTTCCGCCAGCTGGACATTGATGGAGCCCTTGATCTCGTACAGGCCGAAGCGGACAAAGTGCTTCATACCCATGGTGTCGGAGGCGCGGTTCTCACCCTTTTCCTTCTTCTCACCATTCACGCTCTTGGTGATCTGGAGGGACTCGATCTCCACGGGGGACAGGCTGGACGCCTGATGCACGGAGACCGGCCCGCGCACACCGCAGGAGAAGCCCTTGGCATCCTTGAAGGCGAACACCTGCCCAAAGGCACGCACATCCAGCCATGTCTCGCAGGCACGCCGGGCATATTCCTCCCGATCCTTGATGCCCTTCATAACGGCGGAGGCCCGCTCGCTGAGGCTGCCGCAGCCGTCGCTGCACCGATCCTCCGACTGAACGAAGATGGGCTTGCCCAGATCCTGCATCCGGTTGCGGATCTTGCGCTTGATGCACACGTCGGAGATCTCACCAAAGCCGTTCAGGTCGGTGCGGGGGCGATTGCCGTTCAGAGGGTCGCCGTTGCTGTTGGCGCGGGTCACGGAGACCAGTGCCACAAAATCGATCTTGTTTTGCAAGCTGCTCATTTATTCTTCCTCCTGACTGTTTTCGGTCTTGCCGGATGTGTACAGCGCACTGCGCTGCAGATAGTACCCAAAGAGATAGGTGTCCTTCAGGGCCTCCTCCTGTTCCGCCTGCGGGAAGGAGGAAATTTCTTGGATGATCTGCTCGATGATGCGGTCGTATTTTGCTCTGGCGCCGGGCTTGAGTTTGGGGTAGTACGCCTTTTTCAACTGCTCCCAGATGATCCGGCTGGCGTAGAGTGGACGCTTTGCGAACACGGACTGCATCCGGATCGCATTGGGCTCTCGCTGTTCATTGGGGTCATAGGTGTCTCGCTCAAGTTTTTCAAACACGGCCAAAAGCCGTCCATACTGATAGCTGACATCCTTCTTCTGCGGTTCCAGTGCCATGCCCCATTCCTCCTTGTACCAATCATATTTGTATTTCCGAAGCACCGCGCAGGCGGTGAACAATACCGTTTCCCGCAGGGCGGTGTCCATGATCTGCAGGTTGGACGCCTTGGCCGCCGCAGCGCGGGCGATATCCGCTGGCATTTTGCCCCGGTCCACCCGGCAGGAGAGCAGCCGCTGTACCTGCTGGCGCATGACGCGCTCGTCCGTTTCCAGCTTTGTCTGCTTGTCGGAGACGCGCACCGTGCCGAAGGCGCAGTCCGCGATCTGCGAAAGCGAGGGCGACTGTATGCCGAAGGAGGAATGCTCCCAGCAGCAAAGTGCATCCCAGTCGTGCAGGCGCTCCAGAAAATCAGAGACCGGAAGCTCGCTGTAATAGGTGAGGGAAAGACGTCCGGATGTGGCGGCGTCAAAGGCGGCCACTACGGCGCCGGCGTCCCGCGGGATCGTCTCCTGCCAGCCCCGGAGAGTTTCCGACAACGCTTTTCGATAGTCGGAGTATTTTATCTGCTTGGCGGCGCCCCGCCGCAGGAAGGCGGCCTGCGGTTTGGGGATCTCAATGCCCTGCGGATTCCAGCACAGGAAGGTGCGCCCGCCGATGAAGACGCCTTGGGTCGCCGCCAACCAGTGCAGCGCACTGTGGATTTTCTGCGATGCCTCGTAGCTCATAGTGGCAGCCTGCGAATCGTCTGTGAAGCGGCCCCGATAGGTAAAGCCGCTGGTGTCGTTGGCGGAGATCAGCTTGGCGTTGGCGCACAGGTTGATGATCTTCTTGGGGTGCTGGCTGGCGGGCGGGGCGTTTTTACCGGTAACCATGCAAAACGCGGGATTCTCAGATTTCGTGGATGCATAGTAGTCGATGAAGGCTTGGAAGAGGCTCTGATCCTGCCAGCAGGCGGGCGTCTCATTTTCCCCACCTGTCTCTACACGCCAGCGGACGATCTGCTTTTCCTTGACAGGAAAGCCTTTTTCATCCAGTGCGATCAGGCCGCGCTGAGCCATATCCGTTGCGATTGTGCCCTTTTCCACATAGCGGGCGATGGCGGAGAGCTTGGGGTGGCCGTAGGGTGATAGCTCCCAGCGGTGCAGCTGTGTCAGGTAGCTTTCGTATTTGGCGGGATACAGCGGGGAGAGAAACTGGATCTGGTCGCACAGAGGGTGTGCGCCGGGGGCTTTGCCGGTTCGCCCCGAGGAACTCTCCGTCACGGGGATGATCGTGGCGGCCTGCTCCGCCTCGACGGAACGGGCGTCCAGCAGATGACCGTCTGCGTCCAGAGTGAGCTCCAGCTCTGCGTTTACGATTTGGTGCGAAACAGGAACCAGTGGCTCCTTCGCCTTGCCGTAGATACCGGCGTATTGCGACTCCATGGCACAGTAGGTGTCATAGGCTTGCTGCATCAGTCCCATTTACTCCACCTCCCCAAATTCCCGCAGGCCGATAAAATTGCCCTCGTCGGCGGAAAAGCGCTTCATAGGCATCTCCCGCAGAGGCTTCTGCCCCGGACAATCCTCCGGTGGGAGAAAGTGAATGACGCCGTTTTTCATGACCGGGTACCAAAACCGGGCAGTCATCCGTCCCCGGGTCTCCTCCGAGTAGGCCTCGTCCGGGTAGGTGATGCCGTGGTACATCAGCCCGAAGCCCAGCTCCGGCAGATCGTCGTAGGCGCCTGCGCCGTTTCCGAATACGCAGGGCTCTACATAGCCCTGACATTCCCGGGTACCCAGAAAAATATCACGCCGCCCGCCCTTTTCGATCATTCGGCGGGCAATACAGTGATGTTTGTTCTCATTTCGGTCGCCGCACAGCTCTGGGCGGTTGTCGTTCCAGTCGAAGCAGGCCCGTACCTGATACCGGCAGCTTTTCAGATAGGTGTAATACGCCAGATCGTTGCCGCCGCTGTATTTGATGGGGCGGATGCCTTTCACCTCGGTCTGGATCGGGTTCATGACCCGCACGTCCAGGATCCGCCAGATGAAGGTGGGCTTCCAGTATACAGAGGATAAAATACCCTTCAGTGCCTCATAGGTGGGTACCTGATAGCTGCACTTTTCACCGCCCAGACGCATGAGAGGGTCGGAGAAGAGGGCGTAATCACCGTATACCTCAAATTCTACGATGTTGGGATGTTCTGTTTTCAATCGCTACACCTCCTGAAAATCACGGGTACCGGCCTCCAGGGAAAAACCGGTATGTTCGTTATAAAAGCCATCGGACAACAGCAGTATGCCGCCGTCGAACAGTGAGGTCACGGCGCCGAGGCTCTCAAGCCGCTCCAGCTGATAGCGGTAGACGCTGACGCAGTAGCCCTTTGCCTCGTCAATGCAGCCGCGAATGACCGCCCAATCCTTCTGCCCGTAGACCTGAGCGGCGTTTCGCAGCGTGTTTTGCAGCTCACGCCCTCTTCCATAGGGCACGAGCAGGGCGCTCGTGTCCTCGTCGAATACCTGAAAAAGGGTGCCTGCCAGACGGAACGCCTGCCGCAGAAGGTAGCGCTCCGCCTGCGCACAGTTGGCGTCTGCATACCGGGGGTTGTCCGCCAGCAGATGATAGAGGGAGCCGTGCACCTGGATTTGGTCGTCCTGAAAGCCGGGCTCCATCTCTGTGTATAGCCGGCGATAGTAGAACCGGATGGACTCCTCGGAGGACAGATCGTGCCGGAAAACCTCCGGCGTTTTGGAAAAGGCGGTCAGCAGTGCGGTGGTGGCGTTCTGCCCGCGCACGATGTCGTCCAGACCACGCAGCCGCTCGTCGGTACACCGGATGAGGCGGACGGGGGCGGGCTTCTTTTGCTCGGCGTGCCGGTTGCACCGCCCTGCCGCCTGCACGACACTGTCCATTCCGGCGGAGAAGCGGATCACCCGCTGGAAGGAGATGTCCACACCGGCCTCGATCACCTGCGTGGAGACGCAGACAATCCTTTGCCTGTCGGCGGAGGGCTTGTCCAGCGCAGACTGTAAGGCTTGCAGAGTCTCCCTGCGGTGCTGCATGCACATGGCGGCGGACAGATGGAAGCACCGGCAATTCTCGGCTTGCAGCGACTCGAACAGGAACGCCGCCTCCTTTTTTGTGTTGCACACCACCAGCAGACTGTCGCACGACGACAGTACCTCCGTGACGATCTGCGAGAGCTCCTCCAGCTTGGCACATCCGGCATTTTGGATGTCGGTGCGCTTAAAGACGTCCCACAGTGTCTTTTGCTGCGGAACCAGATCGACGGGCTGGCGGTGCAGGGGATGGTCGGCTGCCTCCAGACAGGGCTGGGTGGCGGAGCACAGAACAATGGTGGCGCCGCAGACCTCGGATAGGAAGTTGACCGCCAAATTGAACAGCGTCAGCATTTTGCCGGGAACGGTCTGCACCTCGTCGATCACAATGACGCTGCCGCACAGCGCATGAAATCTGCGGATGGCGCTGGTCCTTCCACTGAAGCAGGTATTCAGCAGCTGCACCAGCGTGGTGATAATGATCGGCGCCGACCAGGAGGCGGTGAGCAGCTCCAACTCCTGTAAGCGCTCCGGCGTCTCCTTCGGCTCGGCAAGGTTGGAGTGATGCTCTAGTATCAAAGCGTCGTCCCCTATGTAATTGCGGATGACCTGGGCATTTTGATCCAGGATCGACAGCAGCGGTGCGGTGAAAATAATTCGAGAGCAATTCCACTTTGCTGCGTGGGTCAATGCGAAGCGGAGACTGGCCAGCGTTTTTCCACCGCCGGTGGGAACATTCAGGCGGTAGACACCTCCGGGCCGGGCGGCACCGGCGGCACAGGTGTCGGAGATGGTGTGGCGCGCCAGATCAATGGGCGTTTTTCGCGGGAATGCCGCCAGCTTCTTCTCCATAAACGCCAGCCGTTCTGTCCAGATCGGCCGCATATCCTCTGGGAACACGGGCGGTTCTATCCCATCCATAAAAGCGGCGGTGTCCGTGCGATCCCCCTCGATCACGGCGGACAGGAGCATCCGAGCCAGCAGACCGATATAAAATGCAGTCTCCCGATCCGCCTCATTGTCGTCCGCTTGGGTGGATAGAGCCGCCAGCCGATCCAGCATCGGGGTCATCTCCCGGACGGCACTGTGGAACAAGCGCTCCAGCTCCTCCTCGTCGGAAACCTGTGCCAAAAATCCCCGCTTGGATTCATCGTAAAAGATCCCCTCCTTGGTCTGGCGATGAAAAAAGCCACTGTGCTGCTGGGGGCCGATACAGTCAAACAGGCCGTGGTGTGAGCCAACGGCAAAGGCCAGCAGCTCTGCGGTCACGTCGGAATAGGAGAACGTACCGCAGCCGCCGTGCCAACGATCCAGCAGAAGGCGCACGCCGGCGAAGGTATGGTTGACACTGCCACGGACGGCGTTCCCACCGCTGACAGCCTCCGAAAGGTATTGCGCATACTCCTGTTTGTTTTTTCCGGCGTCGTGGAGCAGACCGGCCAAATAGGCGCTTTTCTCCAGACCCAGCGGCCGCAGTGCGGCTGCGGCCAGCGCCGCCGTGTTCCGGCAATGCTCCTGGACGGTTTGCCGCTCTCCGGTTTCGCGGATATGGGCAGGATACATGGCAATCACATCCTGTCATATATTTTTTTAACGCACATATATTGATGCTTTAACCATACCACACTCGCTGAGGCTTGTAAAGACTTCAGTGATAAGGATAAATACCAAAAACATTGACTTTTTTTGTATGCTATGCCATACTGTGCGGGCCGGGTATTCCCGTGGATTGAAAGAGTAAAAAGGAGAAGCTGCGCAAGGCCTGGCAGGGGAACATCCCCTGCCGCGCCCTGCGCAGCTTTTCGCCCAATGCGGCTATGTAGCTGCTATACACCAGATACGCCGCATCCATGGTGTATCGTCTTTGCTTGTGGGCTCTTAGACTTTTATTATGACTCGCCATATTAAGAAAACGAGTTTTGCCATTTCCTAAATGTGTGCTCATTGCTTGCTTTTTGCAACACAGGAAGAGGTGTGACTATCGGTCACACCTCTTCTTTCTTTAACCACTCGATAAACTCGACTTGCGGCAGTTTTCCGGTTTCGCTGGCCTCTTTCTTCGGTCTGCCCTCTGCTTGCTTACGACTCCTTCAGCCACCACTGGAATTCCTCTGCGGTGATGATGTCCTCGTCGCATTTCTTTTTCTGCTCTCTGGCCTGTTCGCTCCAAGCATAGAACTCACTATCGCTGATGCGCCCGGCCTTGTCTATATCCAGTACCAACTCAAAGAACCGCTGGATCTGCTTTTGGTACAGCGGAAACTCCTCTAACAGTGACCGCAGCTCGTCCAATGCACCCGATACCGCAGCCTCAGTGTTCCCGAAGCCTACGGAATGAAGATAGAACCACTTGGCATACAGCACGCAAAAGAAACTGTGCATCTCCGCCAGCCCACCCAGCCTGACCATGGCGTTGGTCACACCCTCGCCACGCTGTCCCTCAAGTACGGCGTGGACGTCAAGACGCTGTCCGGTGCGCTGGGACACTATGACGCGGGCTTTACTCTCAGCACCTACACTCACGCCACGGCGGGGATGAAGCGCTCCGCCGCCGACACCATCGGCAGCGTCATCAGCCAGACCATGTAGCCCGCAAAAAAGCCGGAGAGGGACGGATGATGCCATCTGCCCCTCTCCGGTGCTTTCCCGACCTCTCGGCTTTTGGGTCACGGTTTGGGTCAAGCGAAAAACACCAAAATGCAGCGTCACTATTTGAGAATATAAACAGAAAAAGTTCCTGATTTCATAAGAAATCAGGAACTTTTTGGTGGAGACTGCTGGACTCGAACCAGTGACCTCCTGCGTGTGAAGCAGGCGCTCTAACCAGCTGAGCTAAGCCTCCCTATTCGGCAACCCTTACGAGTTGCCTTGTGGTGACCCGTACGGGACTCGAACCCATGTTACAGCCGTGAAAGGGCCGTGTCTTAACCACTTGACCAACGGGCCGGATAAACCCTTGAGGGGCCCCGGAGAGACGTGGTACATCTCTCCGGGCTTTGGTAGCGGCGACTGGATTTGAACCGGTGACACTGCGGGTATGAACCGCATGCTCTAGCCAACTGAGCTACGCCGCCATATCGATAAGCTCGACAAGCAAGAATAAATATAACATATGCGCCGGTGTTTGTCAACAGATATTTCCCGGAAATCCGGGAAAATCTTCACCGATCTTCGATGACGCCGCCGCCCAGCACCGTATCCCCGTCGTAGAGCACCACGGCCTGTCCGGAGGTGATGGCCCGCTGGGGCTGGCGGAAGACCACCCGCATCCGCCCCTCCGGCAGGGGCGTGACCTCCGCCTCCGCCTCCGTCTGGCTGTACCGGGTCTTGGCGGTGACGGCGACAGGCTCCGTCGGCGCCGTGCCGGAGATCCAGTTCACCCGGCAGGCCGTCAGCTCCCGTGCATAGAGCTCCTCGTTGTCCCCCAGCAGGATGGTGTTGTCGGCAGCGTTCTTCCGCACCACATAGACGTGTCTCCCAGCGCTGACGCCCAGCCCCTTCCGCTGGCCGGTGGTGTAGCAGGGGAGACCCTTGTGGCGGCCCAGTACCCGGCCCTCCCGGTCCACGAAGTCACCGGGCGTCATCTCCACATGACCATACTCCCGCAGGAAGCGGCCGTAGTCCCCGTCCGGCACAAAACAGATATCCTGACTGTCCGCCTTGTCGGCGTTCAGCAGCCCCGCCTCACGGGCGCTCTCCCGGATGGCGGGCTTGTCGAATTCCCCCACCGGCAGCAGCAGATGCGACAGCTGGTGCTGCGTCAACTGATACAGCACATAGCTCTGATCCTTCCGCCGGTCCCGGCCCCGCAGCAGCCGGTACAGCCCCGTCTCCGGATCGTAGCCCACACGGGCATAGTGGCCCGTAGCCAGATAGTCGTAGCCCAGCACCAGCGCCCGCTCCAGCAGCGCTCCGAACTTCAGGCACCGGTTGCAGTCGATGCAGGGATTGGGGGTGTGACCGGCGCAGTACTCCGCCACGAAGTGGTCCATGACGTCCCGTGCAAACCGTTCCGTCTCATTGAATACATAGAACTTCATCCCCAACCGATAGGCCACGCTGCGGGCATCGTCGGCATCGTCGGCGGAGCAGCAGGTACCCTCCACCTCGCCGCTGTACAGCTTAAGCATGGCCCCGTCGCAGGCGTAGCCCTGCTGCTGCAATAGAAGCGCCGCCGCCGAGCTGTCCACTCCGCCGGACATGGCCACCAGAACTCGTTTTTTCTCCATGCACCGTTTCCTCGTGTATCCTTTCCCGCCAAAGCGGGAATCCTAATATCATATGTGGGGCCGTCAGTCCAGATTTTTCCGGGTGAAGGCCGTATAGGGCAGCGCATCCGCCAGCCCCAGCAGCACCGGATGAAAGCCGCCGCCGTAGGCGAAGGGCGGCTCCCGCAGCACCGTTTTGGTGCAGCGCCGATCCGGCAGCGACACCGTTACGGTGGTACCCTCCGGGCCGGACTGTAACAGCAGCCGCCCGCCGTGCCCACGGGCAATGGCCTGACACAGGGGCAGGCCCAGCCCCAGACCCTGTGGGGGAGGCGGCATCCGCAGCTTCTCCAGATAGCCGTCGAAGAGGTGCGCCTGCTGCTCCGGGGGGATGCCCACGCCGCTGTCTGCCACCGTCAGCAGCACTTGTCCCGCTGCGGCCCGCAGCGTCACCGTGACCTCGCCGCCGGAGGGCGTGTACTTCACCGCATTGGACAGCAGATTCCACAACAGCCGCTCCAGATAGCTGGGGTGGATGGCCGCCACATGGGTCGTCAGGCTGCACCGCAGGGTCAGCTTCACCCCGGCATGGGCCACCAGCGGCTGGGCGCAGTGCATCAGTTCCGTCAGCCACGCCACCAGCTCCACATTCTTCGTCTCCAGCGGCTCTGTTTGAGAGATCAGGGGGGCGGCGGAGAGATTGTTCACCAGCCGCAGCAGCCGGTAGTAGCTCTGGCACAGGATGGCGGCGCTCTGCCCGGTGGAGCCTTCGCCCTCCGGCATCTCCTCCGGCACCAGCCGGGTCAGCGCCGTATGGATGTTGCCCATGGCTCCCCGCAGCTGCGCTGCGATCTGCGGCATGATCTGCTCCAGTAGAATCTGGCTGTCCTCTTGATGCTCCACGGCCATCGCCCCCTTTCTCTTTACCATGCCGGGAAACGGGGGGAAGTATCCCCGCCAACTTTCTCCAGCGCAGCGGCAGTGGTGAAATTCAACACATTATAGCAGGGTTCCTGTTGAAAAACAAGGCATATCCCCGGATTTGAAAAAAGAAAAAAATTTTATGAAAAAAGGCTTGATTTTTTTGCGGTAGGTGCATATAATACTAAACATACCATATGTTTGATATATTCCATCAGAGAGGAAGTTTTCGTGATGAGCATTAAAGTTGGTATCAATGGATTTGGCCGGATCGGCCGTATGGTCCTGCGCTGCAGCCTGCAGCACCCGGAGATCGAGATCGTGGGCATCAACGACCTTTGCCCTGCCGACTATCTGGCATATATGCTGAAGTACGACACCATGCACGGCCGGTTCCAGGCCGACGTGTCCTCCAGCGACAAGGGCATTATCGTCAATGGCCGCAGCATCCCCGTGTACGCCGAGCGTGACCCCGCCAACCTGCCCTGGAAGGAGATCGGCGCCGAGTACGTCATCGAGTCCACGGGCCTGTTCCTGACCAAGGAGAAGGCCGCCGGCCACATCGCCGCCGGTGCCAAGCACGTGGTGATGTCCGCCCCCTCCAAGGATGATACCCCCATGTTCGTCATGGGCGTCAATCAGGACACCTACACCTCCGACATGACCTTCGTCTCCAACGCCAGCTGCACCACCAACTGTCTGGCTCCCGTGGCCAAGGTCCTGCACGATAACTTCGGCATTGCCGACGGCCTGATGACCACCGTTCACTCCACCACCGCCACCCAGAAAACGGTGGACGGCGTGTCCGTGAAGGACTGGCGTGGCGGCCGTGCCGCCTCCGGCAATATCATCCCCAGCTCCACCGGCGCTGCCAAGGCCGTGGGCAAGGTCATTCCCAGCCTGAACGGCAAGCTCACCGGTATGTCCATGCGTGTCCCCACGCTGGATGTCTCCGTGGTGGATCTGACCGTGAATCTGGAGAAGCCTGCCACCTACGACGAGATCTGCGCCGCCATGAAGAAGGCCTCCGAGGGTGAGCTGAAGGGTATTCTGGATTATACCGACGAGGCTGTGGTTTCCTCCGACTTCCTGGGCGACACCCACACCTCTATCTTCGATGCCAAGGCCGGTATCGCCCTGACCGACACCTTTGTGAAGGTGGTCTCCTGGTATGATAACGAGATCGGCTATTCCGATAAGATCCTGTGCCTCATTGAGCATATGTACTCCGTGGATCACAAGTAATCGCATTTTCCCCTTTTCATTTGCTTTCTACCTTTACGTTTTCCTTCTTTTTGTTCCGCCAAAGAAGCCGCCGTCAGGGCGGCTTTTTTGGTACCCGTTTTTTGGAAGCTTTTTGAAGTTCTGAGAAATGCTCCGGCGTGCAGAAAATTTTTCGACACGCTGAGAGAGCCTGCGGCTTTTGCCGCAGGCTCCATCTTCTGCACTTCCTCAATCAAATGCCGGAGCCAACGCCCGGTATTTCCCCAGCGGAGAGGCTCCGTTCCATGTGAGATACCCACCGGTGTTGCCGGTGTCCCGCAGAGCCTTGATCTGGGCCCCTACCTCCTCCGGGCCGTAGGTGTTGTAGGGCTCCCGGATGGCGTTGTAGGCCTGCACCCACGTGCGTACCGCCGCCGGAGACGCCGTCTCCAGCTGTCGCTGGGCAGCCTTCTGGCCGAAGGCATACATGGTCTCGTAGGGGTGCTCCCACGGCAGCCAGTCCCCGGAGGCCCCGTAGTGATCCGGATAGGGCATGGCACTGATGGCGTCCACCACATTGCTGATGGCAGGCCAGTACTGGCCGTAGGCGGTGACGTAGGCCTCGGCGCACTCCCCGAACACATCGGCGGAGACATACACCCCGGCGTCGTGAAGCCGGTCGCAGGCGTACATCAGGAATCGCTGCACCGCCTGGGCCTTGCTCTCGCCGTTTTCGTTGCGGTAGTCAATGGTCCCCTCCTCGAAGGCCCATGTGCCGTCGGGGAAGCGCATATAGTCGAACTGGATCTCGTCAAAGCCCATGAGTCGGGCGGCCTCCAGCCCCAGCTCCACCTTGTACTGCCACACGAACCGGCTGTACACACTGGGCCAGTACATCCCGCCGATCTGCAAAGGCTCGCCCGCCTGATCGGCGATGACGCACTCCGGGTGATCCTCCGCCAGATGGGGGTCGTTGAAGGCCGTGATGCGTCCGATGACGTAGTACCCGGCATCCTTCAGGGTCTTGATGCCCGTCTGATATACCTCCAGCGTGTTGTAGGCACTCTCATAGGCGGAGGGGGAGTACTGCTTCATCACCTCCGAGGGGTAGGCGATGGCTCCGCCGTCCATGATGTCCACCACAAAGGCGTTGATACCGCAGGAGTCCGCCACCTCCACATATTCCGCCGCTTGGGCGACGGATTCGCTGTTGAGATACAGGGCCTTTACCTCGCCGGGCATGGGATGGCCCTCGAAGCTGGCCTTTTCACGGGGGAAGTAGTCCAGCCCCGCAGCGTCACCGCCGCCCCAACTGTCCCCTCGTTCGGTGTGGAGCTGATAGACCTCCTGATCGTACTGCGCCTTGGCGCTGGGCTCGTCCATGGTGACGTACTCCGCCCGAATGTAGCCGCCCTCCACCTGCCAGCGCCCCACGGCGCCGCTGGCGTCCATATCCTGCCAGCCGGTGACGGTCAGGGCCTCTCCCTTCTGCACCAGCCGCCCCGGCACGGCCCCCGCTTCATCCAGCAGATTCACCGCCGTGCGGACATAGACGGTTTTCGTGGCCACCACGTCCTTGGGGTCCGTTACCAGCTGCTCACGGGCCAGATAGCCGAAGCTGTCCTCCCCCAGCACCAGCCGCACCAGACCGGGATGATCCTTGTCCTCGTCCTCCACCACATAGGTGACCTTCGTCCCTCGCACCGGCTGGGACAGGACGGCCCCCTCGCCGTCGGTGATGTCCGCCGTCAGCCCCTCGGCGGCCACATAGCCCTCCGCCAGCGTCAGGGGCTTTTCCGCCCACCGGCAGAAATACAGCGCCGCCCCGGCTGCACACAGCAGCACGACGCACAGGATGACCCACAGGGCGGTGTGGGGACGCTTCTGAACAGTTTCCTTGGTAGCTTGCATGGACGTACCTCCCGGATTCATTGTCTCCATTATACGGGAAGCGGCGGCGGAAAGCTACCGGAAAATGCTCTCTTTCGACAAATTTCATATTTCCTTAAAAAATCGCCGCCGGAGCGTGGACAGCCGGAGGGCGTGCGTGGTATACTGTACGGAGAATTTGTATGTAAAGGGAGTGGCACGGATGAAAAAAACATACCTTGGCTTGATGGGACTGTTCCTGCTGCCGCAGACGGCGCTGGCCGTCGATGCCGCCGCCCCGGCAAGCACCAGTGTAAGCTCGCCGCTTGCCGCCCTGTGGCGGGTGCTGCTGACCCCCATCACCGTGCCCCATCTGCCGTGGCAGCTGCCACTGCTGGCCCCCGTTGCGCTGGTGCTGGTGCTGCTGCTGCTGATCTTCTGCCTGCTGGCTCGCCGTGGCGGCTATCGCCGTGGCTTCCGGGAGGGGGAGCGTGTGGTGATGCGCCAGATGGCCCGTGAGGAGCAGGAGGCCGCCGTGCCGCCCATGCCCCACCGTCCGGCCCCGCAGCAGCCCGCCGCCCCGAAGCCTGCTCCGCAGCCGGAGAAGGCTCCCACGCCCCCGCCTGCGGAGGAGAAAAAGCCCGCCCCTCCGGCGGCAGAAAAGCCGGCATCTCCCGTCCGGGAAACACCGGCCCCCGCCGCCCCGGTCTCTCAGGAGGAGAAGCCGGACGAGCTGGACATCGATCTGCTGTTGGAGGAGATCAAGCGGATGTAGCTCACTTCTTCAGGAAGCCGAACAATCCCTTTTTCTCATAGGGCCGGGCGCTGACGCCCTGCACCTCATAGCCGGTCTTGCCAATGGCGGCCCGCAGGGCCTCCTCGTCCAGCGGCGCCTCGCTGAGGATCACCGCCTGCCCCTTGGTGTGGGAGGCGGTGACTTTTTTCACCGGCAGAGCGCCCCGGATGGCATCGCTGACATGGGCCTCGCACATCCCGCACATCATGCCGTCTACCTTCACCGTTGTCTCGATCATATGGATTCCACTCCTTTTGGTTAATGTTATCTAACTGTATCTCAGAAACCAAGCCGCCCGCAGGCGACCTCTGGAACGACTGCATTGTAATCCCCACCGCCGGTTTTGTCAAGAGACGCTCTTGCAAATCCGGCAAAACCCACTTATAATATACTATAAATCATGCCGATCCCCAAGGAGGAAGCTTCCCATGCAGCTCTCTGCAACGAAAAAACTGGTATTCTGCGCCATCTGCGTGGCATTGTGCGTGGTGCTGCCCATGGCCTTTCATGCGCTGGGCTCCGGCACCGTGTTCCTGCCCATGCACATCCCCGTGCTGCTGTGCGGCCTGGTCTGCACGTGGCCCTACGGCGTGGTCTGCGGCCTGCTTGGCCCGCTGCTGTCGTCGGTGCTGACCGGTATGCCTGCGGCGGCGGTGCTGCCCTCCATGATGGCGGAGCTGGCGGTCTACGGTCTGGTAACGGCGCTGGTGATGCGTCTGGTGCATACGGGGCGGCTCTACGGCGACCTCTATATCGCCCTGTGCTGCGCCATCCCCTGCGGCCGCATCGTGGCGGGCGTGGTGAAGGCATTGACCTTCCCCGCCGGCAGCTGGTCCATGGCGGCGTGGGTTTCCGCCAACATTCTGATCTCGTGGCCCGGCACCCTCATCCAGCTGGCTCTGCTGCCCACGCTGGTGGTGGCCCTGACCAAGGCCCGGCTGGTGCCGCCCCGCTATTAAAATTTTTATAGCTTGCAAAAAATGAGGGTGGCATTTTGCCGCCGGATATGGTAAACTGTTCCTGTCAACCTGACGGCTTTGGGCCGCAGGTGTGAGGAGGAATGGAAATGAACCGTCAATACCCCAGACTGGTATTGCGTGACTCGTCCTTCCGCAGCAACGCCCGGGAGACTATCTCCCGCTGCGCCGCCTGCGGAATCCAGGTCTGCGGCGTCATCAAGGGCGTCAACGGCCTGCCGGAGGTGGCCCGCCGCTTCCGGGAATGCGGCGTCACGCAGTTGGGAACCAGTCGCCTGGAGCAGGTGGAGCGCTGCCGTCAGGCGGGCATCCCCGGCCCCTATCTGCTGATCCGCATCCCCGGCCCCACGGAGCTGCCGGAGCTGGTACGGCTGTGTGAAATGTCGCTGCAAAGCGAGCGCAAGACTCTGGACCTGCTGGAGCAGGAGTGTACCCGACAGGATAAGCCCCACGCCGTCATCATCATGGCGGATCTGGGCGACCTGCGGGAGGGCTACTGGGACCACGAGGAAATGGTGCAGACCTGCCTGTATGTGGAGCGCCGGCTGCCCCATGTCCACCTGTCCGGCGTAGGCGTGAACCTCAGCTGCTACGGCTCCGTGCGGGCCACGCCGGAGAAGATGCAGATGCTGCTGGCCATCGCCCGCCGGGTGGAGGACGCCATCGGCCGCCCGCTGGAGATAGTCTCCGGCGGCGCCACCAGCTCCTATCCCATGATCCATACCGGCACCATGCCCGCCGGCATCAACCACCTACGGATCGGAGAAAATATTCTGACGGCGCAGGATATTGCCGATTCCTGGGGCGTCCACGATGCAGACTACCTCCGGGACGACGTGTTCCGTCTGGAGGCAGAGGTGGTGGAGGTGAAGGAGAAGCCCACCTATCCCCAAGGGGAGCTGGGGGCCGACGCCTTCGGCCGAAAGCCTGTCTATGAGGATCGTGGCCTCCGACTCCGTGCCATTCTGGCGTTGGGCCGGGCCGACGTAGGCGACATGGAGACGCTCCGGCCCACCATGCCCGGCGTCACCGTCGTCGGCGGCTCCTCGGATCACTGTATTCTGGACGTGACCGACGCCCCCCAGCCGGTGCAGGTGGGGGATGTCCTGTCCTTCCGGCTGTGTTACAGCCACGTACTCTATGCCACCCAGCGGGACGACGTTCCCGTGGTGGTCTGTCCGTGACCTCCGGGCCAAGCCCGCTGGCGATAAAATTCATCTAAGGAGGAACTCCCCTTTGAACAATGATAACTTTATGGTATTCGTCTATAATGCCATCATCGCCCTGTTTGCGTTCTTCGTGGCGGCCCCCATGCTGCTCAACGCCATCAGTCTTTTCACCGTGCAGAAGCGCTTCGCCAAGGTCATGGTGGACGAGGGCGTGGTGAAGGAGGAGACGGTGCGCCGCCTGCACCCGAAAAAGCAGGTGGCCGGCGTCCTGATCTCCCTACTGGTGCTGGCCGGTCTGGGCTGGACCTGCACACGGGTGGATATGGGCTATATCTGCGGCTGCATCGCTCTGGTGGCGGGCGTGCTGAAGTACCGGAATATCATCCAGTTCAACAGCCTCACCGTCCAGCGCTTCCGCAATACCTACAAGGACGAAATGGATCTCAATAAGTACAATAAGTACGTGGATTCCCATTTCTAAGAGCGAGCGTATCGCCTGTAAGCAGGGTGTATTTTTACAAACGAGCCTTAACGGCGCAAGCTGTGCGACGGATTTTAACTGCAAACAGATACTGTGAAGAAGGCCCCCGGCATTGCCGGGGGCCTTCTTCTTGTATTGGCAACCAAAGACACCCCCCGGCTCTGCCGGAGGTTTTGATTTGAGCCCAAACGCCCCATGCTTTTGCATTGCCTTAGATTCTATCCACTGCGGCACTCGACCCGCTTGTGTCGCCTTGGCATAACAGGAATACCCTCTGCGTCTATCGTGCGGTGCGATGCTCACATCGCACCCTACAACGTATAACAAGATGTGCAGCGAAGCGGGGTAATTTCGAGAAAGTGTCCCAATTAACGGGCACGACAGTGGACGGGAATCGGTTGGCACGACGGTGGGCGGCCGCCGCCCCTTGTGAAATTCTATCGGTAAATGGTGTGTGGGGCGGGGTGCCCTCACCCCGCTGTCCGGCACCCCCACTCCCGGCAGGGCACACGGGCCCTGCCCTACAAAATGTTGCGTTACCGCACTGGACGGATAGAGCCGTCCGCCCCTACAATATCCATCTCCCCATTCCGTCTTGCGATCCCGCCTAAAATGCGGCGTAATAGTCCATGGAAAGGATGTACGCATTATGCTGCTTAAAAAATATACTGTCGGGTGTTTCAGGCCTGCTTCGGTCTGGAGGCCCGGGTACTGCCCTGGCGCAGGCCGGAATGCATCACCGCAGCCGGGAGCCTGCAAAGGCTGCCGGAGCTGCTGGCGGACGCCGGGTGATGCCGTGAACCTTGGCAATTAAAAACAAAAAAAGGGAGGCGGCTTACGAGACGGTTCTGTTTCATAAGCTGCCTCCCTTTTTAATTCCGGGCGTGAAGAGCGTCCTTTAATTTTTACGGTTTCGGTGCGCTTTATTCGGTGGTGGTTGGCACCGTATAAATATTGATGTGATTTCCCGCCGGATCAGCCATGCGGAACATATGCCAGCCGTAGGGGCGGAAGAAAGGCTCCTGGGTGACGGCACCGGCTGCCTGCGCCCGGGGATAGATATCCTCCAGAGTCGGCACCTGCAGCTGGAAATGTACGGCGCCGGAGGTGGGGAACGGATTTTCCTGGGTCAGCAGCACCAGCTTTGTGCCGGCGAGATCGTACTTAACGCCCCGGTCCTCCGGCCCCTCGTCCCAGCCATAGAACGGTTGTGTCGCAAATACCTGCTCGTAAAAGGTACGGCAAGGCTCATACTGCTCCGACGGCACATAGAGAAGCAGCTGAAAGTCCAGATATGACATTTTCCTTTCCTCCTATTGTGGATTACGGCGATAGGGCGCAAAGGCCTCGCAGGTATCCCGCAGCACACGGGTGCAGACCTGCTCGCCCTCTTGCAGCAGCTTCGCCTCGTCTACGCCGGTCAAATGATCGTCCCGATAAACAACACGGCCATTGATCATGGTCAGCCAGACGGGGCCGGTGATACCCAGCTTGGCAAGCATGGATGCGGGGTCATGGAGAGCACCGGCGTACTCCAGGCGCCGGGCATCGACCATGAAGAGGTCCGCCGCCTTCCCGGCGGCAAGCTGTCCCAGCTCCGGACGCCCGATCATCTCAGCGCCCCCCACAGTGGCCAGCTTCAGCATCTCATAGGGGGAGGGACAACCGCCCCGCTTTTTGCTGAGAAAGGTCTGCATCAGGTATGCCAGGCGCAGGGTATCCAGCATATTGGAGCCGTCGTTGGTGGCGCAGCCATCCACGCCGAGGCTTATGGGTATGCCGGCCTTGCGCATACCGGGGATGTCCAAAATCTCGCTGCCGCCCAGCATGGTGGGGGCGGGGCAGTGGGAAATGCCCATGTGGTTTTCCGCCAGCAGAGCATATTCCTCCGGCAGCGTTTCCCGGCCATGGGCCAGCCAAATGTCACTGCCGACAAAGCCGATGCGGCGGCACCATTCCAGGGAGCGGACGCCGAAGCGGCGCACCATGCTGCTGTTTTCCCCCTCGCACAAATGGGTGTGCATATGGACCCCGGCGCTGCGGGCCAGGCGTATGGTCTCCAGGAAGGTGTCCTCGGTGCAGTTGATGGGCTGGCAGGGGGCCAACACGATTTGCCGCATGGAGAAAGGCTCCGGGTCGTGATAGAGCGCCAGCAGACGCTGGCAGTCGTCCAGGTACTCCGCTGTTGTCTCGCACATCTCATCGGGAATGGTGCTGCCCTTCCAGCGGGGCAGGGTGTTGGTGCCGCGGGCGGCTACAAACCGAAAGCCCATCAGACGGGCGGCCTCCATCTGCCGGTCCACCCCCTGCTTGCCGGTGGCCGGTGTGTAGCAGTACTGGTGATCTACCGAGCAGGTGCAGCCGTGCTTAATAAGATCGGCCATACAGGCGGCGCTGGCATAGAAAATCACATCCCCGTCGATACGGACGAAAACCTTATAGATGTCATCCAGCCACTGCATCAGCGTCAGCTCCGAGCGGTCAATCGTCATCAAATTGCGAACAAATGCCTGGAAAAAATGATGGTGTGTATTAACAAGGCCGGGGTAAACATACTTGCCTGCGGCGTCAATGATCTGGGCGTCACCGGCGGCAAGGTCGCTCCCCACCGCTTCAATGCGGTTGCCGCAGATGAGAATGTCGCTGTTATAGAGCACCCGATCCGCCGGATCGCAGGTCACCACGGCATCCGCGTTTCGAATCAGTATCCTTTCCCTCATGACGGATCCTCTTGCGGCAGCGTGTCCCGATTTTTCATATTGCGGCGATAGGCCAGCACCTCCACCACATTCTTTTCCTCATCGCAGATCTGGAAAATCCGGTCGCCGTACCAGGTGTCGGTAAGCCCCAGCAGCACCTCCACATCGTCACGGCTCTCCAGCCACGCAAAGCAGGCGTTGACATCCTCGGCCTCAATGGTGGTCAGCGCAGGGCCCTGGGGCGTGTTCTCCGTCTTTTGCCGAATATCCGTAAAGCCGCCGGCAGAGCGGAGGCGGCAGCCCCGATCCTCGGGACCCCGATCCCAGGAGGCGACCACGGGCATCTGCATGGAATCCCGGTAAAAGGCGGTGATCTTCTCCAGATCCTCTGCAAAAAGAATGGCGGTATACTCATCGGTAAAGTAGCAGCCGCCGTCATCGGCCCCCATGGGCCGATACTGCTCGGAGCGCTGGTAGACCTCCACCCAGTTGCCCACGGGGTCCTTGATGCAGAAGCTGTATTCGCCCCACGGATGAGACTGCAGGGGGCGGATAACGGTGACCCGAGGCTCCTTTTTCAGGTTGGCGTAGCACAGCTCAATGTCCTTTGCCTCTAACCGCATTCCCGCAGGACCCTGAGGCAGAGTGGGATGGCGGCAGATCAATTCCAGGCGGTTGTCTCCGATCTTGAACTTGCAGCCGCGATCCACCGGACTGGTGTACCAGCCATACATCTGAGGCAGACGCAGCAGATCCCGATAAAAGGACTGCAGGGTGTCAAACTCCCAGGAATAATAAACGATTCTGTATTCTTTGCGCCACATATTTTCCCCTTTCCATAATCAGTGCATCAAAATTTCCTCTCGCACATTGCGCAGGTAGGCGTAGATCTCCACCACATTGCCGCTGGGGTCGTACATTTGGAACAGCCGCCGCGCATCAAAGTCCGTGTCACGCAGCACCCCGGCCTCCTTATAGTCCGGACTTTGGCTGAACCGGTCATACAGTTTGTTGACGCTGCTGGCCTCCAGACCGATCATGGACGGGCCCAGGGTGCAGCCTGCCGGACGCCTGCGCAGCAGCAGCTGTGCATCGCCGGCCTGAAGCAGCAGCGCATCCGCCTGCTGCTCCAGCAGCGGGAGCCCCAGCCGGTCGCAGTAGAAGCTCTGCGCCGCCGCCAAATCATCCTCATAAAGCACGCCGGTAAAGGTGCCGGTAAACATATCCGTTTTATCCACATCGCCGCCGTTGCAGGGGCTGTCGTCCTGCAGCAGATGCACCAGATTGCCTTCGGTGTCCCGGAGGGTCACCTGCCGGGCATCCTGAGAGAGGATCTCGATGTGGGGCATTTCCTCCAAAATCCGCTCCATGCACAGAGGCAGATCGGAGCACTGGGCCAAAAACTCACTGTGTCCCTGCCGGGGGGTAAAGGGGATCTGGGTGATCTCCAGCCGTCCGCTGCCCATGTAGAAGCGGTAGCCCTTCTGATCGGGGACGATGGACCAGTTATAGTTGGGCTGCAGACCCAGTACCTCGCGGTAGAAAAAGACACCGCTGTCATAATCCTTCAGGTGCAGAATATATCTGCATTCGTGAAATGTAATATTCATGCCTTCGATCCTTTCGACTGTGATTCCCCGGCGCTTTTCCGGCGCAGGCAGGGAGCGGAGAGCGGATGGGGATAGGGGGTGCCATTGGCCGCCGGTGCCCGCATCCGCATACCGGTGAGCTTGATGCCGATCAGTGCGGCCAGATAGGGCAGCATCTGGGTCAGCTGCGTGGCGATGCCGAAGCTCTGCAGGCGCATCCGCAGCGCCTGCATCACGCCAAACAGCAGCGTGGCAAGATAGCCGCCGACGGGAGACCACTGGCCGAACTGGTTGGCGGCAAAGGCCATAAAGCCGGACCCGGCGGACATATCATTGACAAACACATTGGCGGAGCTGAGGCACATGACAGCGCCTCCCATGCCGGCAAAAACGCCTCCCAGAAGCACCGCACGCATTCGCAGGCGGTAGACATTGATGCCCAGGGTGGCCACGGCGGCGGGGTTTTCGCCCACGGCACGAATCCGCAGGCCCCATGCGGTTCGATGCAGCAGATACTGCATAACCGCCACCGCCAGCAGGCCCAGATAGATGCAGGCCGGGTAGCCGCTGAGCATGGTGCCCGCTATGGGAATGCGGGAGAGCAGGGGAATATTCACGGCCTGAAAGCCCTCCACCCACGGGGAGATGCCGGTGGTGTCCCACAGGGCGCGCATCAGCATATAGGCAAAGCCTGGGCCGAAGAGGTTGAGGCCGATGCCGATCACGATCTGCTGGCCGTTGCAGTAAATGGCCAGCACCCCGAGGATCAGCGCCAGAAATGCACCGGCGGCGCAGCCGCACAGCAGCCCTACCCAGGGGCTGCCCGTATAGTAAGAGCCCACGGCGGCGAGAAACCCGCTGAAGAGCATGGAGCCCTCAATGCCGATGTTGATGACACCCGCCCGCTCGCTGATGGTGCAGGCCAGAGTGCCCAGTGCAATGGGTGCGGTCAGCCGGATGGCAGAGGCAAAAAAGTTGGCAAATGAGATCCAAAAATCCATTATTCAGCAGCTCCTTCCTGTTTCCGGCCCCGGCCGACACAGCTCTTGAGCCGCTGCCACAGGTGGCCCAGCACATTCCACACATCCGGAGAGGCCACCAGCATGACAATAAAGCCCTGGAGCACGGAGATCATCTCCGTTGTCACCTGGCTGGTCAGGCTCATGCTGATGGAGGCGGAGCGCAGCATTCCGAACAGGAAGGCGCTCAGCAGCACGCCCACAGGAGAATTCATGGCAAGGGTGGCCACGGTAATGCCGTCCCAGCCGTACCCGGGGGAGAAGCCCATGACGAAGCGCTTATATACCGCCAGGCACTGGATGGACCCGCCCAGGGCAAACAGGCCGCCGCTGATGCACATGGCGGCGATCGTCCGGCCATAGATCGGCAGTCCGGCCTGCTGCATGGCACGGGGGTTGCTGCCCATGGCCCGCAGGGAAAAGCCAAAAGGGGTTTTATACAGCATCCAGGTTACAACGACTACGCAGAATAGCGCCACAAGGATGCCGTAGTTAAACTGCGTGCTGGGGAAAATGCGCGGCAAAATGCTGCCCTCGTTAACGACCACAGTCTCCGTGTTGCTGGCACCGGGACGCTGAAAATAGCTCTTGACGATATACTCCGTCAGCAGCGCGGCGATGGAGTTCATCATAATAGTGGCCACGGACAGTGAGGTCAGGTTTCGCCCGGCAAACAGGGTGGGCAGGAGCGCCCACAGAGCACCGGCCGCAAAGCCCGCCAGCAGCGCCAGCAGCCAGCCCCACGGCGCCGGCAGCGGCACCGTCAGGCCCACAATAACGGAGGCCAGTCCGCCCACCAGCACCTGCCCCTCACCGCCGATGTTGAAAACACCGCTCTGGAAGGCCACCGCCGCACCGAGGCCGGTCATGATCAGCGGCAACATATATGCCAGCACATTCAGAAAGCTCTTGGTGCTGCCGAAGGAGCCGGTGAGTATGCTCCAATATACCACCAGGGGATCCCGCCCGGTAAGCCGTATGGTCAGCCCGAACAGCACCAGCGCCAGAACCAACGAAAACAGCGACAATCGAATCCTTGTTTTTTTCACAGTGTCCCTCCTTGCGCAGATGATATGTCTCTGCCGATAAGGTGCGGGGCCGAAGGCCAGATAGGCTTTCAGCCCCGTCAGCGTGTCAAAAAAAGCCTCGCAGAGTTTGCCGCCCGCAGGCGGCAAAAAATTAAAATCATTTTCTCTCGCGACATGTGCGTGAGAGAAAATACCTCTCAGGCTGCCAGTGTGGAATTTGTCCGTCACGGACGGGCAAATTATGCGCGCAGCAGACTGCAAGCCTTTTGCCGGAAAAACCCGGAGGTTTTTTCGACAGTCTCGCGGGGCCGAAGGCCTATCTGGCCTTCAGCCCCGTGTTGGATTTACGCCGCCTTCCACACCTTTGCTTCTTCAATGGTGCTGGGGACCACGATGGTGCCGTCCTTGATGGCAGCCACCGCTGCATTGTACTTCTCCATCACATCAGCGGGGATCTGATAGGCAGAGCCGTCAAAATCCAGGTACAGGCTGTCCTCTGCCAGGCCCTTTTCAATGGCGCCGGCGGTGAACTTACCGTCCATGACATCCTGAATCGCTTCCTGGGCGCAAGCGGGGAAGTCCCGGATGGCGCTGGCAATGTTGGTCTGGGGGGCGTCCGCATTCAGGTTGCCGTCAAAGAAGACGGTCAGGAAGTTCTTCTCCTTGCCGGCATTGAGGATACCCAGGCCGCCGGCACTGGCGGTGTGGTATATCAGGCTGGCGCCCTGCTCATGCATGGATGTGGCCAGCTCATAGCAGCCGTTGACCTCTGCCCAGCCGTTGGCGTAGTCCACCAGTACCTGGCAGTCAGGGTTGGCATAGTGGGCTCCGGCGATCATACCGGCAGCGCCCAGATTGCACAAGGGGATGTCGTGGGCGCCGATAAAGCCCAGAGTATTGGTGTCGGACAGGCTGGCACCCAGGAAGCCGGCCAAAAAGCCCAGCTCCTGATCGCGCCATGTGTAGCTGCGGATGTTGTCACCCTCCACCACAGCGTCCAGGATCACAAACTTCTGCTGCGGATAGTTAGGGGCCACATTTTCCAGGCTGGAGCTCTGGCTGCCGCCCAGGCAGATGATGAGGTCGCAGTCTCCGCTGTCGGCATAGCCGGATATCAGGCCCTCGTACTCGGCGTCATCCTTGGGCTCGGAATATACCCACTGGATGCCCATGGTGCTCTCCGCTTTCTTCATGCCGTCATACAGCGCATCGTTAAAGGACTTGTCTCCCAGGCCGCTGGAGGCGAACACAACGGCGACCTTGGTGCCTTTCTCGGAATCGTCGCCTGCCGGATCCTTGTCGGACTTCCCGCAGGCCACCAGGGACAGCATCGAGCAGACCACCAGCAGCATGGACAGCCACTTTTTCACATTTGTAAACTTCATCTTAGTTCCTCCTTGCACGGTTCGTTCTAAGCTGCCGTTTCATCGGCAGCAGGATCAATAAGGGAAGGTCAGTGGGCTTCGCCCAGCATCATGCGTCCTAAGGCCTCACGGGTGGCATTGTCTGCATCCACAAATCCCATGATCTGCCCGCGGAACAGCACCATGATCCGGTCCGAAACCTTGATCAGCTCATCCAGATCGCTGGAAATGAGCAGCACGGCGCAGCCCTGTTCCGCCGCTGCCAAAATGCGGCCTTGGATGTAATCCGCCGAGGCGATGTCAACGCCCCGGGTAGGCTGTGCGGCAATGAGCATCCGGCAGCCCCGGTCAAGCTCCCGGGCGACGACGATTTTTTGTTGATTGCCGCCGGAGAGGGTGCCGACCACAACCGACTCATTGGTGGCCGCAATGCTGTAATCGGCGATCTTAGCCTGTGCATCACGGCGGGCGGCCGCCCAGTCCTCCAGCAGCGGGCTTTTGGCATAGGGCTTTTCGTCGTAGGCATTCAGCAGCATATTTTCAAAGAGCCGCATACTGAGGATGAGGCCCATGCCTTGCCGGTCATCGGGAATGCTGCCCACGCCGGCATCGCGAATCTGCTTGGTCGTGCGGCCGGTGATCTCCCGCCCGTCCAGCAGAATGCTGCCGGAGGAGGAGCGGCAAAGGCCCAGAAGGGCCTGCGCCAGAGGCGTCTGTCCGTTGCCCTCGATGCCCGCTACGCCCAGCACCTCGCCGGAGCGAATGGAAAAGGTGACATTTTGCACAGCGGCACCGCCACGGCTCTGCACGCTGAGGCCCTTTACCTGCAGCACCTCTTCCTCCCCAATGGGGTGGGGCCGACGGCGCCCGGTGGGAACCGTTTTGCCCACCATCATCTGCGTCAGCTTTTCCATGCCGGTTTCCTGAGGGGTGGTGGTGCCGATGATCCGGCCCTGCCGGATCACGGTCATGCGGTCTGCAATTTGATAGACCTCCCGCAGCTTATGCGTAATGAAAATTGTGGACTTGCCCAGCTCCCGCAGGCGGCGCAGCACATCAAACAGTGCGTCGGACTCCTGAGGCGTCAGCAGGGCGGTGGGCTCGTCGAAAATCAAAATGTCCGCCTTGCGATACAGCAGCTTGACGATCTCCACTCGCTGGCGCTGCCCAATGGTCAGCTTGTCCACCAGCGCATCAGGGTCTATATCTAAGCCATAGGAAGCGGCCAGCTCCCGGATACTGCGTGACGCTTCCTGCTTTTTCAGCCGTCCGCATCTGGTCCTGACCTCCTGCCCCAGAGTAATGTTTTCCGCCACCGTCAGGTGCGGAATCAGCATCAGTTCCTGGTGTACCATACCGATGCCGTGGGCAATGGCGTCAGCAGGGCTTTTCAGCACCACTGGCTCGCCGGAAAGGAACATCTGACCCTCATCGGGCTGCTCGATGCCGTAGAGCATTTTCATCAGTGTGCTCTTTCCTGCACCGTTTTCCCCCAGAAAGGCGTGTACCTCGCTGCGGCGCAAAGTGAAATTGATGTGATCGCTGGCCTGTACGACACCGTTATAGCACTTGCACAGGTCAACACACTGCAAAACAATGGGGGCCTCGGTGGTGGTTTGCGTGTGTTCGGCTATCATAGGTTCCTCCTTTCAGGGTCGTTCCCTCCATTGGTTGATAAGGACAAACAGTTTTGCCCTTTTCCATGGGTGGTATTTTGCGTGAACTTATTATACGCCAGCACCCGTAGAATTTGAAGAACAAATAAGCGATGTAAAGCCATCGGTAAGACCGATGGCTTTCAGGTAAAAACAGGGTTTTGGGGAAGTTAATTTATAGTGCCGGAGGTTGCTTTTTAACAAAAATGCTGCTAAAATCAGGGAGATGTCCCACAATTACCATTCCAGCGGTGTCGGTTGGGGCAAACAGTGGCGAGAGGTCTCCATCTGCGGCAGCAGCGCAAGTATGAGGTGAAAACGATGACATTAAAGCAAATACTATATGTCCGGGCCGTCAGCAAGGCAGGCTCTATCGGCAAGGCAGCAGAGTCGCTGTTCATCTCCCAATCCAGTCTATCCGAGTCGATCCGAAACTTGGAGCGGGAATATGGTATGGTTCTTTTTGAGCGAACCAGTAAGGGCATATCGCTGACGCGCCAGGGAGAGGCATTCCTGAAGGATACACAGCTGCTGACAAATATCTACCAGGATTTGGATGACAAGTATAAAAACCACAAGGGGGAGTGCGAGTATTTTTGCGTATCTTCCCTGCACCATGTCTCCGGTATCGATGCCTTTGAGCACATTGTATGCCAGCCTAAGAATCAAAAATATCATCTGGGATATTTTGAGGGAAACATGGATCAGGTGCTGCAGGATGTGGAAACGAATCGCTCCGACATCGGCGTGCTGTTTTTCACCAGCGACAGCCGCAGCGCCATTATCAAGGCATGCAATCGGCGGAATATATTTTTTCAGCATCTGAAATATGATCTGCTGCATATTTACATCCAGAATACGCATCCCTTAGCCGGGCGCAAAAGCGTTACACTGGCGGATATCCAGCAGTACCCGTTTATTTCTTATGAGGAGTGTCATCCCTCCTCGGCCCGATTCACGACGACCAGGCGCCAGTGGAACCCCCAGCAGCAGATCATCTCGGTATCCGACCGGGCGATGGCGTATTCACTGCTGGCACTGGGCGATGCCTATGTGACCGGCTCCGGCTATCTGACACAAGAGGATCGCCGCCGCGCCTTGGTCAGTGTGCCCATCACGGATCTGGGGCAAATCGAGATCGGGTATATCTGTAACCCCTCTCGAGTACTGTCAGAATTGGCGCTGGAATATATTGAGTGGCTGAAGATAATCACCGTGTGACAGGCGCTATAGGCAAGCCGTATTTACCGCAAGGGTAAGAGCATACGGCCGCCTCGCTTCAAGCCCTCACCCATAGAGCAAAAATAGGCAAAGAAGAAGTCCTGTTTTCTCTCGAAAACAGGACTTCTTGGAGCTGCTGGGCGGATTCGAACCGCCGACCTCATCCTTACCAAGTGATAAAATGCCCTCCAGCCGTTGCGGCATAAGGGTTTGCGGGCGTTTTTGCCCCAAAAAGGAAGAAATCGGAAACTCTTTGCTCCATGTGTTACCCGTTCGTTTCCCCGTGTGGGTCACGGTGTGGGGCAGCACCGCAATCAGCAGCGGTGTGGGTCAACTTTTGGCGGGGCGAAAATCGTTCCATTTTGCGCTGCTGTAGACAATAAAAGGGTACCTTGCTAAAAGTATAGAGCCACCGGGCGGAGAAAAGCTCTCCCGCCCGACGGCTCTTTATTTTCGCAGTCGTTTCCCGTATGGGTCAAAATGTGGGTCAAGCGGAAACCTCTGCGTCAAACTGATTGGTAGCATCATAAACGAACGGTCGAAACTGCACGACCCTTACCTCTTAAATAGTATACCATAGTTTTTGCAAAATTTGAAGCAGAAAATGGAAATCAGTGTCGTCACTTTTTATTCCAATATCGCACCGCTGCAAACAAAAAATAAAACCCCCGGGGTCTCTTGTCATACAAGAGACCCCGGGGTTACTGTTTTATTTTGCCGCTTAGGTTTTTCTTTTTGGCTTACGCCTCCCGCTCCTTACGCTTCAGGACGAAGGCTGCGGCGAGAATCGTCACGGGCAGGGCGATGACCCAAACCAGCACGCCGGTATCGCCGGTGGCGGGGGCATTGCTGCCGCCGGTCTGAATGGTCACATCGCTCATGTCATAGAGCCGGGTCTGGGTGTTTGCGAAGCGGTAGTAGGCCGCCAGGGCGTAGTAGCCCTGCTCGGTGGCCATGTCGTTCCGCTCGCCGCCAGCGGTGTGCCGGAAGCCGCCGCCGGTGACATAGAACCCGGCAAGAGCGTCCAGTACGGTGTGGCCGTTCTTCACGAAGCGGCTATCCGCGGTGGGATCGATACCCAAAGCGGTGAGAGCTACGATGACCTGGGCGCAGGACTCGCTGTTCACGGTGTCCCAGCTGCCAAAGCCGCCGTCAGTGCGCTGCAGGGCGGAAAGGGCCTCCAGAGCCTTATCCACAGCGGCCTTCACGGTCTCGTTGGTCTTGTAGTAAGGTGCCAGGGCCTGGATGGCCATAGCGGTCATATCCGGGTCGGCGTTCTCAGCGCTCAGGTTCCAGCCGCCGTCGTTGAGCTGGGCATCCAGGATGACCTGAATCAGCTTCTCCCGGGTCACATCGCCCATAGTGGGGTAGTTGTGGCTATCCAGGGCAATGAGAGTGAAAATGGGGCCGTTAATGTCCTGAGTCTGCACATAATCCATGCTATCCAGACCCTTCAGCAGGTTGTGGCCGCCCACATTGGTGACATCCTTGCCGAT
>OLFV01000945.1_pt1 | contig 30853 bp, 21 predicted proteins | sample 1605551 | NCBI WGS metagenome assembly OLFV01 (sample SAMEA3888922, study PRJEB22519) | human gut metagenome | biome: human gut; feature: human-associated habitat; material: faeces | place: Denmark | collected 2011 | reverse complement strand
GTTTTGAAAATGCTCCCGGAGTCAAGCGAAGCGAGACTGAAGCCGCGACGCCCCCTCTTCTCCGGTGTCGCCGCAATTCACTTGCGGCGTATAGCTCCGACGGCGGCGTGAAACCTGCGGGCAGGAACACAGGGTCCTGTCCGGCAGATATTTTCGAGAGCAAAACGCTCTGAAGAAAGGCGCTATTCAGCCGCCTTGTGCGCCTGATATTCGGCGACGACCTTGTCGACCACAGGTTGCGGAGCCTCCTCGTAATGGTCGAATTCCATGGTGAACACACCCTGGCCGCCGGTCATGCTGCGCAGATCGGGGGCATAACGGAGCACTTCGCTCATGGGCACATGCGCCTTGATTTCCGTAATCCCGGCCTGGGAATCGGAACCCAGCACCTTGCCCCGGCGGGAGGAGAGGTCACCGATCACATCGCCCATATAATTGTCCGGAATGGACACCGTCACCAGAGCCACAGGCTCCAGCAGCACGACCTTGAGCTTTTCCAGCGCGGCCTTGAAGGCCAGAGAGCCGGCCACCTTGAACGCCATTTCCGAGGAGTCCACGGTATGATAGGAGCCGTCGTACACGCGCACCCTGAAATCCACCACGGGGTAGCCCGCAAGATATCCGCGCGCCGCGCTCTCCTGAATGCCCTTGTCAATGGCCGGAATATACTGGCGCGGGATCACGCCGCCCACGATGCCGTCCTCGTACACATAGCCCGCTCCGCGCGGCAGACCTTCCATTTCAATCCAGCAGTCGCCGAACTGTCCGCGTCCGCCGGACTGCTTCTTGTGACGGCCCTGCACCTGCACCTTGCCCTTTACGGTTTCACGGTACGGCACCTTGGGCGTCTTGAGCAGAATTTCCACCTTGCTGCGGCGCCTGGCCTTTTCCACGGAAATTTCAATATGCAACTGCCCCATGCCGGACAGCAGCGTATCCCCGGTTTCCTCATCGCGGGCCAGCCGGAGGGTGACGTCTTCATCCAGCAGCTTGAGCACCGCCGCGTACACCTTGTCTTCGTCCCCCTTGTTCTGCGGAGCCAGGGCAAAGGTGATGAGCTGCGCGGGCAGCTTGGGCATGGGCAGGACAAAGGGCGCCTTTTCATCGCACAGGGTATCGCCCGTGCGGGTGGTTTTCAGCTTGGCCACGCCCACAATGGCGCCGGGGCCGAGTGTATCCTTGCAGGCCGTCTGCGTCTTGCCGCAGACATGGAGCAGACTGCCCAGGCGCTCGGTTTCGCCGGAACGCATGTTCCTGAGCGCCGTTTCGGAGGAAATGGTGCCGGACAGCACGCGGATCATGCTCACCTGGCCGGAAAACGCGTCGTTCAGCGTCTTGAACACGACACAGGCCGCAGGTTCGTCCGGGGAGGACGCGCGTTCCGTCCCGTCCTCTCCGATCCACGCCGGGCGATCCAGCGGCGAGGGGAACAGCTTGTCGATCGTGTTCAGCAGGCGACGGCCGCCCTTGTTGTCCAGCGCAGACCCCACCAGCACGGGTACAACCTCTCCGGACAGCACGCCCTTGCGCAGGCCAAGCTCGATTTCCTCCGGAGAAAGCGAACCCTCGTCCAGGTACTTGTTCATCAGGTCTTCGTCGGATTCCGCGATATTTTCCACGGCGGTATCACGCAGCAACTGGGCCTCGTCGGCCAGATCGGCGGGAATGGCCGCTTCCGTGGTCGCGCCGTTCTCCCCGAACATCAGGGCCTTGCCCGCGAACACGTCCACCAGCCCGACGAACTTCTCGCCCTCGAGAATGGGCATGTAGAACACGACGGGCCTCATGCCCAGCGAAGAGGTCAGCCCGTTCAGGGCCATGTCGAAATCCGCGCGCTCACGATCCATCTTGGTCACAAACACGATGCTCGGCAGCCCGGCGGCCTTTACCTGGCTCCACAGCTTGCGGGTCTGGGGGCGGACGCCGTCCACTGCGTCGATGGTCAGCACCGCCGCATCCACGGCCTGAAGCAGGTACTCCATGTCGCCGGAGAAATTGCTGTCGCCGGGCACGTCCACCAGGTAATGCCGGTTTCTGTTCCATTCAAAGGTGGCGAAGCCGGGCTGTATGGAACCGCGGCGCCTGGTTTCCTCGGGTTCATAATCAAGAGAAGTGGTTCCTTCCTCAATCGCGCCGAGGCGATTGATCACGCCCGCCTGAAAGAGAAGCATTTCAGCCAGAGAAGTTTTGCCGCAGCCGCCCGTGCCCACCAGGGCGTAGGTGCGTTGAGTTTCCAGATTGGACATGATCCTCTCCTGATATGAGTTTTCACGCGGGGGCAAGCCCCGATCCCCGCCAACGCATGTTCCCCTCCTCCCGGCGCGGGACGCGGGGAACGCCTTTTCTTCTTTCTTACGTTTTAGGGACAGGGCTTGTCCCCTGTCAAGGCAAAACCCGCACCGGGCCGGAAAGCGCACCGCGCGGCCGGCCTTTCGTTTGCATTCCGCCGCGCCCGCCCCTATACTCGGGCGGATGACAAAGATATTCCTGCTCTGCTTCGCGCTGCTTGCCGCGGTATGGTGGGCCGGCCGCCGTTTCGGACGCTCCCTGCCCGGACTCAGCGCCTACCTCAGCACGGAGGAAGCCCGCAGCGAGCGGGAAACCGCCGAACTGCAGCGCTCCCATCTGCGCATGCCGCCCGCCGAAGCCCTGGCCCCGCTGCTGGCCGTGGCCCGCGATCTGTTCCCGGAGGGAGGCGTCCCGCATCTGGACATTGCGCCCCCGGAGGAAGACCGGACGAAGGAAGAAGGCAGACGGGCCGTGCTCACGCTGTCCCGCCCGGACGCCGCGGGCGCGGCGGCACGCGTCACCGTCTTCTGGTTCTCCGGGCGCTGGACCCTGCGCGGCCCGGACGGAAAGGAATGTTCCCGCGCCGATCTGGCCGAAGCGGCGGACGAGCTGGAAAGACTGCTGCGCGAATCCGCCGCCCGGCTTCCCGCTCCGGCCCATAACCCCTTCTTTCCGGCGGCCCGCCCCGCCCTGCGAGAAAGCACCATGACCACCTCCGAACTCCCTCCCGTCGCCATTGTCGGCGGCGGTCTCGCCGGCTGCGAATGCGCACTGGCCCTCGCCGCTTCCGGCGTCCCCTGCACCCTTTACGAGCAGAAGCCGGAGATGAAATCCCCGGCCCACGCGTCGCCGCTGCTGGCGGAACTGGTCTGTTCCAACTCCTTCCGCTCGGACGATGCGGAAGGTTCCGGCGTGGGCCTGCTCAAACGGGAAATGCGCGACCTCGGCAGCGCAGTCATGGACGCCGCGGATCATTGCTCCGTCCCGGCGGGCAAGGCTCTGGCCGTGGATCGGGACAGATTCGCCGCGCGCATCACCCGCATGGTGGAGGACTCCCCGCATATCACGCTCATCCGCCGGAAAATTCCCTCTCTGGACGCCCCGGAACTGGAGGGAAAAACCGTGGTTGTGGCCGCCGGACCGCTGGCCTCGGATGATCTCGCCGCTTCGCTCATGGCTGCCGCCGGAAGCGACCGCCTGTATTTCTACGACGCCATCGCGCCGATTGTCAGCGCCGACTCCGTGGATATGTCCATAGCCTTTTTCGGTTCACGCTACGGCAATGACGGCCCGCCTCCCGCGTACTCCGACGAGGCGGCCGCCGCGCTGGAACATCCGGCCGGAGGCGCTTCCGCCATGCCGCCCGACGCTCCCTCCGAAGCCCTCTCGCGCGGGGACTACCTCAACTGCCCCATGACGAGGCCGGAATACGAGGCCTTTTACCATGCGCTGCTGGAGGCGGAAAAGGTTCCCGCGCACGAGTTTGAAAGGGAAATACACTTCGAGGGCTGCATGCCCGTGGAGGCCCTGGCCGAAAGAGGGGAAAAAACGCTGACCTTCGGGCCGCTCAAGCCCGTGGGCTTCACCGATCCGCGCACGGGCCGCCGCCCCTGGGCGCTGCTCCAGCTTCGTGCCGAGAACGCGGAAGGCACGGCCTACAATCTCGTGGGGTGTCAGACCAAAATGACCTATGGCGCGCAGGCGGAAGTGTTCCGCCTCATCCCCGGCCTGGAAAAGGCGGAATTTCTGCGCTTCGGCAGCATGCACCGCAACACTTACATCAATGCCCCGGAATGCCTGAATGATGACCTTTCTCTCAAGTCGCGCCCCCATATCTTTCTGGCCGGACAGATCACCGGTGTGGAGGGCTATGTGGAGTCCGCGGCCTGCGGCCTGTGGCTGGGCCTGACGCTGGCGGCCCGCATGCAGGGGCGCGAACTCCCCGATCCTCCGGCCACAACGGCGCTGGGCGCGCTGCTCCGTCACCTGCGCACGCCCGTCAGACACTTTCAGCCTTCCAATGTCCATTTCGGCCTTTTCCCCGATCTGCCGGAAAAGCCGAAGAAAAAGGCGCGCAAGGCAGTCATGGCCGAGCGGGGGAGGGAAGACTTCAGAAAGTGGAGGGAAGTCGCGGGGACATGAGATTATGCAGGGAACATGGGCGCGCTCGGGCGGAAGCGCATCCGGCAGATCACCTTCTGCCATATTCAAAACTGTCCGTCGCCGGAGCGAGACTCCGCTTGTATTAAAACCGCGCCCCTTTTATGCTTGACTTCAGACATCCCGGAATGACGGCAACCCCCGCTTCGCGGAGTTTGCGGCGTTCAGGCCGCCAAAGTGGCTTGACGGAAAGCACGGACATCAGCCGCCCACGGCGCGGCATCCTCAGCCGCCGGCGCAAAGCGCCTTGCGGATGAAGAGAGCAGAGACACGCCGCGGCCTGCTCCCGCAGTTTCGGGGCTGCCTCGGCAGTCTTGTCCATCCCAACAATACGGCAGGAAGGAATCATGCGCATTCGTCCCGTTATCCTCTGCGGCGGCAGCGGCACCAGACTGTGGCCTCTGTCGCGGACAAAATATCCCAAACAGTTTGTCGAACTGGACACGGGGCACACGCTCTTCCGGGATACCCTGAAACGCGCCGCGCAGATCGCGCCGGGAGAAACGCCCTTTATCGTCTGCAACAAGGATCACCGCTTCTACGTCACGTCTTCCCTCGCGGCGGAAGACATGAAAGGCGGCATCATCCTCGAGCCGAAGCCGCGCGGCACCGCTCCGGCCATCGCGCTTGCCGCTCTGGCCGCTCGCGGCGATCTGCGGGAACAGGACGGCGATGACGTTCTGCTGCTGGTCATGCCTTCGGATCACGCCATTGATCGCCCCGAACATTTCATCGAGAAAGTCCGGCTCTCTGTTCCTCCGGCGGAAGCAGGCAAGCTCGTGACCTTCGGCGTCACGCCCGCATTTCCGGCCACGGGCTTCGGCTACATCCGCACCGGAGACCCCGAAGGAGCGGCGGCTTTCCGCGTAAGCCGCTTCATCGAAAAACCGGATGAGGATACGGCCCGCGCCATGCTGGCAGAGGGAGGCCATCTCTGGAACAGCGGCATGTTCCTGTTCCGGGCCGGAACCTTTCTCGCGGAACTGGCCGTGCATGCCCCGACAGTGCTCGCCGCCTGCGAGCATGCCTGGGCGGAACAGATCCGCGATCTCGGCTTTGTCATTCCCGGCCCGGCCTTTCTGGAATCTCCGGACATTTCCATCGACTACGCCGTGATGGAACACACGGATCGCGCCGTGGTCACGCCGCTTCATCTGAACTGGAACGATCTCGGCTCGTGGGAATCCTTCTATGAACTCGCGCCCAAGGACGACGCGGGCAACGCCGCGGCGGGCGACGTGCTGACCGAGGAAAGTTCCGGCTGCTACCTGCGCAGCGGCGGCCGCCTGATCGCCGCGCTCGGCGTGCATGACCTCACCGTGGTGGAAACAAGAGACGCCGTGCTGGTAGCCTCCCGCGAAAAAGCGCAGGATGTGCGGCGCATCGTGAAAAGGCTCCGCGACGCGGGCAGGCCGGAAAGCGAGGATCACCTCCGGGTGTTCCGCCCCTGGGGGTATTATGAAACCCTGGTGATGGCGGACCGTTTTCAGGTAAAGCGCATCGTGGTGGAGCCGCACCATGAGAACTCGCTCCAGATGCACTACCACCGGGCCGAACACTGGGTGGTGGTCAGCGGCACGGCGGAAATCCAGATCGAAGGGGAAAAACGCCTTTACACGGAAAACCAGTCGGCCTACATCCCCGTGGGGGCGAAACACCGGGTCAGAAATCCCGGCAATATCCCCCTGGTATTCATTGAAGTGCAGTCCGGGGCCTACCTGGGCGAAGACGATATTGTACGACTTGAAGACGACTACGGGAGGCAGGATGGAGCTCACAAGCTTTAAGGCCTATGACGTGCGCGGCAAGGTACCTTCCGCGCTCAATGAGGAGCTGGCAGGACAAATCGGCGCGGCCTATGTGCATGAAACAGGCGCGCGCAGCGTCGTCATCGGGCATGACGCCCGTCTCTCCGGCCCGGCGCTGTATGCGGCTCTGGCCGACGGCCTGCGCGCCGCCGGAGCGGACGTTACCGGCATCGGCCTGTGCGGCACGGAAGAAATCTATCATGCGGCCTCCGCCCATGACTTCGACGGCGGCATCATGGTCACGGGCAGCCACAACCCGGCGGACGAAAACGGCATGAAGTTCGTGCGCAGGGGCGGCGTGCCCATCAGCAGCGATTCCGGCCTGTTCGCCATCCGCGACCGCATCGCCGCCGGCCTGGAAGCTCCCGCCGCGCTTTCCGGCTCGTTCCGCGAGGCGGACTTCCGCGAGGATTACGCCCGCCGCATGCTTTCCTTCATCGATCCCGGCAGCCTCAGGCCCTTCCGCATCGTGGCGGACGCGGGCAACGGCTGCGCCGGCCCTGCGCTCAAGGCGCTTGCTCCGTATCTGCCCTGCGACCTGATCCTGCTCCACGGCGAACCGGACGGCGCTTTCCCGCACGGCATCCCCAATCCTCTTCTGCCGGAAAAACGTGATTTCACGGCCAATGCCGTGCGCGAAAACAGGGCGGATTTCGGTCTGGCATGGGACGGCGACTTCGACCGCTGTTTCTTCTACGATGAAAACGGCCGTTTCATCGAGGGCTACTACCTGGTGGGCATGATGGCCGAGGCTCTGCTGGCCCGTCATCCCGGCGCGAAAATCGTGCATGATCCCCGCCTGGTGTGGAACACGCGGGAAATCGTGACAGAGGCTGGCGGCATCCCGGTGGAGTGCAAGTCCGGCCATGCCTTCATCAAGGAACGCATGCGCGCGGAAAACGCCCTGTATGGCGGCGAAATGAGCGCGCATCACTACTTCCGGGACTTCTCCTTCTGCGATTCCGGCATGCTGCCCTGGCTGCTGGTGGCCGATCTGCTTTCCCGCTCCGGCAGAACCCTGGCCGAATGCCTCGACGCCCGGCTGGAAAAATTCCCGTGCAGCGGAGAAATCAACTCCACCGTGGAGGACGTGCAGACCATTCTGGGCAGAGTGGAGAGGGAATACGCGCGGCAAAACCCCTCCGTGAACAAAATCGACGGTCTCTCCATGGATTTCGGCCCGTGGCGTTTCAACCTGCGCGGTTCCAACACCGAACCCGTGCTGCGCCTCAATGTGGAGACGCGCGGCGACAAGGCTCTGCTGGAAGAAAAGACGGCGGAACTGCTGGCGCTGATCCGCAAGTAGGCAAAAGTTATTATGCGGGGGAGGGAGACGCTTTTGAAAAAGCGCCTCCCTCCTTCCACAAAACTTTCTTTCAGGGCACGCCCCCGCGATATTTCACACTACAGTCGGCTCCCATCCTCCGGGCAACTCCGCCGACTGACGCAGCAATCGGCGGAAAGGGGCTGCGCGGATTGCCCCTTCCGGGGGGCAGGGGTTCAAACCATAACGGAATCTTTGATGAAAAAAGCCCTCATTACCGGCGTCACCGGACAGGACGGCTCCTATCTCGCCGAACTTCTGCTGGAGAAAGGCTATGAAGTCCACGGCATTGTGCGCCGCGCGTCCTCTCCCAACACATCGCGCATCGATCATATCGCCGCCGACCCGGCAGCAGCGGATCGCTTCTTTCTGCACTACGGGGATCTTGCCGATTCCAGCGGTCTGCACGGACTGATCGGCCGGATTGCCCCGGACGAACTGTACAATCTCGCCGCGCAGTCTCATGTCAAGGTTTCGTGGGACTGCCCGGAATACACGGCGGACGCTGTGGCAAACGGCACGCTGCGCCTGCTGGAAGCCATCCGCCGCAACGGACTGACGGAATCCACGAAATTCTATCAGGCTTCCACCTCCGAACTGTACGGACTCATCCAGGAGCCGGTTCAGTCGGAAAAGACGCCCTTTTATCCCCGCTCACCCTATGCCGTGGCCAAACTTTACGCCTACTGGATCTGCGTGAATTACCGGGAAAGTTTCGGCATGTTCGCGGCCAACGGCATTCTGTTCAACCATGAAAGCCCGCGCCGGGGAGAGAATTTTGTCACCCGCAAGATCACTCTCGCGGCCTCGCGCATTGCCCTCGGCCTTCAGGACGGCCTGCGCCTCGGCAACCTCGATGCCAGGCGCGACTGGGGTCATGCGAAAGACTATGTGGAAGGCATGTGGCGCATCCTCCAGCGGGAAACGCCGAGAGACTATGTGCTGGCCACGGGCGTGACCACTTCCATCCGCACCTTCTGCGAAATGGCCTTTGCGGAAGCCGGCATCCATCTGGAATGGAAGGGAACGGGACTTGAGGAATGCGGTGTGGACACGGCCACGGGACGCGCGCTGGTTTTCGTGGAGCCGCGTTTCTTCCGCCCGGCGGAAGTTGAGCTGCTGCTCGGCGATGCCTCCAGGGCCAGAGAAGAACTGGGCTGGACGCCGCGCCACGATCTGGCCGCGCTGGTGCATGAAATGATGGAGGCGGACATGCGGCTCGCCCGCCGGGAAAAACTGCTTGCGGAAAACGGGGTTGCCGTTCCCGCCCCGCGCGAATTCTGAGGTGCATGCCATGCCGGACAAACACGCGAAAATCTATGTGGCCGGACATCGCGGACTGGTGGGTTCCGCCATTCTGCGCCGCCTGGAACAGGGCGGATACGACAATATCGTCGTCCGGACCTCGCGGGAACTGGACCTGACCGATCAGGCCGCCACGGAAGCCTTCTTCGCGGCGGAAAAGCCGGAACAGGTCTACCTCTGCGCGGCGAAGGTCGGAGGCATCATGGCGAACAGCCGCTATCCGGCGGAGTTCATCTACCGGAACCTGACGATCGGCGCGAACATCATCCATGCCGCCTGGAAGCACGGCGTCAAGAAGCTCCTGAACATGGGCTCTTCCTGCATCTACCCCCGTCTCGCCCCCCAGCCCATGCGCGAAGACGCTCTGCTCACGTCCGCGCTGGAACCTACCAATGAAGGTTACGCGCTGGCAAAAATCGCGGCCATCAAGCTGTGCCGCTGCTATAATCAGCAGTACGGCACGAACTTCATTTCCGTCATGCCCACCAATCAATACGGGGTCGGAGACAATTTCAACATGGAAACGGCCCATCTCCTGCCCATGACCATGCGCCGTTTCCACCTCGCCAGGCTGCTGCATGAAAACAGCTTTGACGCCATCCGCGCCGATCTGCGCCGTTATCCCCTCGGCTGGGGCCTGGATGAACAGGTGGATTTCTCCAGTGAAGCCTCACTGGAACATGCCCTGAACGCCGTAGGCGCATACCGGGATCACGTCGTCATGTGGGGAGACGGCTCCGCGCGCCGGGAGCTCATGTGTTCCGACGACCTCGCGGACGCCTGCGTCTACCTCATGGAAAACAGAAACGCCGCCGATATCGGGGAATTCGTCAACATTACCGACGGCACGGATATCCTCCTGAGCGATCTGTTCGAGCTTGTCCGGAATATCGTGGGCTTTGCCGGACACATAGAGTACGACGCCGCCAAGCCCAACGGCACCCCCCGCAAGCTCATGGATGCGACGAAAATTCGCGGGCTGGGGTGGGTGCCGAAGGTTGGGCTGAAGGAGGGAATACGCGACTGTTATCAATGGTATGTCAGCCTCCCAACAACTTGAAAATAGCCGAGGACTCAATATATTCAGACTTACCGATGTGCCCCTCCGACTTTATGCTGAAGTCGGAGGATTTCCATACTCCAAGTTTCCCTCACTAAGCCGGAGGAGCGCTAGGATCAGAAATAACAAAATTCGTATCCCCAGACACCAGTATGACACGTACTCGAGGATCACGCATGACAGGATTACTATTAAAATTATGCATATTCCTGCTGCTCATAATCTCAGCTCCCGGAATAGCAAATACATTATAAGTTATACTGTCATCCAATAGGGGTTCGACATATTTTTTCACAAAAGGATAAGCATATCCCCAAAAACTAAAACTTTTTGACTCCTGTTGCCTGATTGCATCCGAAATTTCATGAGCTAGGGCACATAATTTTTGATCATCTTTTTGTGCCATATTCTTAATAATACTTTCAAACTGTGAAGATAATCCAAATGTATAATTATCGCCACTCCATCTTTTAACTGCTAAATAGTAACAAGTATTCCACCCATATCGAGATATTTTTTTCATATTACTAGTTACAAATGAACTTTCTACAATTGTTCTATTTTTTAAATTATAATATTTATCAAGTTCATTAAGATTTTTTAATAAACTATCAATGTCCTCATCTCTTACATTTTTCATATCAAGCCAAAGAATATCCACTTTATTTAAATCTATTCTGGAAAGAAATTCATCCAATGCCATGTCATATACTAGTTCAGGAGCATGCCCGATACGCATATCAGGAGCATTGATATTAACTTCCAGCCCACGAAACCCGTCAGTCAAAACTTGCTGAGCCGCCCCCAGGGCATCACAATGGATGGCTGCAAGCAGTTTATCCGGACATACTTTCTGCAAATGTTTCAGATTCTCCCGTTCCACCACCAACGGGTCATCCCGCAAAAGTCTTGCTTCGCTCGTGGCATAAAAACGACTATCCAACGTCTTGTCAGCTTTCATTGTAACGGCGTTTTCCCATGATATTGCGTAGTTGGGAGACAATATATCATACTGGCTGTCATTTTCCACTGAATGCACTGCCATCAAGGAAAGCATGGCGTTGTAAAACAGATCCAGTGTAAAGGGAGCTGTCCTGCGTTCCCGCAACATATTCACTGACACCGCATATTTTTCGGCATAGGCTGGAGAAAACTGTATAAACATGGGAATGCGTGCCATGTCATATGTGAATGAGGCGGCATTATGAAAACGCCTCCCGAATACATCTTCCCCATGGTCTGCTGCATAGCACAGCAGGCGAACTTTGGCAGGAGTTTTCTCCATACGTTCATGTACAGCACGCAAAAATTCATCAGTAAATCTTACTGTGCGATCATAAGGATCCAGAACATCATCCAGAAATGCCCCGTCTCGTGCCCAATTTCCCAGAAACTCCTCTTTGCGTGGGAACTCCGGTTGAAAGCCATGAGGAATACGCCTGGAATAATCAAAATGTGAACCAATGGTATGTAGAATGACAAGGTTATTCTTAGTGTAGTCAAGGCTTGCAAGTGTTTGATCAAGCAAGGGGAACAGATCGGCATCCGAAGAAAACCGAGATCTTGTTGTGAATTTTGTCTGATTTGCATCAAGAGATAAAACTGTCAATGGATTATCAAGTAATGTTATTTTATCCTGATTACTTAACCATACAACATTAAATCCTGCCGCTCTTGACACCTCCATTAATGACGGAGCATCAAATTCAGCAATTCCATTATATTGATTAGATTTTGTCAATGCTTTTATTAGTGAAGGTACAGTATGACAGTAACTACTATATGCATTTTCAAAAAAAATTGTATTTTTATCCTGACGCAATGACATCGTCCACGGCGTAGTATTGCGGACATATCCCCATGCGCTCCAATGCCGTTTATTGGACGACTCACCAAGTACAATTATATAGAGTTCACCTTGTTCCGCCTTTGTAGCGGAAATACCACCACGTTCAGAACGAAGCTGACGCTGATGGGTAAATTCTTCCGTAATCTGCGCATAACTCTGCTGAATCGCCTTAATTTGGGAAACGGGTCCAATCAAAGGATTGCTGGTAAAAAACAAAACTACAGAAGAGGCAAAAATCAATATTGTTGCCCATCTGCCCTTTCTTGCATCCCCACGCCCTACACCTCTCCATGTCAGCCCGACGAGCAGAGCGCCAATCAAAAATGAAACAAAAAGTATGACTTTTTCTGAGCCGCTATAAAATGAATAAAAAAATTCCAGACATTCCCGTACGCTGGTTTGGAAAAAAGCGCTGACTTCATCTACAGAGAGCAAGAAAATCGGCTGTTTGGCCTCCCCGGGAAGGGCTGTATTGTTCATGTTATGCAAATATATTGCTGCGCCGGCAAGGATGCTCCAGAGCGCACCACAAAAAGCAACCTCAAAAAGATATACCCCCCCCCGTATAACCCGCCAGGAAATCCGCCTTCCCAGCGATGTTATGATAGCCAACACTGACAAAACAAAAAAGAAACTGCTCACAGATGTTTCAATAGACAAACGAACTGTAAAAGAAAAAAGATAAACTGTTACCAGAGCATATAATATTATAAAGTAATGAAAAATACCACTTGCGTAAGACAATACAACATTAAACACTATGGTAAATAATATTATACATATTATTTGTATAAAATATAAATCTTTATATGAAATAATTGTTCGCGACACAACAAAAATTGATAATATACAGAAAACAAATTGAAATAATAAATATGAAATATATCTATTTTTTTGTATAGTATAAAAAATTCCAAGACAAACACCATGCGTCAAAATTAAACTTGAAAAATCATTTCTTAACTGCAAAAGAAATCCTGATTTATTAAATATAGATAATATTCCATATATACCTAAAATGCAAGACATAGCAATTAATATCTTTATTATATATTTTGCAAAGATATTATTATTTATTGTAAATATATTAAAATCACGTATTTCACCATTAAAACGTCTATCTGGAAGATAACCTTCACCCAATGTAATAGTATTTAATATATAATTAAGTCCAGAAACATGATGCTCAGCAACGATTACGCCATTCAACTTTACAACAATCGAACCTTCTCCGACGTGGATATCCATGTCATTCCACTTATGAAACTCCGGCAGAGGACCGAGTTCAAAGCCGACATAGCCGGAATCGTTATCAGCTCCCACAAGGATAGCCCATGCAGTTGGTGCGAATTCAACACGAATGCCTGTATTTCCCGGAGCAGTTCCAAACAGGCCGTCATAAGGACCGACAATACTATCCAGACGAAACTCTAAATGGATACCTGTCACATCTGTCGAAGCAGGCAGAAGTTCCGCAATTTCCTGTGATGTCCTCTGTGGCCAAGTGTAGCGTCCGCCTTCCCACAGATTTTTCCCTTTCAGGGAGCATAACCACACTCCTGACGCAACAAGTATGAGCAGCAATGCCCCTAAAAAACACCTGGCAGGCAACCGAGATGCTTCGTCCTGAAACAAGTTGCCAAGATTTGACCAAAAAGATTTTTTCTTTTTCAATCTATACTTTGATAATAAATTCATGACAAATTGCATTCTTTCACCCCACAAAAAAACCGTTTCAGCAATTTTGCACCCAAATGGCTATCTTTTTATACCTTCTTGCTCATTAAAAAGCAACTATCACTAATATTTTTAAAATTATAATACCTAATATAAAAATTATATACCAAAAATATATTCAATATAACATATATACTATATAACTTATTATTATTTTCAGCATATACTATGCTATTTTTACTTGACATATTTCTGTTCTGAACATAACAATAATTTTGTTTTAATCTATCAACAAAAAATCGACAATAACAAAACCCTTACTGGAGGATGGAATTATGCCTATAGAGCTATACGAATTGTGCCCTCTTTGCGGTTCTGAAAATTTAAAAAAAAAATTTAATATTAATGGATATACATTAACAACATGTATATCATGTTCTCTACAATTTATACAGGAAAAAATTTCAGATGAATTTTTACAAAATTATTATGAAAAATCATCTTTATGTACTTCTGTTCAACAAACTTATGTAAACAAGGAAAATATAAGTTTTCTTAATTATGCATATGAAACTCTTGCAAAAAAAATAAGAGAGAGAGAGAGAGAGAGAGAGAGAGAGAGAGAGAGAGAGAGAACTCCCCGTTTACTTGATCTTGGCTGTGCAAATGGTGCATTCTTTAATTTTTTTCCAGACTGGGAAACATATGGAGTTGAATTAGATCCAATTCAAGTTGAAATAGCAAAAACGAGATGCACACACATTTTTCAGGGAGATTTGAAAACTGTTTCATTCCCTTCAAATAATTTTGACTATATTACAATTCAGGATGCACTCGATCATTCAAATAATCCTGTTGAAACTGTACGTCATTGCTATAATTTACTAAAACCTGGTGGAGTTCTTGCGATAAAAGTTCATAATATTTCCTGCCTTCTTTCAAAAATATGTGGTTCACATTTTTATGCCATTATTCCACCAGATCATCTTTTTTATTTTAATCTCAAAACACTGCAACTTTTATTAAATAAAAATGGATTTAAATTTCATAGCTACTATTATAATACACAGAAATTAAAATTTTCAACTTCAATTTTGCGTGTTTACAAAGGAAAACCTACAGGAATAGGCAACTATATGTATAATATTATTCAAAAACATCCTTTTTTAAATTTTTCAATATATAAAAATTTTCATGATCTCATAACCGTATTTGGCATAAAAGCAAAATAATAATTATTTATAAGTATGGTTATCTAAATAAAATTAATATATTTAGATAACCATACGTCAAGTTGATTTTAGCAATAACCAATTACATTTATCATATCATATTAATTTATCACAAAATTTATCCTTATTTTTCAGTCCTGCAATAAAAATAATAAAACAAGTCCATACTGACAAATAAAACAAACCATCACGATATACATATTTGGCAATAAAATCATTATTTAAAACAATATCTATATGAAACAATTTTATAATTTATATATTTTCCACCTATACATGATACTATTACTTCTCTATATTTTTTAGCCAACTCCAGTTCCGATAGTTTCTTAAAAGTTATTTTAATTCCACATAGTTAAAACAATCTTTCAAAAAAAACAAACAATTCCCATTTTCTGGTCCGTTGACTATACGATAATTTTAACGATATTAAAAGTGAGCCTTATCATGAAAAATCAAATTGACCAGGAAAAAATTTATGAAATCTGCTCTTCGTTTTATTACATACTCAATTTATGCACTTATTTTCCTTTTAATATTATACTTTTCTCTTAGAAAAAAATTTGTTTTCAATTTAGATCTCATGCCTGGCATAGCCCCATGGTTCAATATGAAACTTTTTCCTATGTTTATCACCTATATAATTGGATCAATTACAGTTGGAATTATATGTATTTATGTAGCATATAAAAAGAATATACAATTATATTTTCCATCAACAAAAACGTGCTTATCCATATTTTATTACTGTTTATTCATTGGAGCGTTTATATTCACCGCAATTGTATATCGAAACATCTCTCTAAAAGAAGAGACTATTTTTAATGCATATTACCGCACACCAGAATATTATAAATATCAACAGAATGAATTCAAAAAAAACTTTACCACACAGAAAGTAACAGACGAAGACAAGAAATATTCTTATTTCAATACGATTGAACTACTAAATTCAGCTCATCTTTTTGATGGTTACTCGAGAATAGATGCGCTCAACCCGCCAGACTGGAAACTATTCCCCTCTTGCGTTGCCGTCCCTCCGTATTCTCCCGACATTCAAAGATTAAGTGACAAATACGATATAAGTCATGCGCTCGGAGTGGGTGATCACGTTCGAGGAACATCTTTCAGCAAAAATTATCCTCCTATCTTAGTTTACCAGGAAGATAGACTCTGTTTAATTAAAGCTGAAGGCCCTGATGCAGAAAAAGCATATCTGGAAAATCTAGCTGTAGCGGATGACTTGGCAACGCTGGGGATCAGCGTCCCTTCCTATTTTTTCTCTCCTGAGAATGTAGAGCCCGGTTTCTCAAGAGAAAGACTGCTGGCAAAGGAATTTTTAAAAGATGCGGCATTTAATAATCATTTTCTTATTATCAATCGTGGAAATCTAACCCACCACATGCATGTTGTCATGCCAGCCCACGAATATCTTTTGGGAAAACCTCTCTCTGAAATCTCTCATCAATATGGCCTGGGACTCACACTTTTGACCGCAGGCATATGCAAAATTTTTTCTCCTGACGGCTATGCTGATTATGGTATTTTTTTAAAATTTATACCAAAAATTGTATTCTTATCGTTTTTTATTTTCAGCATTTCCATGTTTATCATTTTCCGCAAAGTGGAAATTGCCATTATTCCGATTTTAGTTTGGGTACTGTCACGTCCAATGCAAGGATTTGAAGTCTATTTTGACAATGCAAGCTGGACTGTAACACGCACTATTTTTGTTCCTTTACTTATAGTGTGTATTTATTTATTTTTTACTAAAAAAACATTCCAGTCTTGCCTTTGGATGCTGCTATGTCTGCCACTATGTGGTTTCATGAATTTCCAGTTTGGAACAATGGCTGCAGTATCAACTTTGGCAACATTTACTATTGCCACTGCTTATGAAAAAAAAATATCATATCTATTAATATGTATAGCTATCATTATTATAATATGTTTAAATTTTATTTTCTTTAATATTGGAGTTAATCATGTATCTTCTGCATTTATAAAAGGAGTTCTTTCTGTCCCTCTCCCCTCAAGGGAACTTATAGCTCAACTAGTAATATTTGTTATTTTTATTGGCGCATTTTTTTATATGAAGCATAAGGAAAGCTCTGTTGCATATCCTTTCCTTTTTTCTGTATTTTTTAGACAAACATTAATGTTATACTATATTTGGTCTGGAGTAATTTCGCATTACCATATCTATTTTATAGATACAATCATGCCATATATATTCTTTGGTTATTTTATTATATATGAAAACAAAAAATCAGGACGTTTACAAAATGCATGCTCAATTATAATTTCAGTTTTTATTTGCATTATGACTGGATATTACTATTCAGATTATCAACATGAAGAAAAATCATACATAAAAAATGTAAAAAGTATGAAAATATTTGAATGGAATATTCCAGGAGCACATATTAAAACAACAATGAATCCAGAAATATTCAATGACTCTATAGATATTATACACGATTTTACCAACGAATCACAAAAATCAATATACATGATTTCTCGATTTGACAGTATTCTTTCCCTTTTATCAAGAAAATATAGCGCACTTCCTCATTTTAATATTTCTCCATTTATCGCAACAAAAAAAGAATACCAGCTTATTATAGACTCATTTAACAAAAACAAACCACAATACATATTTGTTGACAACGATATAAATATACCATGTGAATTTGATATGGTTCAAACAAAATTTTTTGGTGCATATTATCACAGTGAATCTATAATACAATTACTTCAAATGCGAGAGCTTTATCATATATATAAAGATGTTATTGAAAATAAATATCGCCCTGTTGCAAAATCGAAACTTATTACTGTGTATGAAAAAATACAAGATTAGCAGTGATACATTAAAATAATCTATACCTACAACAGTATACTGAATTATAAACTAAAGAAGGAGATATTATGCGCAGAGTTGCAGATATTCTGGCAGAAGAACTTGCCCGCCAAGGACTCAGACAGGTCTTCATGCTCACAGGCGGAGGGGCAATGCATCTCAACGATGCCTTTGGTCGCTGCAAAGATCTCCAGATTTTTTTCAATCACCATGAGCAGGCTGGCGCCATGGCTGCTGAAAGTTATTGCCGTCTCTCCGGGGTTCCCGCCATTCTCAATGTGACCACAGGACCGGGGGGAATTAATGCTTTGAATGGTGTCTATGGAGCTTATGTAGATTCCATCGCAATGATAGTTATTTCCGGCCAGATCAAACGAGATACCATGATCGGCAACTATCCTCTGCCTCTCCGCCAACTTGGGGATCAGGAAGTTGATATTATTGCCATGGCATCTCCGGTCACAAAGTACGCCGTGGAGTTGCAGGACCCTTATAAAGTAAAGGAAGTTGCTGCAAAGGCGGTTTATCTTGCAACTCACGGTCGTCCAGGACCTGTTTGGATCGATATCCCTATGGATATCCAAGGATATCTAGTTGAAGAAACCAAACTTTCAGAATGGAATGCGGATGTTCCCGGCGCCATGGAAAGTCTGCGGGGAGACCCGGCACTCAATCCAACGGCGCAGGGTGATTTTTGTAGAGATACTCCTCTTCGTCTGAAATCTGCGGCGAAAGAAATCGTCCGCCGTCTCAAGATGGCTAAGCGCCCTGTCCTGCTTGGCGGGACGGGTGTTCATATCGCAGGAGAGATGGAAAGATTCCGGAATATCGCTGCACTTCTGGGTATTCCCGCTGTTGGAGGCTGGAATGCCTACGATCTGATTCCAAACGAGCACCCGTGCTATTCAGGACGCCCTGGTACACTGGGTGACAGACCCGGAAACTTTGTAGTTCAAAACGCGGACTTTCTGCTGATCCTCGGTTGTCGTCTGAATATACGTCAAATCAGCTATAACTGGGAAAACTTTGCACCAAAAGCATGGAAGGCCCAGGTTGATATCGACCCTTCGGAACTGCGAAAACCCACACTGAACAATGACTTGTTAATCACTGCAGACCTCAGGGAATTCCTGCCTGTTCTGGAAGAAACGCTGGGCGACTGGACTCAGAAGCCTGAACACGTTTCTTTTCTGGCATGGAGTAAAGGAAAGGTTGCCACTTATCCTGTATTGCAAAAGCGCCAGACCTTACCAGGAGCAATAAATCCATATTACTTTATGGAGCGCCTCTTTGAATATTTAAATCCTGATGATATTGTGGTTGCCGGTAATGGGAGTGCCTGTGTTACCAGTTTTCAGGCTGGTAAAATCAAAAAATTTACCCGGCTATATACTAACTCCGGCGACGCCTCCATGGGCTACGATCTTCCTGCCGCAATAGGTGCCGCTCTGGCTGCGGGCGGTAAGCGTATCATCTGTCTGGCTGGCGACGGCAGCATTATGATGAACCTTCAGGAACTTGCTACCATCGCCGGCGAAAAACTTCCTGTTTATATCTATTTATTGAATAATAAAGGCTATCATTCCATCCGGCAAACGCAGCAGGCTTATTTTCCGGACAATATTCTTGGCATAGATGAACATACGGGAGTTCATTTCCCGTCTTTCATGAAGCTGGGAGAATGTTTTGGCCTGCCTGGATTATTTGCAGACAAAAATGAAGATATTGATAGTTTTATACAGAACAGCCTGGCTGTTCCGGCTCCATGTCTTCATGAGGTCGCTCTTGATCCGGCACAGAACTTTGAACCCAAAACAGCCTCCCGCAAACTTCCAGATGGAACCATGTTCACCCCGTCAATGGATGACATGGCCCCCTTCCTCTCTCCCGAAGAACTCAAGCAGAACAGGCTGGACTGAACTATGCCCCGTAAAGCTCTTGTACTCGGCGGAACCGGAGGCATCGGAACCGCCATTGTCGAAGATCTGAAAAGCCGGTTCGGCGACACTGTCGTCTCCGCCGGTCATCGCGAGTGCGATCTGACTGACTTTGCCGCCATTGACGCCTTTCTTGATCGTGAACATCGCGATTTCGATGTCGTGGTGCAATGTTCCGGCATCAACCCCACCGGCCCGTATGAAAGCTTCAGCGATGATGAGCTGGATCGCGTCATGCGCATCAACTGTTCAGGCTTCCTGCACATCATGAGGGAACTGAAACCGTATTGGGAAAGGGCGCGGTGCGGCCATGTCGTCGTCATAAGCTCCATCTACGGAATTATTTCCCGTTCGGGACGCCTGCCCTACTCCACGGCAAAGCATGCCCTGCTGGGTGCCATGAAAGCTCTGGCAATCGAGCTTGCCCCACTTGGCGTCATGGTAAACGCCGTTTCGCCGGGATTTATCGAAACCACGCTGACCAGCCGGAACAACTCGCCGGAAACCATTGCCGGACTGATCCGCGGCATCCCGGCCGGCCGTCTGGGAAAACCCGAGGACGTGGCGCGCGCTGTCAGCATGCTCGCCTCACCCGAAAACACCTATATTGCCGGGCATAACCTCGTCGTTGACGGGGCCTACAGTGTCGGCGGATTTCAGCAAAGATAGAGCCCCTTTCCTGTAAGGGCCTTTTCACACGCCCACAGAATTTTTCCGGGAACGGCGCGCCATACCCGGTTTTCATGGCATCAGAACGGAGGCTGCCATGTCTGAGTCCTTCTTTTTCATCCAGAATCATCGCTTTCTTCTGCCGGATCTTGAACACATGGATTCGCAGGAAATACATATTTCCTCCGTGCCCCGGCCGTACAACGCCATCTTCCACACATCCGGACATTCGACGTTCTCATGGATTGAGCCGCTGCTCGCCTCAGCCGCGCACCCTCTTCTTTTCATTGATCGCCGCCTCCGGAACAGCGTACTCAGTTCCCTGAGCTTTTCCGGCATTCCCTGCATGGAGTTTGACGCCATTGAGGAACACAAGAGTATCGAATCCGTGCTGAAGCTCTGTGACTTTCTTCTGACCGGCAATGCCAACCGGGGGAGCATGCTGTTCGTCATCGGCGGAGGAATCACTCAGGATGTGGCGGCCACAGCTTCCGCACTTTACAAGAGAGGACTCCCCTGGACGCTGATCCCCACGACGCTCCTTTCCCAGGCCGACAGTTGCATCGGCAGCAAAACCTGCCTGAACTACGGTCATGCGAAAAATCTCCTTGGCCTGTTCTGCGCTCCCCGTCAGGTTCATATCGATCCTGCCTTCACCAGAACACTCCCCCGCGATGACATTCTTTCGGGACTGGGAGAAATCCTGCGGCTCTGCGTCACCGGCGGCGAACCGTCCCTCAGGCTTTTTGAGCGGCTCAGCGCCGGGGCGCTCTCCGGTTCCGAGGCCGCGCTGACACAGCTCACCCATGCCTCGCTTAATGAATTACGCCCACACCATCGGGCATGCTGTGGAAGCGCTTTCAAACTATGCCATCCCTCACGGTGTGGGCATAGCTCTCGGCATGCTGGTCGAAAATGCAATAGCCCTTCAGAAGGGCATGCTGAGCAAAACGGCCTTTCAGCGTATCGCCGTTCTGGCCCATGCGCTTGTTCCCGAAACGGCATGGAAAATCTTCAGCGGACTCGGTGCCGAAGCGCTGCTTCCCCTGCTCAGGAATGACAAGAAAGTCGTGGGCAGCACTCTCAAGCTCGCTCTCCTGCAAGATATCGGGCATATCGTCTTTGCCGATCTCCCCCTGGATGAACGCGGAACAAAAACTGTCAGGAACGCCATACACGAGGTTCTGGAGATGCGCTCATGAACCGTGTTCTGCTTGCTGATTTCGGCTCCACCAGAATCAAGCTCCTGCTGTGGGACAGATGTACGGGGCTTGTCGACAGGGAAGAACGGCCGGGAGCGGTTCCGATCCGCAGCGACGGAGGACGGTTTGAAACATCTCCGGAGTTTTACTGGAGGACTCTGGAGTCCGCTGTCGGAGAACTTTTCAGGCGCAGCGCGGCGCATGCTTCGGGGAGCGAGCCGGACTCCCTCTGGTTCTGCACAGAAATGCATGGCTTTCTCCTGGCCGATCGACACGGTTCCCCGCTCTCTCCATATATAGGCTGGCAGGATCAGCGCGCAGCACGGACGGCATGCGGCGGAGAGCGCAGCACCCTGGACTTGATGCGTCCTGCCGAGCAGAATTTCCGTGCCTTGACCGGGATGCGCCTCCGCCCCGGTCTGCCATGGCTTAATCTTGCGGACATGGTCAGACGCGGAGAAGTGCCTGAAACGGCTGAACGCATTTTAACGCTGCCGGACTGGATTCTGATGCGCGGCGGCTGCACCGCGCCCAAATCAGATCCGACAATGGCGGCGGGAACAGGATTCTACGATCTTACCCGCGGAACATGGTCAAGGGAGCTGCTTGATGAAGCCTCCTCCGCCAGAACAAACTGCATTTTCACAGAAATCGCTCCCACAGGGACGATGCTGGGGGTCATCAGGATTGCGGGGCGCACCCTCAAAACCTACGGCGGCACGGGAGACATGCTCACGGCCCTGCACGGCGCGGGGTTCGGCTCTGAACGCCGCGCAGCCATAAATCTCGGTACGGGTTCACAGACGGCATACATGGGAAACGATGAGCCTGACGCTCCGTTTGAAATGCGCCCCACCTGCGAAAATACCCTCTGCCGCGCCATTACCCATATTCCGGGCGGCAAGGTGCTTGCCATGCTCGCGACAATGTTTGACGGCTTCGCCCGCCAAGGCAACGGAACCCCCTTCTTCTGGAACCTCTGGAAATCTCTTGCGCCGGAAGAAATCCTCCAGGCCGTGCCCATTGCGGATCTCAACATGTTTAAAGGAGCCTGGCGCTACAGGGAGGAAGGGGGCAGGATTAAAATCCGCAATGAATGGCTCTCTCCGCGCGCAATCCTCGCCGGCATCGCAAAAAGCTGGATTGAACAGTATGCCGACGCCCTGCGACTCATGGGCTGCGGCAGAGGAGAAAAAGCGGTCGTCAGCGGTGGAATGACGCGCCACAGCCCTTTCTTTGCAGAAGTTCTCAGTACCTTGACAGGAATGACCTTATTTACCAATATGCCAGCCACGCAGGAAGACACTTTTGAGGGGTTACTGCGTCTTTGGAAGAATAAATAATAAATTAATCGGGGGTTTTTATGAACCGTGTCCAGCTCAACATGCTTGATATTCTGAAACGTCTGCATGATGAACATGATATTATTGGAGTAAAAGCTGAATTTGAAGCAGAAGGAAGCCGTATTAATGAGCTTATTCAGCTTAATGAAATAGTATGCAGGGCACAGACACACTTATTTATCAAAATCGGAGGATGTGAAGCTGTAACAGATCTTGATTCATGCCGTATGCTTGGCGTAAAGGGCGTTATTGCTCCCATGATTGAAAGCTCTTTCGCCATGAAAAAATTCTTCGGAGCAGCTCAAAAAGCATATAATGATGAGCTTATCAATCTTGAATGCCTGATAAATATCGAAACAGTAACGGCACATTCAAACCTTGATGCCATTCTTCAGGCAGGAAAAGGATTTTTAAAAGGGATTTCCATCGGCAGAGTGGATCTCTCCGCCTCAATGGGTCTGACTCGTGCGGATATCAACAGCGATACCGTCTTCTCGGCTGTGAAGGATATTGCGGAACGAGCCAAAACCGAAGGCATGCTCGTGAACTTTGGAGGGGGTATCTCCTTTGACGCAGTCCCCTTTATCCAGAAGCTTTATCCTCTGAACGAGCGCTTTGAAACCAGAAAGGTTATCTTCCGGGGCGGAAATGATGAGACAAAACTCAAGGCAGGCATTTTGCTCGCCATGGAATTTGAAACACTTTACCTAGAAAACAAGTGCACCTACTATGATCGTATGGCAGGAGAGGATCGGCAGCGTCTGGTTATGCTGCGCGAACGCCTGGAAAAGGCAAAAAGCCTAATAAATTAATACTATTACATTTAAAAATTAAAATATATACAATGAAAAGCACTTCGTTATTTTTTAACCTATACAATAATATAAAATACAGATTTTTGTTTATAGGAATAATAAACACAGCTTTTGGATATATTGCGTCTATATTTATTTATAACATTCTGTCCAAGTATATACCATTCACACTATTACTTGTAATTATAAACATAGTAAATATTACATTTTCTTTTATCACCCATAAAACTTTTACATTCAGAAGTAAAGGAAATTTTTTTTATGAATATATACGAACATATATATCAAACATAGCAAGTATACTAATCGGATTTTCCATTACATGGGTAATGGTCAACCTCATCCATATAGAGTTTTGGATTGCACAACTCTTTTCAATTATTATAGGCACTATTTTTCTCTATTTTGCCCACAGTCGTTTTACATTTCGTAACAAAACAAGCTACTAGGAAGGTTAAAATGTCCAAAATTCTTATGAGGGATCTTGCATACATTAAAGAAGGGCTAAGCGCTTCAGAAAAAACAAAATTTGATAACTCAGTAGTTCTCGTCACCGGATGCGCCGGTTTTCTCGGATATACCTTCATGCAGTTCTTCCGACTGTATGGTGAAGAACTGGGAATCCGCAAAGTCATCGGGCTTGACAACTTCATGCTTGGTGAACCGGGCTGGCTTGCCCCCTTCCGGGACGATCCGCGCTTTGAGCTGAAGCGCTTTGATATCATCAAAGACAGTATCTCCGGTGTGGCTGGAGCTGAGCAGGCCAATCTCATCATTCATATGGCTTCTGTAGCCTCGCCGACCTTCTATCGACAGTATCCCATCGAAACACTTGATGCGAATATATGGGGCCTGCGTTCTCTTCTTGACTTTTACTGCGAGCGCAACATCAGGGGTTTTCTGTTCTATTCTTCCAGTGAGCTTTACGGCAATCCCGATCCTGCTCATGTTCCCACATCAGAAGACTATTACGGATATGTAAGCGCCACCGGTCCCCGTTCCTGCTACGATGAATCCAAACGATTCGGAGAAACCATGTGCATGCTCTTCGCTCAAAAATACGGCATGCCGATCGGGGTTGCACGCCCCTTTAATAATTATGGTCCCGGCATGCGTCTGAACGACAAGCGTGTCGTAGCAGATTTTGCTCTGGCCGTAAGAGAAAACCGCAATATTGAAATTCTTTCCAATGGTTCTCCGACCCGGACATTCTGCTATGTTGCGGATGCCGTTCTCGGACATCTGAAAGTGCTTCTGTACGGTAAATATGATTACTTCAACATTGGTATTGACAAGCCTGAAATCACCATTTCCCAGCTCGCGGAAATCTATGCCCAGGCTGGTCGGGAAATCCTGGGCTATACCGGCCGTGTGACCTATGGCCGCTCCGAGGATACGCAGTACCTGACTGACAACCCCCAGCGGCGTTGCCCTTCCATAGAAAAGGCGCGCCGTCTGCTCGGTTACGCTCCGAGTATTCTGGTCGAAGAAGGAATTCGACGTTTTCTGACCTTTATCAAGGAATCGGATGAAGGAGTTCTGAAATGGTAGTTACCGTTTTCGGTCTGGGATTCGTAGGGCTTACCACTGCGCTTGGTTTTGCGGAACTCGGTCATACTGTCTACGGCGTAGAAGCAAACAGGGAGCGCATGGATACGATTGCGTCCGGCAAACTCCCCTTCCTTGAACCGGGACTCGACACCGCCCTGACGCGTCATCTGAACCATGGCTTCATTCCCTGTGAAGACCTGGCATCCGCTATTTCGGCAAGTGATGCCGTCTACTACTGCGTAGGCACCCCCTACGGCAAAGACGGTCAGGCGGATCTCACCTATCTTTATAAGGCACTGGAGCAGACTCTTGACGTCATCAGAGATGACAAGTTCCGCGTGCTGGTCATCAAATCCACTGTTCCTCCGTCAACTACGGAGCGCAAGGTTCTGCCCTTCCTCGCAAAACACGGGGCAAAGGTGGGAGAGACTCTGGGAGTGGCCAACAATCCCGAGTTTCTGCGTGAGGGATACTGCTGGGATGATTTCATGCATGCCGATCGCATTGTACTTGGCGTCAGCGATGAACGCTCCCGCGAAGTTCTGACCCGCCTCTATGAAAACTCCGGTGTCCCTGTCTTCAGTGTTTCTCTAAATACCGGCGAATTCATCAAGTATCTTTCAAATACGCTTCTTGCCACATTGATCAGTTATTCCAATGAAATGTCACTGATAGCAGATTCCATCGGCGGCATTGATACTGCGGAAGCGTTCCGTATCCTGCACATGGACAAGCGGTGGGGTGGCTGCAATATGGCCTCATACGCCTATCCCGGCTGCGGTTACGGAGGCTACTGTCTGCCCAAGGATACGAACGCCCTGTATGCCGTGGCAAAAACAGCAGGATATGATGCGCAGATTCTGAAAAATGTCATCAAAATCAACGACGCCATGCCGGACGCCGTAGCCGAACGCATCATACGCCAGGCCAACCTTTCTCCCGAAAAAAAGCTTGGTATTCTTGGGCTTTCATTCAAGCCCGGCTCTGACGACGTACGTGACGCCCCCAGCGCGAAAATCATTTCCTGTCTGCGGGAAAAGGGAATACGCAATATTGCTGCATATGATCCCGTGGCGACCGATGAATTCAGGAAGCACTATGATTTCCCCATCAGTTACATGCGCTCTCTTGAAGAAATCCTGTCGCAAGCGGATGCATTTGCCCTGACAACCGCATGGAAAGAATTCAGCGACATCCGTACCAAAACCACAAAAACGGTTGTTGACTGCCGTTTTATGCTTCAAGGAGAAGGAAAATGTTAGTATCGCATGAGCAGGAAAAAGCGAAGAACCTAATTCTTCACATGATTGAAGATTATGCAAAAAAATATATGATTCCTTCCATCCAATATAAAGATGGAGACCGCATTAATTATGCAGGTCGAGTCTTTGATGCTGAAGAAGTAAAAAATCTTGTAAATAGTAGCTTAGAATTTTGGCTGACCGCAGGCCATTACTGTGAAGAATTTGAAAAAAAATTTGCAGATTATATTGGATCAAAATATTGTTCAATTGTCAATTCTGGTTCTTCTGCTGTTCTAGTTGCCTTTTTTGCTTTGACATCTGAAGAGCTTGGCGAGAGACGTATTAAACGAGGCGATGAGGTTATTACTGTTGCAGCTGGCTTTCCTACAACGGTTTCTCCCATCGTTCAATATGGAGCTATTCCTGTCTTTGTAGATGTTTCAATTCCATCGTATAATATTGATACGTCATTATTGGAAAATGCTCTTTCAAAAAAAACTAAGGCTGTATTATTAGCTCATACTTTGGGAAACGCTTTCAACTTAGAAGATGTATTGTCTTTTTGCCGTAGGCACAACCTTTGGCTTATTGAAGATAATTGTGATGCTCTTGGCGCTGAATATAAAATTGATGGAATATACCATAAAACAGGCACGCTAGGAGATATTGGCTGCTCCAGTTTTTATCCTGCTCATCATATGACTATGGGAGAAGGGGGAGCAGTTTATACAAATAATCCTCAACTTCATCATCTGATAAATTCATTTCGAGACTGGGGACGAGACTGCAGTTGCCCTCCCGGTCGGGATAACTGCTGTGGACATCGGTTTGATAGACAGTATGGGGAACTTCCTAAAGGATATGACCATAAGTATGTTTATTCTCATTTCGGCTTTAATTTAAAAGTTACAGATATGCAGGCAGCCATTGGGTGCGCTCAGTTGGCAAAATTACCTTCCTTTATAGAAAAAAGACGGGCTCATTGGGATATTCTCCGAAAAGAACTTGCCGATCTTGATGATGTCCTTTTCCTGCCGGAAATAGAGAAGAATTCTCGTCCCAGCTGGTTTGGCTTTGCCATGACCGTGAGAGATAACGCAAAGATTTCACGAACTCAAATAACTTCTTATCTTGAAAAGCAGAATATTCAGACGCGAAATCTCTTTTCAGGAAATCTGCTCCGTCACCCTTGTTTTGATAAGATGCGGACAACAGGTCTTGGATATCGAGTCATAGGTGAACTAAAATATACAGATAAAATTATGCAAAATACTTTTTGGGTCGGAGTATATCCTGGAATGACAGAAAATATGCTCTCCTACATGATCAAAAATATCCGTAAGGCTGTTAGGGAAAGCTAGTAGTATAAAAAACAGGTAAAAAAACACCGGGGAGAGATGACTCCCCGGTGTTTTTTTACCATTTTTTCCAAGGTGCTTTTCCGCTTTTCCACAACTCTTCAAGTAAATTTTTTTCGCGTAATGTATCCATAGGTTGCCAAAACCCATAATGGGGGAACATATATAATTCCCCATCCCTGGCCAGGCCTTCCATCGGTTCACGCTCCCATGGAGAAGAATCTCCGGGAATATATTTCAAAACTTCGGGTTTAAGAACAAAAAAACCGCCATTAATGAGTCCCATCTCCTCTGCTGGTTTCTCACGAAAACCGGTAATTTTGTTTCCAGAAAACTCTAAGGCTCCAAAGCGAGCAGGAGGAATAACCGCACATACAGTTGCCAAATGACCATGTGCGCGGTGGAATTGAACTTCTTCTGTAATATTTAAATCTGAAACTCCATCTCCATATGTAAAACAAAAATCTTCATTTGGCTCTAAATATTCACCTATTCTCTTCAATCTTCCACCAGTCATTGTTTCTTCACCAGTATCGACAAGTGTAACTTTCCATGGTTCAGCATGGTGTTCATGTATCTGAATTTTATTATTTTCCATATAAAAAGATATATCTGACATATGTAAAAAATAATTTGCAAAATATTCTTTAATTACATACCCTTTATAACCACAGCAAATAATAAAATCATTAATTCCATGGCATGAATACATCTTCATAATGTGCCACAAAATAGGTTTTCCACCTATTTCCACCATTGGTTTCGGACGGGTATTCGTTTCTTCTGAAATTCTTGTACCTAAACCACCAGCAAGGATTACAGCTTTCATAGCATTCTCTTAAATTATTATAAATTCAAAATACACCCCTCAGGGAGAAACTCTGTTATAGTAGTTGATGAATGTCAATAGTTTTAATTGAGTTTCTTTGCTATTTTTAACTATAATATCATATTAAATTTTTAAAATTTTAATTTTTTATAGACAATTACACAAAATTATGTTAATTATAAACTGTTTTTTTATTAAATATTAATATGAAAAGGATTTTTTCATATGATTCGCAAACATATCTGCATTATTTCCCCAGTATTCAATGAAAAAGGAAATATTACAGAATTATATAACCGCATAACATCTGTTATGAAGACCATTCCAGATTACACATATGAAATCAGACTCATTGATAACTGCTCAACTGACGGAACACAAGAAGAAATACGCTATCTTGCATCGCAAGATAGTCGTCTAAAAGCTATTTTTAATGTCCGAAATTTTGGACCCGTCCGTTCTCCTATTTATAATCTCTATATGAGCGATGGAGATGCTGTCATAGTTTTAGCTTCCGACTTGGAAGATCCTCCTGAACTCATCCCTGAATTTCTGAAAAAGTGGGAAAGTGGGTATAAACTGGTCATGGCTGTTCGCAAAGGAACAGATGAAAAAGGTATTATGCCGTATATACGAAATATATATTATAGCACTATACAATATCTTGCAGAAGCAAAACAGCTTCCTTATTCCACAGGATTTGGCCTATATGACAAAATTGTTATAGAAACACTTCGTAAAATCAATGATCCTTATCCTTACCTGCGAGGTTTAATTTGCGAACTTGGCTGGCCAATTGCCACTGTTTCTTTCCATAAACCCTATAGGAAACGAGGAGTTTCTTCGTATAATTTTCTTAAATATACGGAAGAAGGCATGCTTGGTATCGTTTCACAATCTCGTATGCCTCTTCATCTAATCTGTATGCTTGGTATTGGTGTAAGCGGCATAAGCTTCATTATTGGCTTGTATTATCTTATACTAAAAATTTTCAACTGGGACAGCATGTCTGTTGGTATTGCACCAGCTATTATTGGTCTGTTCTTTCTCATGGGTGTTCTTTTTCTTGTTATTGGCATAATAGGTGAATATATTGGTCTTCTTGTAAGCCATATTGTACGTAGGCCTCTTGTCATTGAAAAAGAACGAATAAATTTTTTACCTTCTTCACAAGACAAATCATTTAATCAAGAGAACTCTTCTGAATATGAACAGTAATGAATTCATAATCTCACAACATTCTATACACTCATTCAGCAATGCTAGCATACTTAGAGAGAGAGAGAGAGAGAGAGAGAGAGAGAGAGAGAGCCTCACTTCTCTTAATTGCCTGCGAGTTCTTGCCCTGTTCATGGTCGTAACTCTGCACTGGCTCATTTTTGCCAAACCTCATATGCGTACGGATGCCCTCTGGATAGGTGTATTCTATACCCCAGCCTGGGCTGGGGTATGGATTTTTTTCCTGTTGGGAGGATATTTGGCAGGAAGAAGTTTTATCTATGGGCGTTATAAATTAACTATCCCTGGCATAAAAAGATATTATCTTCGCCGCATTATGCGTTTGGCCCCTCCCTATTACCTCTTTTGTCTTCTTTGCATTATTTTTTTTAGTCCCACCTTTCCATTTTCGTCTTGGTTCGCATGTCTAAGAATTATTACGTTTACTTATAATGGAATACCTGGAGCAACAGGCTTGGGAGCAACTTGGTATATTTCTACGACAATGCAACTTTATATTCTTGCTCCATTAGTTACCATTATAATTTTTAAATTAAAGAAATATGCAAACATTATATTTATGCTATTACTTATTTTAGGGTTTTCAATAAGAATCATATCCTATTTATTTAATATAAATCCATACATCACCTATACGTCATTCTATGGCAATATTGATATATTTTTTTGTGGAATATGTATTAATTTTATGCAAATAAAAATTAACATGAAAAATACATATCTATATATATATTTATTTATACTAATTGCTATAAATATGATTCTATATTTTAAAGAAACCGTTTTATCAATGTTTATATACCAATACATACTCCCAAGTATATATATAGTAATAGTCGGAATGATTATTTACAATATAAGTAAAAACATACATCAAAATATAAATAAAAAATTTATTTACATATTTATGAGTAAATATATAAACAAAATTTCATGTATTTCTCTTGGCATATATTTATGGCATAGTAATATTTTTTCATCTATAAGCATAGCTATGCCCATGTCTCTTTCATTTTCACATACACTAATATGGTATATCCTATCAATAGGAATAGCAATATTTGTTGGATATCTCTATGAAAAATCTATTTCCTTATTT
>OLFV01000942.1_pt1 | contig 30862 bp, 18 predicted proteins | sample 1605551 | NCBI WGS metagenome assembly OLFV01 (sample SAMEA3888922, study PRJEB22519) | human gut metagenome | biome: human gut; feature: human-associated habitat; material: faeces | place: Denmark | collected 2011 | reverse complement strand
TTTCAGACTTACAAAGCTATATGCTTAATCCCCCTGGTTTATCGGGTGAGCCCAAGCATGGTCAGCATCAAAGCCAACAGGCTGTAACGCTTTGGTTTGTTTCGTTTAAACATAAATTTTAGCTTAAGTTATAAAATTAAAAGATTGGTCTTTATGTTTTAAAAAATCGGATCTTGTTTGTTAAAGATCAGATCTTGTTCTTATTATAGACCGACTCTTGTTTTGTTAGAGACCGGCTCTTGTTTTTATTAGAGATCGGTTTTTGTTTTTAAAGCTCGTTTTTCTTTATTCGTTAACTTTTATTGTTCAAGGGAGCGCTCACCAAAGTGAGCATCAGAAAGATGGGGAGGTGACGAGTTCATGATTGTGCATGAACCCGTCAGTCCCAATCAATCATCAGAGCATGTCAGCGACATGCAAAGGTCAAATCATCAATACATCAAACCAATTCAACCGTCTAACAGCAGTTTTACTTATTCTTCTGGGCTAACTTGTCGGCAAGCACCTTCATCCAGAAGCCGCCGATAACGGAACGTGCCTTGAAGCCTACCATCAGACCGGTCTTGGTGTCGTACCAGTCGCTTGTGGGCACGCGGCTCTCGGTCTCGTTCATGTATTTCCAGATGGGGTCGACAAACTTGAGGAACGTCTTGTTGTCGGGTGCCATGGCTGCGGTCCACATGATCCAGTCGTTCTTGCTGTAATCTTTGCGGATGTCAAGGGGCAGACCATACTTGTTCTGCTTGCCAAGATAATATTTTATCTCTTTCTGCATGGCGTTGTTGGGGAAGATGTTGGTGCTCCACAACTTGTCCCACACCATGTTATATTTCTGGCTCCAGGTGTTGTTGCGGTCGAAAGCGAGACGATAGTGGTCGCCCTCGCGAGCCATCTGCTCCCACTTGGCTCCCATCTTCTTGGCTATGGCCGTATACTTGTCGGCTGTGGCCTTGTCGCCCTTGATGGCAGCCATCTCAGCAAAGCCTGCCACACCCATGATGGCCTTCACCGAGAGGTTGGCGTTGTGTGCCCAGTGGCCGGCGAAGTCGTCGGTGCAGAGCTGGTTGGCAGGGTCTTGTCCGTTCTCAACAAGATAGTCGGTCCAGGTCTTGAGGATGTCCCAGTATTTGTTTACATAGGTGGTGTTGCCGTCGAGCTTCGAGATCATGGCAGCCAGCGTTATCATGTTGCCAGCCTCTTCAAGGGGCATGTCGCCGCCATAGACCTGCTTGTTGGCACGCGGATACTGTCCGAGGTCATGGGCAGCGAAAGGCTTGGTCCAACGGCCAGACAGACTGTAGTCGAAGATGGAGGTCATCATGGCCTTCTGGAGCTCGGGGTTGTAAGCGAGGAACAGCGGTGCCTCGGGATATGTAAGGTCGACGGTGTTGACACAACCGTTAGAGTTGTTCTCCTTTGAGAAGAACAGCAGGTTGCCGTCCTTGTCCTGGAACAGCTTGTGGGCTGCTATGACATGACGGTAAGAGCCCGAGAGGATCTCGGCATATTTCACACTTCCGGCAGCAACGCCATCGTCATAGATCTTCTTGTCGAAGGCGCGGCAACGCTCCATGATGTTGCCATAAGCGTTGCTCTGCTTCTCAAACTGGTCGAAGATGGTCACGTTGCCGTTGTGGGCCCAATAGCCTTTATAACGGTTGTAGAAATATTCGATGTCCTCAACCTCGTCGTAGCCCACGAGGGCGTAGCTCGATGCCTGTGACACCTTACCGAAGTTGTGGACATAAGCCAGCGTGGGAGCGGTAGAAGGCTTGCGGCTCACGATCTCGTTCTTGCTTTCTGGCAGAGAGCCGTTGGCAAAGAAGGCTTTCTTGATGTCGTTGTCGGAACCGAGAGCCACGTCGCCGTTGATGTTGGGCATGTAGAAATAGCCCCAGTCGATGCAGATGCCATCGCCGGTCTTGGCGAGGATGGGCTGCTCTATGGTACCTGTCTTCACATATTTGATGCCCTTGTTGACAACCGTTGACGACACGGTGGGCTGGCTCGATTTGTTGACACCTATCAGCGTGCTTGCGCCAAGATAGAACTGCACGTCGTGGGGTTTGCTGTCGTTTGAGCGAACCTGATAAGAGATGTAGTTGACCGGTGACGACAGCAGGTCATAATCGTTGATGAGCATGGGGGCGGTGAACACCACATCAAGCTCCACGGGACCGCAGCTGAAGGTATAATAGGTGTTGGTGGCAAGCACGCTCACGCTCTTCTGCTCGGCGGTCATGACGCGGTCGTTTTTGAGAGCAACGTTCTTGAACAGTCCGAAGTCGGTATAAGCACCGCCTGTGGTGTTGTGACAATGGGCGGCAATGACGTTTTTGCCGGGCTTGAGGAGCTTCTTGAGCTCGCCGTCGAGGTGCAGCTTCACACCATCGCGCCATGTCTCGCCGGTGTCGGCAACCTTTGTGCCGTTGATGTAGATCTCGAACACGTCGTCGTGAGAATAGATGAGATAGAGGTCGTTGTTCAGGTCGTTGGCGCTCAACTCGACATCGCGACGCACATAGAGGTCGCTGTTCAGGTCGCTCCAGTGGGTGTTGACATGGCTAAGGCCGTCGCTGCCCCATGCTGCGCGTCCTTCTTTCCAACCCTGAGGTGTGAAATTGGGCTTCTCCCATCCAGCACCAGGATTCTGGCGTGTGTAGAGACCCTTCCATGCTTCTTCCGATGCCATGGGCACAAGGGTCTCAAGCAAGGTGCGCTCCTTGGCTCCCATGAAGCGGTAAACCTGTCCATCGACACGGAGCAAACCCTCGAAGGGTTTCTCGTCATGGGTCCAGTGGCGTGTGTCGCCGTCGGTCAGCTTGTCGTAGGGAGACCATACCGAGAAGTAAGGGTCTGACACAAACAAGGGCACTGACGGCAGTCGCAAACTGGTACTCTTGTAGGGCTTGAACGTTTCGGGGGTCTGGGCCATGACCGAGAGCGAAGCTGCAAGCACAGCAATTGAGATTGCTAATTTTTTCATTTTGCTTGTTTTAAGTTATTATTTTCTTGTAATGTTTTGTTAAGAGTCGGGAATGGTGATTAACCGTCGTGTTGTCGTCGGGCAAACAGTCGATACACACCATCTGTTGTTGACTTTTGTTTTATATCGTTTCCAAATTTTGCTCTTCCAATAAGATTGACCTGCCTTTCACATTTTTTCGTTTTCATGCTTCTGCATTTCTCTTTTCATGCTTCTGCATTTCTCTTTTCATGCTTCTGCATTTCTCTTTTCATGCTTCCACATTTCTCTTTTCATGCTTCTGCATTTCTCTTTTCATGCTTCTGCATTTTTCTTTTCATGCTTCTGCATTTTTTCTTTTCATGCTTCCACATTTCTCTTTTCATGCTTCTGCATTTCTCTTTTCATGCTTCTGCATTTTTCTTTTTTATATATGTGAGACATCTGTCAAAATGTTAAACCTGAACGACAATCTTTTGTCTTAAAAAAAACTGATACTTACAACATGTATTAATCCAAAACCATAAATTTTATAAAACTAACCATTTAATTATATTAAGGTAATGTAGAATAAATCGGTCAAATACGACCATTTTTCTTTTTCTTAAACTTAAAAACATCTATTCAAAAAAACGCTCACGCGCTTCCTTTTCTTTATATAGACTTAAAATCTGCTGCAAAATTGCGAAAAACATTTCAAAAAGAATAAAACCTCCTGTTCATGTTGTGAACAGATTGGTTATTTGAACCTCTGGTTATATTTTGTGAACGGCAATTACCTTTTTTGAACAGAAAATGACGGTTTGATTATAGAACAATGACGGTAGAGAGGCGTAACTATGGCAATTAGGAGACGTAACTATGGCACTTAGGAGGCGTAACTATGGCACTTAGGAAGCGTAACTATGGCACTTAGGAAGCGTAACTATGGCACTTAAGCGAGGCAGCAAAAAGAGATATTATGGGAAAAAGTAAGGAAAAGGTTGGAAAAAGAGATTTTTTTAAGCTATCTTTGCAGAAGCTAAGCTGCATCTCGGCTCAAGCCAAGCTGCGTTTCGGCAGAAGCTAAGCTGCGTTTCGGCAGAAGCTAAGCAGCATATTTGCAATTACCGCTATAAAAAAATGAACGTGACGAAAAAACATATAAAGAAGACCTGCATGGTGCTTGCCCTCTTAGCAAGCATCATTATATCGGCATGTGGATCGGGAGAGAGCGACAAAAGCAAGGTGCTCTTCAGCCCGTCATGTTATCCCTATGCGGTGTTGCATAACGGGAAATATTATGTCATGCGACAGACAGACAACACCACTCGCATAGACCTGCTGTGCACAGACGACATAAGAGATGTGGAGAAGGGAACGACAAAAACGGTATGGATGCCGACAGAGGGCCAAAAGGCAAATAATAATATCTGGTCACCCGAGTTGCACAGAATAGGCAACAAATGGTACATCTACTTCGAGGCCGACGATGGCAACACCGACAACCACCAGCTCTATGTGTTGGAGAACCCGTCGGACGACCCCATGCAAGGACAGTTTAAGCTGAAGGGCGTGCTCAAGACAAATGAAGAGTGGAACTACGGCATACATCCCTCAACCTTTGTGGTTGGCAAACGCCAATATCTGGTGTGGTCTGGATGGCCCAAACGCCGATCCGAGACAGAGACACAATGTATCTATATCGCCGGGATGAAAAATCCGTGGACGGTAAACACACGACGCGTAAAGATCTCCACACCCACATACGAGTGGGAGCGCCAATGGATAAACCCCGACGGCACACGGTCAGCATACCCCATTTATGTGAACGAGAACCCGCAACCCATAGTGAGCAAAGACGGCAAGAAGGTTGCCATTTACTATTCGGCAAGCGGATGCTGGACCGTCTACTCGCGTTTGGGAGCTGTTTATGCCAACACCAACGCCAACCTTCTCGACAGTACATCATGGCACAAGGCCAAGGAGCCTGTGATGATCAGCAATGAGAACGACTTGCTGAAAGGGCTCACCGACATCTGTGTCGTGGAAAACAAGAACGGTGGCAACCCGTTCCTGCTTTTCGAAGCAAAATATTATAACAAGGCCGACGGCCATTATGTGAAGCAGATACGCCTGAAGAACATCAAGATAGGTGATGACGGTCTGCCGATGTTCAAGAACCGATAACTCATTGTTACAGAAGAAACATCAGCAAGGGCGCAACTATTGCTCCTTCTTGCTTGCAGCATAGTCTTTTGGCAACACTCCATAAACCTGCTTAAAACATTTTGTGAAATAAGAGGCCGAGTTGAAGCCAACCTTCACGGCAATGTCGGCAATGCTCACACTCTCGTCTTCAAGCAGCAACAAGGCAGCACACTTCAAGCGCTGCGAACGCATGAAATCCATTGGCGCCATGCCTGTGAGCGACCTTAGCTTACGATAGAAGGTTGAACGACTCATGTTAAGGGCAGAGGCAAGCTCGTCAATGGAATAGTCTTCTTTCTGCATGTTCTCCTCAAACGCCTCTTGAACCTTCTTCAAGAAGCTCATGTTCTGCTGGTTTATGCCAAAATCGGAACCTGCCTTCTCATCGACCAGCCCGTCGGCCTTGCTCATGTGCTTGTAGAAGAGCTGACGCAGACGGAGCAGATTCTCGATCTGCATGTGCAGCTGCTCAATGGCGAACGGCTTCTCCAGATACACGTCGGCACCACTCTTCATGCCCTCAACCTTGGCCTCTATTGTGGTCTTGGCGGTGAGCAAGATTAGCGGAATGTGCGAATAGTTGATGTCGCCCTTAACCTTGGCGCACAGCTCTATGCCGTCCATAACAGGCATCATCACATCACTCACAACAACATCGACCTGCTCACGGTTCATCACCTCAAGAGCAACAGCGCCATTCTTGGCACGGAGCACGCGATACCAGTCGCGCAGCATGGAGCTTGTCATGTCCAGCAATTGCTGGTTATCCTCAACAAGCAAGACCGTAAACTCTTTCTTTGACGTGGCAACCTCATCGGCAGCCTCAACAGGCAGAGACACGACGCCCTCAACATGAGGCGTGACAGCCGCGCCGTTGTCTTTATCGGCAACAGACATGACAGGCAGCAACAGCGAGAAGCGTGTGCCGCCGCCAACAGCATCATCGACAAGCAGGTCGCCGCCATGGGCCTTGGCCAAGGCTTTGGCGAAGGACAAGCCTATGCCTGTGCCAAACGCCTGCGCGATCTTGTCGTTGCCGACCTGGTAGAACGACTCGAAGATGCGATTCTTCTCATTGTCGGGCACGCCGGGTCCGTCGTCGCTGACGCTCAGACACACCATGCCTGTGCTTGACGGTTCAAGGGCAACAGTGATGGTGGTGTTGGCATATTTGAGCGCATTGCTCATGAGGTTCATCATTATCTTGTTCACGCCGCTAACATCTATAGCGGTCACGATGTCCTTGTCGGGCAGCTGCTTTATCAGGGTTTTGCCGTCCACCTCACAGTAGGACGCAAACTGGTTGTACACGTTGTCCACCATCTTCGTCAACGACATGTTTTCGCGATGAACCACAAACTTGCCGTTCTCTACTTTCTGGAAGTCGAGCAGCTGGTTCGTGATGTTGAGCAGATAGTCTACATTCTTGCCTATTGCTGCAAGAAGGGTGCTGTCTTCGGCTTCGCGCAGACGCTTGTTCAGGCGTTCGAGCGGAAGGACAATGAGGCTCAACGGGGTGCGTATCTCATGAACAAGATTGACGAAAAAATTGATTTTCGACTGATACATCAGCTTCTCCTGCTCCACACGGAAATGTTCAAGACGTACATCGTAACGACGGCGCACGGTGCGCTTGACGTAACGCCAGACCAGATAGGCACAAAGCGCCAACGCCACTATATATATAAGGTATGCCCACCAGGTGAGGTACCAAGGCGGAAGAACCGTTATGAAGACATGAGAAACGGGACCGTCGACACCTGCCTCGCGCAGAAGAAACTCATAGGTACCAGGCGACAGGTTGGCATAGGTCACCTCTGCCACGCTGACGTTATGAGCCCACTGCTTGTCAACGCCCTTGAGCATGTAGTCGAACAGCACGCTCTGGGCTGAAGAGAAGCGGGGAGACGAGAAATGTAAGGTGAAGCTGTTGTCGGCATAAGGCAGCTCCACACGGTTGTTAACATAAAGGTTGTAGTCGAGGCCGAGGTCGCCAAGCTCTTTCTCTGGGTTGCTGGCATAAGGCAACGAGATGGACGTTACATAGACCGGACGTTTCTGCACGTTCTTAACATGCAGCGGTTGGAAGGTGTAGAACCCGTTGGCGTTGCCAATGAACATTATGTTTGAAGAAGAAGAATAGCTGACGGCACGCTGCATGGACAAGCCGCGCCACATCTCCGAAGGACTGTTGACCTGAACGGCAACAGGATTGTCGCCCTCACCAATCTTCATGAGTGTTCGCTCCGTGGCTACCCACAGGTTGTGCTCGCTGTCCTCACACATAAAGTTGATGATGGCGCTGACGCCTGAACAGCGGTTGAAGCGGGAGGTGGAAGGATCATACTGGCACAAGCCGCCACCGCGGGTGGCTACCCACACACGACCCTTGCTGTCACACAACACAGAGGTCAGCGTGTTTACAGGCAACGAATATTGGTTGTCGTGCTCCTTATAAGAGAAAAAGCCCCAACCGTTGGTGCTGGCGGTGTAACGATAAAGGCCGCAACTCTTGGTTGCTGTCCACACGTTGCCTTCATGGTCGCCACAGATGTTGACAAACTCGGTGGCGCTGGGCAAGGCGGCAATGGGCAAGAAACGCTCCGTCTTGACATCGAAGGTGCAGAGCCCCCAGCTGGTGGCAACATAGACCACGCCACGCTGCGACTTGTAGATGTCGTTAATGTCGTTGCTCGGAAGCGTGTAAGGTTTCTGCTCCGAATAAGAATAATGTTTGAGCTCGCCTGTTGAAAGGTCAAGCACCTTCAAGCCATCCATGACGGTGCCTATAAACAGGTGGTCGCCGTCGCGCAGAAGGGTGCGCACAGCGGTGTGGATGAGGTCACGACGATAAGGCACCAAGGCGTCGGTGCCGTTGTTGTAAAGATAAAGTCCGTTGGTTGCGCCCACCCACATGTTGCCGTTATCGGCTTGGGCAAACGCATAAACCATCTGCCGGTCGCCTTCGCCTGCATCGGGCAACGGCTTAAAACGGAAAAGCAACTCATGACGAGGCAGATAGTTAACTCCTCCTTGCGAGGTAAACACCCACATCGTGCCGTCTGGGTCATACATGACCTGGTTAACGCTCTGGTCGGTAAGTCCTTGTATGCCTCCCTTGCCATCGACACGCACAAACGATCCTGTGTGGGGCGTAAACGTAAAGAGGCCGTGGCGCGTGCCGAGCGTCAGGGTGTGGGCATCGCGCAAAGCTATAGATGTGATGGAACCGACATAAAACGGCGACTTGAAAGTAGTCAACTTATTGGTTGCGAGGTTTATGTTGTACAATCCGGCATCGGTGCCCACCCACACGTTGTTGCGATATGCCAACAAAGAAATTTGGGTTTTATCATACTTATAATTGGGTATCTTATAAGAACGGATAAACTTGCCATAGGGCGAAAACACGTTAACGGTTCCGTCAAGAGTGGCCAGGCACACGCTTCCATCGGCTGTCTGACAAATGCTGCTCACGAACCCGCCATGACGCGAGTCTTGCTCAAGCCGGTCGGTCTGCGCGTTATAAATGAACACGCCTTGTCCGAGCGTGCCTATCCACACCTGTCCGTTACGGGCCTTAAAGATGGTCTGCACCGTGCTGCTCACAACCACGCCATAACGGGTAGCCCTGCGGAACGGCTCAAACAGGCCGGTAGCACGATGGTACAGTTTTAAGCCGTCATTACATCCAAGCCATATATCGTCGCCGTTCTCCAAAAGCGACAGAACGACATCGCTGCTATACAGCCCCACTCCATTGGTGGGAAAATTACGATACACAACATTTCGTCTTCCATCAAAGCAGTTCAATCCGTTGCTCGTGCCGAGCCACATGAAGCCATAACGGTCACAGAGGCCACACAGCACGGTGTTGTCGCTCAAACCGTCGGTTGTCATGAACGATGCAAACTTATACTCATCGTTTGCTGTTACCTTTCCACAGCAAGCAAACATGAGAAGAGCCAAAAGGATGTAATGACGAATGTTCATTTTTGTAATGACGAATAAATTTTTTAATGACGTCTGTTTTAAAAAAGAAGACAAGTACAAAAGCAGAAGGCCTGTCATGAAGACATGGCGCTCGGCTTATATACTTGTCCACTTATGCTTTGTTAAATTTATCGCTTGCAGCTCTTCAGCAGGTCTACCTTGCCTTCGTCAACGAGCTTCACGATGAGCTCACCAAACAGGGTGTTGGCCCATGCGAACCAAGGACGGCTAAACTTCTGCGAGTTGTTGACGTTGAAGGTCTCATGAATGAAGCCCGTGTCGGCATCGGTGCGCATGATCATCTCTATGCACTGCTTGATTTCGGCATCGTCATGAGAGGTGAACGCCTTCATCATGATAGACATAGGCCAAGCCATGTCGTAGCCTACATGAGGGCCACCAATGCCTTCGCCGTCCTTGCCTTTGAAGAAGTAAGGATTGTCCTTGCTCCACACAAAGCGGCGGGTGTTCTGGTAGATGGGGTCGTTGACGTCGACATCGCCGAGGTAAGGCATAGCGAGCAACGACGGAACGTTGGCATCGTCCATGAGGAAATGGTTGCCGAAGCCGTCAACCTCGTAAGCGTAGATCTTGCCATACTTGGGGTGGTTGACAACAGCATATTTCTGCAAAGCGGCAGACACCTCGTCGGCGAGGGCTGTACACTGGGCTGCTGTGGCGGCGTCGTTGTTGACCTTGGTCAGGATCTCAGCGGCCTTGCGCAGAGAAGAGACAGCCATGAAGTTGGATGGCACAAGGAACAGGAACGTGGTAGCATCGTCAGAGGGACGGAACACAGAGGCGATGAGACCTACGGGGTTCACAGGGTTGCCATAGCCCGAGTTGCAGACGGTGTCGAGCTGACGGTCAGTCTTGCGAAGGAAGGTGTAAGGACCCTTGTTCTCCTTGCGCTGCTGCTCGTGGAAGGTTTTGAGAACCTTCTTCACAGCCTCTTGCCATTCGGGACCAAACACAGAGGTATCGCCCGTTACCTGCCAGTAGTGGAAGGCGAGACGGATGGGATAGCACAGCGAGTCGATCTCATACTTGCGCTCATGCAGTTCAGGCTTCATGTCGGTGCCGTCGCTTGCCCACTCGTTGTTCTCTACAGGACCCATGTTGAAGGCGTTGGCATAGGGGTCGATGTTGATGCACTTGAGCTGACGCAGGATGACGCCGCGCACCATCTTCTTAAGCTTAGCGTCTTTGTTGCAATACTGCACATAGGGCCAAACCTGAGCGCCGCTGTCGCGGAGCCACATGGCGTGGATGTCGCCAGTGTAGACGAAGGTGTCGTCTTTGCCGTCAAAATGGGCGGTGGTGTCGATGGTGTTGGGGAAGCAGTTCTCAAACATCCATGCCAGATAAGCATTGTCCTTGAGAAGTTTCTTCACCTCCTTTATTTTCTTTTCCACAGCGTCTGACACGAACAGACGGTCTGCCTCGGCAGGACGCTTGGTTACATACTTGGTGTTGTCGGCCACCACAGCGCTGGCGGTCGTAAGGTTAACCACTGGCGCAGCAGCATTGGCTTGGCCAGCGGCGAGTGCCAGCATCATGGCGGCACCTGAAAGGATTTTGGCTGATTGGCTCATTGCTTGTTTAAATGTTAAATTTTTAATGTTTAGTGTTTATTTCTTTTTTTTATTTTTGCCATTTGGGTTTAGACATCGTTTTCATCTTAAGGTTGCGCAACGCTCCTTCTTAAGGTTGAGCAACGCTCCTTCTCAAGGTTGAACGACGCTCCTTCTCAAGGTTGCGCAACGCTCTTTCTTAAGGTTGAACAACGCTCTTTCTCAAGGTTGAGCAACGCTCCTTCTCGATTGACATGCGCAACGCTCTATCTTGATGTGCGCGTATGAGGTGCACAATCTTGACGTTGCCAATATGATGTTTTAAACGCAATTAATTGTTTTTTTCGGTTTCGTCTACAAAATTATAAAAAAAAACGGAGGCAGGAACAAAAAACGTAAAGATGCTTTCTTCTATTATCATTTTTTAGCAAAAAGCCCGTTACATGGTCAACGAACCATGCAACGGGCAAATCTGTTAGAAAAGAGGCTGTGCCTCAGTCATCCTTCACAATCTCAAAAATACCTATTTCTTATTTATCCAAAAAAAAGCCAAAATCCTTATTTAATGGATGTGCAGAAGTAGCCTACATGCAGATAGTTTTCTTCTGCCAGATGAACGATACCCCAAACGCGTGAACCATCGTTCTTCAGAATCTCATAGGTCATGCCCTCATAAGAGAGGGTATCATACCAATCTTTATTGGTTAAAGAGCCTTCGGTCTTGGTGCCTACAGAGAGGTCTCCCTTAAACTTCATAACCATGGCGTTGTTGGGATACCACTTATAATAGGCGCGTATGGTGACGAAGCCATCTTCTTGTTCAACCTCATACACGTTGCCATAGTTTGCGAAGAGAGGCTCAATGCCATCGAAGATCATCTTGTTCTCTGTGAGAGCGAGCACCTCAGCCTTTTCTTCGTCGGTGAAAGGAACGGTTGTGGTCTCAACCTTAACGTTAACGGTCTGTTTCAGACCCATCATGTCGGTGACGGTAACGGTGGTCTCACCGGTCTTCACGCCCTGGATAGTGATAACATCGCCATTGACAGAAACTCTGGCAACTGTCTCATCGGCCGACTCGGCAGTGTAGTTGCCGTTTCCACCAACAACGGTAACCTTGGCAACGCCATCGGTGTGGCCGAGCTTCATGCCGACGTTTACCTCCTGCTTGTCAAGAGTGATCTGGAAATACATACACTTGACGGTGATGTGCTTGTAGTTGCCCTTGGCATCAGACACCACCACACCGGCGATACCTTTGTCCACGCCTGTCAAGGTAACGGCGTTGCCGTTTATTGTGGCGTTGACAAATTCGGGATTCTCGGCAACAACCTTATAGTCGCCTCCACCATCGGTGATGTTGAAGGTGGCTGTCTCACCCACTCCTACCTGCACCTCATCAGCAACATCGGTTTTGATGACAGGACGTTCTTGTGCTTCCGGAACATTAGTCTCCGGATCATATACGTCATCATCGTCGCTGCAAGCTGTAAAGCCCATCATCATGGCTGTTGCGAGCATCGCAGTATAGATATATTTTGCTTTCATAATTGTTTGCGTTTTTGTCTTTAAGATTTTTTATTGTGATTACCAGTCCTTAGCGTAAGAGCCTGTCTGAACGGTCTCCTCACCATAGAAAGGAACGGTGAAATTGCTAAAGCGCGATGCGTAACCATTTTTGGGGTTCAGAGAGAAGATCATGGTGCCACCGTAGCCTTCGTCAACAATGCGCTTAGCTGTAGAGGGGGAGATGATGCGTCCCTGAGCAAACTCAGAAGAAGCCTGAATCATGCCGCTCTTGCTCAAGCCAGGATAGCTTCCGCTAAGATCATAATAGGCACCGTAATCCTGGATGGCATAGTCGACACCCTGAATGCCTTCAATCTGCTGTGATGAGCTGGTTCCGCTGTAAGCATAAGCCTCAACAAGCTTGTCGGGCATTGCCTTCTTGCACTCATAGGCAAGACGGGCAAAGTTGTTATAGTTGGTAAAGCCGGGATAGTCGCCACGGTTACAATACTCATCATCGAAGAACACGCCGTCAAGACCATAGGCATCGAGCTTAGCCTTCAGCTCAAGAGCAAACTTCTTGCAGTTCTCGTCGTTGAGGTATGCACAGCAAGCGCGGTCATGGTTGCAGAGAATGCCAAGGATGACCTTCATGCCCTTCTGCTGCAGAGGTGTGATATATTTCTCACGGTTCTCGAGCACATGGGTGATGTTCTCGTTGTTGAAGTTGTAAACCTCACCTGTCACAACATTATAGTTGATGTTGCCCGAGAAGAGGATGACCTGGTCGATAACATACTTGCCCGACTCTTTCAGCGTGTAGCAGAGGTTATGAAGCGGGTTGGCATCGTTGGTCTCCTGACAAGAGATCACGATCTGGCCTGTGCCTTTGTGGCAGTTGGGCATCTTGGTGATGTCGCGAACCAGATAGATAAAGTCGCCCTTCTCTGCTGAGGTAGCGGCACCGTTGCCTTTGACGGTGAGAGGAATGGCGTAGGTGCCGTCCTTCTTGAGATTGTCAGCTGTAGAATAACCGATCTTCACAGCTTTCGACTTCTGCTCACCAGCAGCAATGGTAGCTGTGCCGTCTATCGTAACGAGGTTCTCGGGAAGAGCCTCGTAGCTTGTGCCGTTGGCAGCGTTGTAGCGCTCCAATGCAGAAGCATCGTAGCTCACGGTGAATGTCTGCTCTGATGTGCTTGCGCCTGTTGTGTTTACGAAGAAATCGGTCGAACCTTTGTCGTTGAACACTATAGAGTCGCAGTTGCTATAGCCATACTTGTCTGTAAGGAAGACAAGCTGCTTCTCGGCAGGTTTATATGTGTCCTCATTTACGCTGCCCAAATTGACATCCTCAGAACAAGAGGCCAGTGCCGAAGCTGCGATGACAGCAAGAGCAAGCGTTTTTAATTTATTGATATTCATGATGAATTCGTTTTTTTAGAAGTTTACAATTGTTTATTTCTTCTCAGGCAGCGACACGTTGAAGAACGAAAGAGGGGTGTTGGCGATAGCGTCGTTGCCATGGCCTGTAGCGTCAACCACCTTGCCGGTAGTGGTGTTGTCGTCCATCTTCCAGTAGCCAACCAAGCCTTCGGTCTGGGGATCTACATAATAGATATTGTCCTGGATCTGCTGCTGTGTACGAACAACGTTCCACACGCGCACCTCTGACATGTAACCCTCAAACCAGCGGTTGTCATCATACGACTTGCCGATAAGGAAGTCGCGGTCGCGGCCGTTGCCATTGATGTTCAGATTGCCGAGACTCTTCTTGCCCGAGCTCTGCACCTTTCCGTTAACATAGATAACCCAGTCGGTCGTTGTGGCGTCATAGGTAAGGGCGACATGCTGCCAAGCTTTTGTTGCCAGACCCTTGTCTGCACTTGCGTCGGGGAAGTTTCCGTTGTAAGTGGCAATCTGAATCTGATTGTCGGGGAAGCTGGCATCACCGATACGCATGAGGAACGAGCCCTCGATGCCCATCACGGTAGAGATAAGCTTGCCAAACTCACGCGGATAAAGAAGTGCCTCGAGTGTGATCTGGCTCATGTTTGTAACATCAGAAGTCCATTTCACGGTGAGATAGTTCTTTGACATGTCGGTAACCACGTTGATGAGAGCACCTGCGCGGAACACGAAGAAATAGTTGCTGGCAGAGCCGAGCAGCGACACATCGCTGGTGTGAACCGATACAGGCAGCACATAAACCAGCTCGCGGTCAAGAGTGTTGAGGTTCTTGAAGTGGAACTTGGCGTCATTGCTCTTCACCGAACCCTTGTTGATCATCACCTTTGTGTCTTCCACCTCATAGTTTTCGGTGGGCAACAGCTGTGTGATGGCAGCGTCGGCATAGTAAGCCTTTACATAGGTGTCAAGGAGAGAGGTGTTCACCTCGATAGTGGCGTTGATGTCGGCCTCGGCAGGGCGAGCCAGTGTTACGCACACGGTCTTCTCCTGCTCTGTCACCGCGCCCTTGACGATGGTCTCGTTGACCATTGACGAGGCGTCAATGTAAGCCTTGTTGGCAAAGTTCTCCTCGTCGTTGTTCTGGCAGGCTGTCATGGCCAGCGCCATGGCCAGAACGGGTATATATTTGAAAAACTTGTTCATCGCTTAATTAATTTTTAACGGTTGGGTTCATGATTGAAATGGCCAAGCGTATATTGGGATACACGAAAGCCGCATTGTAATAGTCGTTCTGGATGTTCATCACGCAGAGACCGGCGGGGGCGAAGCCTGTGTGCTCGGTAGCCACGAAGCGGGCGGCACCCACACAGGCACGCACGTTGCCTGTCCACCAGCCTGTTGCCTTGTCGCTGGCATCCATAGAGGTGTTCTCTACCACGGGCACAAGCTTGTCGCTGGGAACGCCGTCCTCAAGAGATTTCATCAAGCTGTAGGTCATGGCGTTTGACGAGCCTGCATCCTGACAGGGAACGAGCAGCAACTTGGCAATGTCAAAAATGCTCTTGTCGGTGTAGAACTGCACCTTGCCCTGGAGCAACAGCTCCTTTGAGGCGTGGCGCTCAGCCCAGTCTTTGGCAATTCCGAGGAACATGTTCTCCCAAGCCGAGTAAGAGGCTTTCTCTGTCTCTGTCATGGTGATCTTCTCCTTGCCCTTGAACGACATTATTACGCCATCGAAACCGAAGCGGTCACAGAAGGAGAGCTGCTCTGTTACGTTGTCAGCAAGCACCTCTTTAAAGTCGGTATAGGTGAGAGCCTTTATCTCTGCCACCTTTGCGTCATGGTCTTCTTGAGACATTGAACCGTCTGCAAGCTTAGCGTCGAGTTTCTGAATGTCGGCCTTCTTCTTTGCATCAAAGTCAGAAAGCTCTGTGTCATACTGTAGCTTGATCTCGTCGAAGCTTACAACATAGAGGCTCTTTATGCCTTTCTTCTCGCGAATGTCGCTCATCTCCTTGATCTCGCGCTCGTTTACAGCCTCTGGATTTGAGAGGATAACGTAGTCGGCTGAGTCGGGAACGGCGTTGATGTGCTGGCCCTGTGTGAAGGGCAGCTTCTCGCTGTTGTTGAAGCCCACCAGCATAAGCTTATGACTGTTCTGCTTATAAGCCTTTATGTTAGCCAGGTAGGCGTTATATATTTGCGGGTTCTGCTGAGCAATGCCCGGCTGGTTGATGTCCAGCGACTCAACATCGGTGTCGCAGCTTGTAAAAGCGAGAGCCGAAGCGAGGCAAGCAACTGAGAGCAGACTGTGCTTTATGATCTTGTTCATAATGATCTAATAAAAAATTATGATTGTATTTCTTGTTAACGGTTATTTTGCCCACCACACATCGGTACCCATGTTGTCGGTACCACCGAGCAGCTGCAGGGCGTGAGGATAGTTCTCTGAGTTGTTGATGCGCTCCTCCTGCGGATAAGCCAGACGGCGTGCGCCGCGCTCACTGCTCACTGTGCCGCCCGAGTTGTTCACCACTACAGGCATGAGCTTCGGGAAGCCCGTGCGACGATACTCAGACCATGCCTCGATGCCGAGGGGGAAGTTGGCAATCCACTTCTGTGTGATGATACGCTCCAGGTTCTTGGCAGCATCGGCGTCGTCCCACGCGATGGTGATCTGCGAGGTAGCACCGCTGTAGCTGTTCAGACCGGCAGGGTCCTTGTAGCCTTGTGGCATGCTGCTGTTGTCGGCGATGTAAGCGTCAGCACCCTGTACGCCCCACTGCTCAAACGACAGCTTGATGCCCTGCTCATAGAGCTCCTTGGCTGTTGCGCCCATGTTCCAACCCTTGAGGGCACCCTCTGCGCGGAGGAAAGCCGACTCTGCCGAGTTCATGATGATAAGCTTCGAGTCGGTCTTCACGTTATAGTTGCTGTAAGCGTGGGCGATGGTTCCGTCAGGAATGTTGATGCCTGTGCGGATGCCATAATAGCCACCGTCAGCAAATGTGCTCTCTGTGAACATGGCAGCACGACGCGGGTCTTTGTAACCGTTCATGTAGCTGGTGATGTCGGCGCTGACGCGTGAGTCGCCACCGTTATACTCGTACATGATGATCTCGAAGGGGTTTGTAGAAGCGAATGTGAGCTCTGCGTTGTCGGCATTGGTTGTCATGACGCCGACCTCATGGTTCACAGCCTCCTCAGCCTTCTGCTGAGCGAGCGTGGGGTTAGCCTTTGAGATGCGGAGCGCCATGCGGAGCTTCTGCGAGTTGGCAAACTTGATCCAGTGTTCTACCTTACCGCCGAAGATGCGGTCAGCCTGTGCCGAGAAGTCGGCTGTGCGGTTAGCTGTGAGCGCTGCGATGGCATCGTCAAGCTGCTGGAACATAAGGTTGTAGACCTCCTCCTGTGAGTCGAAGTCGGCAGTGATCTCGCCGTCGGCACCTACCTTTGAGTAAGGAATAGGACCATAAGCATCGGTAACGCGCTGAATGGCTACCACCTTGAGCACAGCAGCCACAGCGTTGGGCACAGGCTCGTCTGTGGCCTTGGCCACCTCGTTGCAGTAGATGAACACGTTAGGAATGACATCCTTATAGAGCACGCGGCTCCATCCGTTCTCAGGACAGTACTGTCCGAAGTTCTTGCCGTTGAAACCAGAGTTTGAGTCGGCAATATAGCCGCCATAAGAGCCACCGAGCAGACACTCGGTAAACTGGTTCGTGTTGGTGTTTGTAGGCACCACCCAACCCTCAAGGTTAAGCATGGCCGAACGCATGGCGTAAGCATCGCGCTGTGTCTCGTCCTTGGTCACGCCTAAGGGGTTGCGGTTGAAGTCTTCATAGCCGTCGGTGCAGCTCACTGTGGCGAAGCACAGGCCGGCAGCCAAGGCTGATAATATGATATTGTTGTTGAGTTTCATAATGTTTACTCTCCTCATTTTTAGAATTTGAGTTTGATGTTGAAGCCGAGAGTGCGTGTGCTCGGTGTCATGAATTTGTCGATTCCCTGATAGTAGTTGCCTGTAGAAGCTGTCGACTCAGGATCGAAGGGAGCCTTGCAATAGAAGAAGAAGAGGTTACGGCCTACGAGCGAGAGGGTGAGGTCGCCGATGCCGAACAGCTGGTTCTTCTTGAAGGTGTAGCCAATGCTTGCCTCCTGCAGACGGATGTTGGTAGCGCTGTAGGTGTAATACTGGCCGATGCCGTCGCTTCCACCGATGGTAGAATACCACACCTCAGGGTTCACCATGTCGTTGCCGTTGACCAGCACATAGCCGAGGTCGCGTGCCTTGGCTGTGGCCTCTGACACACCGTAAGAGTCGAGAGCTGCCTGTGTGGCCGAGTAAACGATACCTCCGAAGCGTGCTGACACCTGGAAACCGAGGTTCAGACCCTTCCAAGAGAAGTCGTTACGCCATGACATGTTACATTTTGGGAACACCGATCCGAGCTTGATGTCGCCAACGTTGTTGTCCTTGTATACCTTGCCGTCCTGGTCAACATAGATCTTGCCGTCATCGGTGCGCACGAGGTCAGAGAGCGAGTAGAGGTCGCCCAGAGAGCCGCCTTCCTTCAGGATGAAGTGGGTTGTGCCCAGGCCGCCTACGTCAAGACGGTCCTTGTTGATGATGGCTCCTGTCTCAGGATGCACATAGTTCTTCACGAGCTCGTTGATCTTGTTCTTGTTGTGCGAGAGGGTGAAGTTGGTAGACCAGCCGAAGTTGCCCCAGTGGTTGTCATAACCGAGCGCAAGCTCTATACCGTTGTTTGAAACGTTACCCGTCTGGATGTACATGGCGCTATAGCCAGAAGACACAGAGATGTCGGGGTTGAAGGTCTGGTTGAAGGTTTTTGTCCAATAAAGTGTGAGATCGAGGTGGAAATGTTTGAACAGACGCGTCTGCATACCAAACTCCCAAGAGTTGGTGGTCTCAGGCTTGAGATCATACATCGGGTAGATGGTCTGCGACTTCCACTGTTTAGAGTTGTTGTCCCATTCGTAAACGGGATTGGCGAACCAACGTGGGAAGGGAATACCTACAGAAGCGAATGAGCCACGGAACTTCAGATAGTCAATCTGCTTAGGCAGCTTGAAGGTCTCTGAGGCAACCCATGACAGACCCACTGAGGGATAGAAGAACGACGACTTGTTTGAGTGAGGTCCTGCGAGCATTGAGGGCCAGTCGTTACGTCCTGTGAGAGAGAGATAGATCTGGCTGTCCCAACCAATTTCGGCACTTGCGAAGAGCGACTTTGTCTGGTCGTGGTAGCCACCGGGGAGACGTGTCTCGCGCTGCGGGTCAACCTGATACTCGTTGAACACGTTGGGGATGAGGTTGTCGGCGATGGGACCCTCAATGCCTGTCACGCGCTGACGGATGTCAGAAAGGATGGCACCGGCATTGGCGTTCACCGACAGACGGTCGTTGAAGAAGCGCTTGTCGAAGGTGAGCATAAGGTCACCATAGAGCTGCTTGTCATCGGTGTTGGAGAGAGCATACTGACCGTTGGCACCAGCGATGGTGGTGTTGGTCGAGGCATAATATTTCTTCTCATACTTGTTTGCCGAGTTGTCAATGCGTATGCGGGCAGCAACGTTGAGATAGTCGGTAAGCTTGTATGTGGCTCCAGCGTTGAGCATGTAGCGGTGCTTGCTGTTCTCACGAAGGTTGCGGTAGTTGATCCAGTAGGGGTTCTGTCCCACAAACTCGTTGATCAGACCGTTCCAGTTCTGAGTGTAGATGTTGCGCTGTGTGTCCCAGTGTTCATATACCTTCATGTCGTTGTAGTCGTTGCCACGGGGGAAGAGATATGCTGTAACCAATGGGTTGGCATAAACACCCTGGTTCACCATGTTACGGTCGTTCTGGTAGATATAATTGGCACCCACATCGAGGGTCAGCTTGTCGCCAAGCATCTTTGATGTGTTGCGGAACGAGAAGTTGTAACGGTTATACTTGTTGTTGGGAACGATGCCGCCCGAGTTTACAACCGATGCTGACAGGTAGGTTTGGTTCTTCTCGGTACCTGTAGAGAGGGTCATGGCCTCTGTGGTCACGAGACCGGTCTTCAGATAGTCGGTCTCAGGGTCGTAGCCTCTGTAGTTGGCTTCGTTGAGGAGCTTGCCCCATGAGTAAGAGTCGGCACCGGCATCGCGCAATGAAGAGCCTGTGCCGTAACGGTTCTGGAACTCGGGCATGCGCAGAGCGTTGGAAAACTCAGTCGACTGGCTCACGGTAACGGTTGTCTTGCCTGCCTGTCCCTTCTTTGTTGTGATAACGATGGCACCGTTAGATGCGCGGTTACCGTAAAGGGCGGCAGCGGCAGCACCTGTAAGCACCGACATCGACTCGATGTCCTCGGGGTTGATATCGGCGATAGCCTCTGTTGTGCCTGACGATCCGAACTCGGTGTCGCCGTCACCTCCAAGGTTGAACATAGGCACACCGTCGATAACGTAAAGCACGTTGCTCGACTGCTCGATGCTTCGTGCACCACGCATCACAACCTTTGAAGCGCCACCGGCACCTGATGAAGAAGCGTTGATGTTGACACCTGCCACCTTGCCGTTGAGCGAGTTTATGAAGTTGGCATCCTTGTTGGCAGAAAGCTGGTCGCCACCAACCTGCTGAACGTTGTAGCTCAGCGCCTTCTCTGCACGCTTAATGCCGAGGGCGGTAACCACCACCTCGTTAAGCTCCTTTGAAGCGGGTGTGAGGGCAAGCGAATAGCTGTCTTTGTCACCAATGCGCAAAGCCTTCTGTTCGTAGCCGATATAATTGATTTCCAGTTCTGCTCCCTCGGGAACATTAAGGGTGAAGTTACCGTCAAAATCGGTAACGACAGCGTTTTGTGTGCCTTTCTGGCGAATGGTAGCACCGATAACGGGCATGCCGGTCTCGTCAACGACGTTACCTGTCACCTTCTTGCGGTTGTCACCTTTCTGCTGCGTCGCGCCACCTTTCTCGGCTTTGGCGCTTTTAGATACGACAATGTTCTTGCCTTCAATCTTGTAAGACACGCCTTGTCCTACAAGAATCTGGTTTACAGCTTGCTTCAATTCGGTTGCGTTAACGTTAACCTTACGACTGGTATTGATGTCGTTGGCAGCAAACACAAACGAATATCCGCTTTTCTCCCTCAGTTGTGTCATGGCAGTCTTCACGCTCACGCCGTTAAGATGAAGCTTAACGCTCTGAGCAGCTACTCCAAGGCTCATGCACAACAGAAACGCAGCCACTGACAGGCTCTTTCTTTGGATGTTCATTGTTGGTTTGGTTTATTAATGATTGATTTATGATTGTTTATTAAATATTTCAGCTTTTAATCGAGGCGGTCCAATGACATTTTTCAGGCGCCGACATGAGAGCATCCTTATGACGGGAATGCTCTCATGTGAGCAATCGACGGCCTGCGGTTATCATGCGAGTAATGTCACGATTGGACCATTATATATGGTTTTAGCTTGAATGCGCGAAAGCATTTGCTTTGTGGTTTTTAAGTTTCTCCTGCTGTGTTTAGGATCGTATGGCCGTTATTAGGTCATGGGGCAGTTGTGTGGGGTGTTAGAGGGGTGTTAAGGATATGTGATGAGGGTATTGGGGTGATTGGGGTGATTGGATTGGATTGGATTGATTGATATTTGGCGGTCAAACACTTAAGTCCATCAATAGATCTTCACATCATTGCCTTTTATTGCATATTTTATGCGTCCGGTGCCTGCAAGCACATTAAGGATCTGCGGAAGATCCTGGTCCTTGCGGTGGAACACGCCATAGAAGCGCACCTTGGCAAGCGCCGTGTCGGCGATGACGATGTTGGTGGCGTATGTGCGACTGAGGTCCTTGGCTATGTCTGCCAGGCAACGTCCATTGAGCATTATGGTTCCGTCGGTCCACAGACATGCTGTACGGGCGTCATAGTTTTCGACGGTCAGGTTACAGCCTTTCTTGTCGAACACAGCACGCTGGCTTGGCACGAGCTTGCAGCCCGCATCTTGTGTCTTGCCGACAACGCCTAACGCCACGCTTCCTTCGTCAAGACTAACCATGGCTGTGGGGTCTTCGGGATAGTCGCGGAAGTCGAACTTGGTGCCGAGCACTCTCACGTTCAAGCTTCCCGATTTAACGTCGAAGGGCATCTCACGGTTCTTATGAACCTCAAAATAGCCCTCGCCCGTGAGCGTCAGGTTGCGGTCTTTCACACCGAATCCTTGCGAGTAGGCAATGCGGCTTCCTGCATTGAGCCACACCGATGTGCCGTCAGGAAGAGTGACCTTCGATGTAGCGCCCTCTGGAGCCTCTACAACGATCTGTGCAAACGCCTTCTCGATGTTGTCCTGTCCCATCTTGTAGAACAGATAAGAGCATGCGCTCACAACGACAGCCACAACGGCAGCATAGCGCAGAACCTTGACCACGCGGCGGCGAACAGCTCCTACAATGCTGAACGGACGTGCCGTTTCTTTTTGCGCGTCAGCCTCGTCATCAGCATCTTGCTCAGAACCGTCGTTCTCGCTTCTGGCTTCTGCCACACGAGCCAGAAACAGCTCAAAGGCTTTCTCACGATCATAAACAGCCAACGAGTCGACATCGGGTGTAGCCTCCCATATGCGCACAAGCTTCTCATAGAGACTCTTGTTTGCAGGCGCAGCAGCCTTCCACTCCTCCAGCCGCTTGGTTTCTTCGGCTGTGAGCGTGTCGCTAAGCTCTGTGGCTACAAGAAGATATAACTCGTCAGTATTCATCGATTGTTTGTTGTTTACGTTGTTGTTCATAAAGGAGACGAAAAAAGAGGTTTTTAGGGTAGTCTAAATTGTAAGTTTTTTCTACAAAAATTCTTTCAGGAACTGTCCATCCAGACGTTTAAAGCACATAACCATTTGATTAAGAGCACATAACGAGCCAATGTCAGAACAAAAGTTTTTTTCTTTTTTTTCTAAAAAGAGAGAGAACAAACCAGCAAGGATAATCTCCTTGTCTACTCGTCAACTTGTGGCTGTCAATATAATAATGTGTAGAAAACTAAAGATTCACAAGGAAAGCCAACGCGATATACTTGTCAAGGTTCTGCGAAAGAAGCTTCAAGGCGTTACGCATGTGATATTTCACCGTGTTCACAGAAATGCCAAGCTCGCTGGCAATCTCTGCATGCTTCATGCCCATGAACCGGCTCATCTCAAACACGCGGCGACACTCGGCGGGCAATGCCGCAATGGACTCATCCACACGCTCCTCAAGCTCGCTGTTTATCACCTCCGACAGCGGGTCGTTGTCGGCATCAGACGAAGGCTCAGGCACAGCACCATCATCGGCAAGACGCGACGAGGCAATCTCATAGCGTTGGCGCTTTGAACGAAGATAATCCATGCTGGCATGACGCACACTTTGCGACAGATAGCTGCGCAAAGAGGTGTTGATGTCGAGAGAGTCGCGTTTTTCCCATAGTTTGAAGATAAGGTCGCCGACAATGGTCTCGGCGACAAACTGGTCATGAACATATCGGTTGGCTGTGAAGCATAACACCTGGTAGTGGGTATCGTAGATGTAGCGATAGGCCTCGGTGTCGCCTGTTTTCAAGCCGTTTATAATCAGTCTTTCTGAATAGTCCATTTTTTCTTTAAAGCTATTGCGTTTTAAGTTTTTAGCGTCCTTGTAAAAGCTGAACATTGACATAAGGGTTCACACCATAATGGCAGAATGATACGCTTGCAAAATTAGAAAAAATTTTTGGTTATTCAAACATTATCTGAACTAAAATTTTTATTAACCATGAAGCTGACAAATTAAGCAAAAGAGCTAAACAAAAGCCACATAGAGGCACACAACATTTCAAAATGACAAAAAAAACGAACAATCATGCCATTTTGTGCAAGACTTTAAGTAACTTTGCATAAACTTGTTACATTTCAAAGAAAACGAACCGTTTTAAAGAAGACAAACGAAGCAAATAAGCGCATGGACATAAGCACTCTCATAAACGACAACAACAGCTCACGCCACTTCTCATTCGAAGTGTTGCCGCCGCTCAAAGGCAACGGCACAGGTTTTCTGTTCTCAACAATAGACAAGCTTAAGGACTTTAACCCGTTGTATATCAACATAACGACTCACCACAGCGAGTATGTGTACCGCGAGCTTGAGAACGGACAGTTTGAGCGCTTGCGCATTCGCCGCCGCCCGGGAACGATAGCCATAGCCGCTGCCATTCAGAACAAATATAACATTCCGGTCATTCCACACATCATCTGTAGCGGTGCGACAAAAGAAGATATCGAGTATGAGTTGCTCGATTTGCAGTTTCTCGGCATAGAGAACCTGCTGCTGCTCCGTGGCGACAAGGCCAAAGAAGACAGCATGTTCAAGGCAACGCCTGGCGGCCATGAGCACACCACACAGCTCATAGAGCAGGTCAACCAGTTTAACAACGGTCTGTTCGTGGACGGCACGCCCATCAAGAACCCCGGCAAGCCGTTCCATTTTGGCGTGGCTGCCTACCCCGAGAAACACGAGGAGGCACCCAACCTGGAGATGGACATGGCGTATCTCAAGATGAAGCAAGACCTTGGTGCCGAGTATGCGGTGACACAGCTGTTCTACGACAACAGGAAATATTTCGAGTTTGTGGATAAAGCACGCGCCATGGGAATAACCATACCCATCATTCCGGGCATCAAACCCTTCGCCAAGCTGTCACAGCTCACCGTTGTGCCGCGCACGTTCCACTGTGACCTGCCGCAGGAGCTTGCAACAGAAGCGGTAAAATGTAAGACCGACGACGACGCAAAGGCGCTTGGCGTGGAGTGGACAACGGCACAATGTAAGGAGCTTTACGATGCCGGCGTCAAAAACATTCATTTCTACACCGTCTCGGCTGTCGACTCGGTGTGTGAGGTGGCCAAACGACTGCTGTAGATTCTTGTTGAAAACGAGAGACAAGCAACGGCTATCACCAAAAACAGAACGAGCAACAAGATAAAAAGCTTAAGAGCAAAGATAAACCCTAACCCATGTCAATAGAAGAAGTAGTAGGACAACGTGAAGCATGGCAACGGCTCATGCTTATGGAGAAAGAAGACCGCATACCGCACGCCATGCTGTTTTGTGGTCCCGCAGGCTGTGGCAAGATGGCTATGGCCATTGCCTTCGCGTCACATCTGCTCGGCAACAGTCAGTTGCTGAAAAACTGGAACCACCCAGACCTCCACTTCTCCTACCCCACCATAAAGAAGCCAAGCATGGGGTCGGAGCACCAACCCGTGAGCGCCGACTATACGCAAGAATGGCTCAACATGCTCAATAACGGGCCCTACTTCACCATGGAACAATGGATGGACGAGATGGGGGCCGAGAACCAGCAAGCCATCATTACAGGTGCCGAGAGCGATGCCATTTCTCACGACCTCAACCTCAAGGCGAGCCAAGGCGGCTACAAGGTTAGCATAATATGGCTGCCTGAACGCATGAACCTGGCAAGCGCAAACAAGATTCTGAAAATCTTGGAGGAGCCACCGCAGAACACCGTGTTCCTGATGGTGAGCGAAGAGCCTGAGAAGCTTCTGGAAACCATACGAAGCCGCACGCAACGGTTCACGATGAAAGGCATCGACACAGCCGACATTGAGCAGACGCTCATAACAAAACGAGGCATCGATGCCGAGACTGCACACAACATTGCGCGTGTGGCAAACGGCAACTGGAACAAAGCCATCGACACGCTCAGCGCAGGCAACGAGAACAACATGTTCTTCGAGCTCTTCACCATGCTCATGCGCATGGCCTACTCGCGCAAGGTGAAGGAGATAAAGAAATGGAGCGACACGGCAGCGTCGTTCGGACGCGAGAAGCAGAAACGCATGCTGCTCTATTTCATGCGTATGGTGAGAGAAAACTTCATGTTCAACTTCCACCAGCCAGAGCTTGTCTACATGACCACCGAAGAGCAAAAGTTTGCCACTCGCTTCTCACCATTCATCAACGAGGCCAACGTCATCGAAATCAACGACCTCTTCGCAAGGGCATTGCGCGACATAAGCCAGAACGCCAACAGCAAGATCGTGATGTACGACATGGCCCTCAAGCTCATCGTGTCGCTCATACGCAAACCATAGCATACACTACGCGGCTTAAGCTGCCGCGCAACAACATATATATTCACCAGCGGGCCACAACGTCCGCACAACACCACTTTCACAATCATCATGACAGATTTCAAGGACATGAAATTCAAGATAACACGCGACTGCGACAGAGGCTTCTGCCACCGTGGATGCGGACGACAGGACAAGCAGCTCAACGCCTACGACTGGCTGGCCGACGTGCCAGGCAACGAGGAGAGCACAGATCTCGTGGAGGTACAGTTTAAAAACACCCGCAAGGGCTACTACCACAATGTCAACAACATTGACCTGAAGAAGGGCGACATCGTGGCGGTGGAGGCAAGTCCGGGCCACGACATCGGCGTGGTCACCATGACAGGACGTCTCGTCAAGCTGCAAATAAAGAAAGCCAACCTTAAGTCGGCAGACGACATAAAGCGCGTATACCGCATTGCCAAGCCCGTCGACATGGAAAAATATCACGAGGCAAAGAGCCGCGAACACGACACGATGATTCAGAGCCGACAGATAGCCAAGGAGCTGGGTCTGCAGATGAAGATCGGCGATGTCGAATATCAAGGCGATGGCAACAAGGCCATCTTCTATTATATCGCCGATGAGCGCGTCGACTTCCGTCAGCTCATCAAGGTGCTTGCCGACACGTTCCATGTGCGCATCGAGATGAAGCAGATCGGAGCACGACAGGAGGCAGGACGCATTGGTGGCACAGGACCCTGCGGCCGCGAACTGTGCTGCGCCACATGGATGAAAAACTTTGTGAGCGTGAGCACCAACGCCGCCCGCTATCAGGACATCTCGCTCAACCCGCAGAAGCTTGCCGGCTTGTGTGCCAAGCTCAAATGTTGTCTCAACTATGAGGTCGACGACTATGTGGAGGCAAGCCGCAAGATGCCAAACAAAGAGGTGACCTTATTCACACAAGATAACGAATATTTCCTCTTCAAGACCGACATTCTCGCCGGACTCGTGTCTTACAGCACACAGAAGGGCATGGCCACAAACCTTGAGACCATAACGGCAGAGCGCGCCAAAGAGATTATTGAACTCAACAAACGCGGCGAGAAGCCCGAGACGCTCTCTGTCAACGGCAACGTGAAGGAAGACAACAAGCACACCGACCTGTTGGCAGATGCCGACATCAGTCGCTTCGACAAGTCGAAGAAGAAAAAGAACAAGAACAAAAACAAGAACAAGAACAGCCGTGAGAACCGTCCTGCCGATGCCAACAACAACGAGGCACAGCTGAACGAAGAGGGCAAAACCGCAAAACAAGACGACGGCAACAAGCGCAACGGTGAGGGAAGACAGCCCAACGAGGGAAGACAACCCAGACGTCAAGACCGCAACAACAGACACAACAACCAGCAGCGCAACAAGAACCGCCAGCAGCCAAAGGATGGCAACGGCGCTCAGCCTAAGCAGCAAGCCCAGCCACAAGCTCAGCCTAAGCAGCAGGCACCACAGGCGCAGCCTAAGCCGCAGGCTCCACAGGCTCAGCCCAAGCAGCAGGCTCCACAGGCTCAGCCTAAGCCGCAGGCTCCACAGGCTCAGCCTAAGCCGCAGGCTCCACAGCAATAACGTTTAACGATTGGTTACAATGAAAAGAACCTCTCTGGCTGCCATCCTCGCGATGGCAGCATTCTTTATTGTGGTCTCAACGACCACATCCTGTAACGGCAACAAAGTTTACGACCAGTATAACCACACCCCGATAACAGGATGGGAGAAGAACGACACGCTCACCTTCAGCGTGCCAAGGATGACGGAAGCAGCTGTTTATTCGTCAGAACTAATGCTGCGCATAAACGAAGATTTCCCGTTCATGAGCGTAACGCTCATCGTGGAGCAGAAGGTTATACCCGGCATGGATGTGAAAACAGACACGCTGAAATGTAGACTCATCGACCAGAAAGGCAACTTCAGCGGTCAGGGCATAAGCTACCACCAATATTGTTTCCCCATAAACACCATGACGCTCGTACCCGGCGACTCGCTACAGATAAGCGTGCGCCACGACATGAAACGCGAGATTCTGCCTGGTGTAAGCGATGTGGGAATAAAGATTGAGAAGGCTGACCGCGTCTTCCCCATAGCAAAACACTAAAGACATGTAGTCGGCAGGGATAGAAAACAGGTAGAAAAAAGAGATAAATTTACCCCTGTTTTGCATAAATATGCAGAATGACAGAAAGATAGCAGACAAAGCTATGTTCTTTCAAAATGCACAAAATTATAGTTAAAACTTAATCGCAAATTGTTAACGGTTCTTAAATACACCCTTCTTTTGTCATTAAGCCTCTTTGAGCTCCTCAAAGAGCCTCTTTGACAACGTCAAATGGGCACTTTCATTTTGTCAAATGGGCTTAATGGGAAACTGAATAAATATACGGTTCAAAATGCATATTTATGCATCGTATGAGATGGCTAAAATCCTTTCCTGACCACCAGATATGTCGTGCCTCCTTTTCCCACATCGTTTGTTCAAAAACCTCCAAATCCGTCTTTTTGCCGTAGCGTGGCATCGGGTGGCATGGGTGACATTAGGTGACATTAGGTGACATTAGAAAAAGCCCCTAATGTCACCCATAAACAGCTAATTATCAGATAGCTATCTTGTGTGGTGACAATAGTGACATTATTTTGAAGAAACAAAATTCATATAGTTTGAATTTTAAATATTATTTTATGCCGGATTCGCTTCCCATAATCAAGAAAATGGTCCTTTATGCTTGCCATTTCTAAACAAATAGTTACCTTTGCATAAACTTTAGCTACACCCGGCAATTTGAAAGCAAGCTTTCGTTGCTCCTGTTGGCAAAAGTTTTGCAAAATATGACATAGAATCATTTAAATTAATTTTGAACACCTACTTATTTAGACAAATCGGCAGGAATAGGCAGCAATTTCTTTATTGCCTCCTCCGTTCCGGACGTTCCGACAGCTTTGGCAACCGCATCTCCATACCAATAAACAGTAGTTGCATAATCCACTGTCCCACTCACCCAACTCAACAGCTCAATATCGAAACGAAGAAGCGAAGAAAACGGAATGCCATCCAGATTCCGGGTACGGAAGAAGGTGTTATAACCGTGAGAACTCGCCTGGTCGGCACGGGGAGCACCGCCAAAAGGTGTTTGGAATGTTACGACCGGAGCCCATGAACTATTGTAGTAATCTTCTGTTCCAGTACCGAAATGAGACGGAAAGGAATCCTCATCCACCCAAATTTTTTCATCCCCTTCTCCGTACCAGGCACGCGAGTGGTTATACAGAGACAGGACATCCCCTTTGTATATGCCCCGTCCAGTCAATGTGGCAAAATTCCACTCCCGGCAATTTGCATCATCATCCGGATGATCATAAACCGGAAGCCCGGTCTGCTGGCGCCAGGAAGCATGGAAATAGAGGGAACGCTCTCCCCACGGCAAAGGTGCCGTTCCCACTTTCATACTCACGTCTGCAGTGTGTGCGGAGATGTTCTGTAACAATAATCTGCCTTCTGTCTTGTAGGGCATCAGCCAGCGGCTCACCACCTTTCCTTGTCCGTCGGCAGACAAGAACCAGCTATCAACAGCTGGAGCTCCCATACCCCCTCCCGAATAATCCGAAAGAGGAACCCAAACTGTAGACCGGCCATCAAAATCAGCCTTGAATATAAGATTGCGCATAAGCTGGGCATAAGCCGTAGAATCAGCATTCGCAAGCTGAAAACTGATTTCATAAACCGCATTTTCCCCTTGCGGCAGGTCAATCCACAAAGAATCACCCGGCTGGAGCACCTGCCGCTTCTTGTCCATCTGCAAACCAGAACGGGATGCAGGATGCAGCAAGGCATCATCTACCTCTGAAATTCTTTTGCCAGCGCGGGCTACGGATTCCGCAGAAAAGGTTTCCACAGAAGTTCCTTCGGGATACTTTCGATAATTGATGTGATAGTATTTGGGAGTAGGCGCAATGCCCAGTTCGTCTTCAAATGTAATTTTACAGCTCCGGGCAAAAGGGATGGGCAGAAACAGAGTACTTCCGCCTTTCCCGTCCGGAGTATAGCTAGTGTGGGGCAGCAACAGTCCCCTACCCAATTCTGGTACTCCGAAGCGCATCAAATCATAGGCAGGAATTATCCATCTGGGAGTACTTTCTCCATCAAAGTAAAATCTCCAAGTTCCACGCTTGTCAATTGTTGTTATCCAGATACGGGTAATGGCTCCAGGCCCCTTTTCATCGAACATCACACGCTCAACTCTTCCATCAACCGTATCCATGCGGACAATACCATAACCATCATTGTTGGCAAACCATCCCGACGAATCGGGAGACACAGAGGAACGGTCATAACTGCTGACTTGCAGGCAACGGTATGGCACCAGCGGATAACGTGCGGATTCTTCTACGGATATCATTTCATCCAACAAAGAGTTCAAAGTCACTTGTGCCGCATCCTTCACACAAGAAGCCGAAGCCATCAAAGGCAAAAGCAGCAATGCAAACAAAAAATTTCTCATCTCCATATTAATTTAAGCATCCAAGCATCCAACTCCATCTTCGTCCCCTTCTTCTGCGCAAAAAGTTCGAAACTGGTTTGAGCCTCGCCCGGATAGGTTAATAATGTTAATGCCATGTCAGAATTTTCACTTATCTTAGTGTTGCAAAAAGAAAACAAGCAAAACTCTAATATGACATTGCAAAAATACAAATTAAATCTGAGAAACTCACTCCTTTTGGAGAAATATTTTTCCCTGTATGCCCAGCTCTCATCGGTCGTGTAGTCCACTACACTCCCTCTTCGGAGCCGAACATACAGACCAAAATAGAGCATAGATTCATTTAAATTATTTTTGAACACCTACTTAGGGCATGTATCTTAATATTAAGATACATGCCCTAAATTAAACTTGAAATAGTCATTAGCCATATCTGAGTTGTATATATTTACCCCAGTTCGGGATAAGAAATAGTTTATAAAAAAGTTGGTAGTCTCACAAATATTTTGTACCTTTACAGGTGAATTACAATAAGTTACAAACATATTTGATATGACTACCGATTGCAAATTTAGATAAAATTTCCGAATTATAAGCCAGTTGGGATAAAAAACAGA